>Ga0068706_1000659_pt1 | contig 16014 bp, 17 predicted proteins | sample YNPMSBMetaG_FD_65632 | JGI IMG/M metagenome (GOLD analysis project Ga0068706, IMG submission 65632) | Anoxygenic and chlorotrophic microbial mat microbial communities from Yellowstone National Park, USA - YNP MS-B MetaG | ecosystem: Environmental > Aquatic > Thermal springs > Hot (42-90C) >...
GCGGCGCGGCTGCTGCGGGAGGCTCCTCCGCGCGCGCCCGTGGCGGTGGAGGAGGTGGTGCGGATCGAGGGGCCGGAGGCGCCCTTCACTGTGGAGAGGGGACCTTCGGGAGAGTTCGTCGTTTCCGGGCGTCAGGCTGAGCGGCTCGTCGCGATGACGGACCTGGAAAACGAGCAGGCGCTGCGGCGCCTGCAGACCCGCCTGAGTGCGCTGGGAGTGTTCCGCGAGCTGGAGAGGCGGGGAGTGAAGCACGGGGACACGGTGCGGGTGGGCTCGTTCGAGTTCGAGTGGGTGGACGAGGGCGCTATGGCGGGCGACGCGGGACTCGCCGAGAAATGAGCTGGCGGGAGGCGGGCGGACAGGCGATTTGAAGCGGGCGGTTGTGAAAGTCGGGACGGCGACTCTCACGGACGAGCGCGGGCGTCTGGACCGGGACTACATTGCGGACCTTTGCTCGCAGCTGGTCCGCGCCAGAGAGGCCGGCTGGCAGGTCGCGCTCGTGAGTTCCGGGGCCATCCGGGCGGGAATGGTTCGCCTGCAAATGAAGCGGCGTCCGCGGCTCATCCCCGAAAAGCAGGCGGCGGCCGCCGTGGGTCAGGGACTGCTGATGGATATGTACTCGACGGAGCTCGACCGGTACGGCACTCCCGCGGCGCAGGTCCTCCTGACCCGCGATGACTTTTCGGACCGGACCCGCTACCTCAATGCCCGGAACACCCTGCTCACCCTGCTGCGAATGGGAGCCGTGCCGGTCATCAACGAGAACGACACGGTCTCCGTGGAGGAGATCCGGTTCGGCGATAACGATATGCTGGCGGCCCTGGTCGGCACGCTGGTGGATGCGGATCTGGTTCTGCTTCTGACCGATGTTCCCGGCCTTTGCACGGCGAAACCCTGCAGCGGCCGGGGGGTGGAAGTGATACGCGAGGTGCGGGAGATCACGCCGGAGCTGCAGAAGATTGCGGCGGGGGGACAATCCGAGCGGGGCGGGACGGGCGGGATGTCCAGCAAGCTTGCCGCTGCGGAGATCGCCATGGCGGCGGGCATCCCCATGACGATCGCCCGGGGGCGGGAACCGGCGGTGGTTGAGCGCGTTCTGGCCGGCGAGCCTCTGGGAACTCGCTTCGTGCCGGGAACGTCGCGCCTGAACAGCAGGAAGCGCTGGATGGCGTTTGCCGTTCCGGCCAGAGGAAGCCTGCGCGTGAACGAGGGCGCGGCGAGGATGCTGGCCACCCGGCGGGCCTCCCTGCTCCCGGTGGGAGTGATCGAGGTGACCGGGGACTTCGGGCCCGGCGACCTGGTGCTCGTCGTGGACGAGGAGAACCGCACGGTGGCCCGCGGGTTTTCCAACTACAGCGCGGAAGAGGTGCGGCGGGTCATGGGCAAGAACTCCTCTGAGATACGGAAGGTGCTGGGGCATCACGAGTTCGACGAGGTCATCCACCGGGACAACCTGGTGGTGGGAGTTTGAAGAGCGGAGGGATGCAAGTGGCGACTGAGATGAACGAGATGATCCGGGAGATGGCCCTGCGGGCCCGCGAGGCCGCCCGGGGTCTGGCGACCGCGTCCACGAAGGACAAGGACGCCGCGCTTCACGCGATGGCGGAAGCCCTGCTCTCCCGCCAGGACGAGATCATCGAGGCGAACGGGCGGGACCTGGCCGCCGCCCGGGAGAGCGGCCTTTCCGGGGCGCTCATAGACCGGCTGACGCTGAACCCGAAGCGGATCGCGGACGCGGCCGAGGGGCTGCGCCAGGTGGCCGCCCTTCCGGACCCGGTGGGGCGGGTGAGCAGAGGCTGGCGTCTGCCGAACGGGCTGGACATCAAGAAAGTCTCCGTCCCGATGGGCGTCATCGGCATCATCTTCGAATCCCGGCCCAACGTGACGGTGGATGCCGCCGGGCTTTGCCTGAAGTCAGGGAACGCCGTCATCCTGCGGGGAGGCAAGGAGGCCATCCATTCCAATACCACGCTGACGCGGGTGATCGCTGATGCGGCCGGGGAGTCGGGAATCCCCGCCGGAGCCATCCAGCTTGTCGAAACCACGGACCGCGCAGCGGCCACGGCCATGATGGAAGCGTCCGGTCTGATCGACTGCCTGATTCCGAGGGGCGGGGCCGGGCTCATCCAGAGCGTGGTTCAGAATGCGAAGGTTCCGGTCATCGAGACGGGGGTGGGCAACTGCCACACCTACGTGGACGCCTCGGCAGACCTGCAGATGGCTTCCGACGTGGCGTTCAATGCCAAGGTGCAGCGATGCGGTGTCTGCAACGCGATGGAGACGCTGCTGGTGCACACGGACATTGCGGACCGTCTCCTGCCGTCCCTGTGTCAGCGGCTGTCGGATGCGGGGGTGGAGATCCGGGGATGCGAGCGCACGCGCGCGCTCTTTCCTCAGGCCGTTCCCGCCACGGAAGAGGACTGGTTCACCGAGTATCTCGCGATGATCCTTGCGGTGCGGGTGGTGGATTCCCTGGATGAGGCGATCCGGCACATCAACCACTACGGCTCTAAGCATTCGGAGGCCATCATCACCATGGACTTCGAGGCAGCGCGGCGCTTCGAGAACGAAATCGACGCAGCGGCAGTCTATGTCAATGCGTCGACCCGCTTCACGGACGGGTTCCAGTACGGTCTGGGCGCGGAGATCGGCATCAGCACGCAGAAACTGCACGCCCGCGGTCCCATGGGGCTGGAAGAGCTGACCACGTACAAATACGTGGTGTACGGCAACGGGCAGATCCGGAGCTAGCCGGCGGCGTGGGCGCATACGGGATCATGGGCGGGACCTTCGACCCGGTCCACTTCGGACATCTTCTGATGGCGGAGCGGGCGCGGGAAGAGTTCGGCCTGGAGAGGGTTATTTTCGTGCCGGCCGGCACACCGGCGCACAAGCTCGCCTGGCGCGTCACGGACGCCGTGCATCGCTGGAACATGGTCTGCCTTGCCATCGGCGACAACGGGTTCTTCGAGGCCTCGCGTATTGAGATCGAGCGGCCGGGCCCGACCTACACCGTGGACACGGTGGAGGAGTTCCGTCGCCTCTGGCCGGATGATGAACCTTACTTCATTGTGGGAATGGATACTGTGGGGGAGATTCCAGGGTGGCACAGGGCGCAGGATCTGGTGCGGCTGACCCGGTTCATCGCCGCCTGCCGGCCGGGATGGGATAGCGACCCGCAGGAGGCTCTCCCTGCGGGTTTCCCGGCCCGGATCCACAAAGTGGAAAGCCCGCTGATGGAGATCTCCTCCACGGATATCAGGGAGCGGGTGAGGCAAGGAAAGAGCATCCGCTACACCGCTCCGGCGGCGGTTGTGGATTACATCCAGGCGAACAGGCTGTACAGGGATGCGAATGACTGACTGGCGCAAGAAGCTGGTGTGGGGTCTCGTGGTTGTGGGGGCGCTGGCGATGGGTGCCGGCGGGGCGGCGCTCCGGCTGATCAGCGAGAAGCTGGACACTTCGGCCTCGCGTCTGATGCTGGAGCGGCCTTTCGGCGGGAAGGATGTCATCTATATCCTTCTCCTGGGGGAGGATAACACGTTCAGCAAGGACCCGTCCGTCCGGGGCCGCACCGATACGATCCTCGTGGCCGCGGTGGACCTGAAGAACCGCAGGGCGCAGGGGATCAGCATTCCGCGGGACACGCGTGTCAGGCTGCCGGGGCGAAGCTCGTACGAAAAGATCAATGCTGCTTATGTCCACGGTGGCGCTGAGGCTTCAGCCCAGGTGGTGGCGGATCTTCTCGGGGTGCCCATCCACTATTACGTGAAGACGAACATCGAGGGCCTGAAAAACCTGGTGGACCTGCTGGGCGGCGTCGAGATAGACATCGAGAAAGACATGCGGTACGTGGACCGCAGGGGAGGCCTGTACATCAACCTGAAAAAGGGGTACCGTCACCTGGACGGCGACAAAGCGCTGCAGTATGTCCGGTTTCGGCATGACAGGCTGGGCGATCTGTCCCGGATCGAGCGTCAGCAGAAGTTTCTGCGAGCCCTTGCGCGCCGGGTGACTGCTCCGGAAAACTGGACCAAACTGCCGCAGTCCATCGACGAGATCCTGGCGAACGTGGAGACGAACCTGAGCGCGCGCGAGATCCTCGCGCTGGCGCGGCTGGCAAAAGACATCCCGGAGGAGGCGGTGAAAACGGCGACGCTTCCCGGCTCTCCCGCCAACATCGGAGGCATCAGCTATTATCTTCCCGCCGAGGATGAGATTCCCGCCGTTGTCGCAGAGATCCTCAGGTTCGAGGCGCCAAAGCCGACAGTTGCCGTGCTGAACGGCTCCGGAGTGGCGGGGTCCGCCGAACGGCTGGCCGAAGTGCTGCGGGGCGCGGGCTACCGCGTCACGAAGACCGGCAACGCCAGGCGGTTCGACTACCAGCGCTCCGTGGTGCTCGCAAGAGACCCTGATGACGTGCAGACGCTTGCGATCGCGGAGCTTCTCAACTGCCGTCCCGGGCGGCTGGAGCCGGACGCAAAATATCCGGCGGAGGCCGGGGTCGTGGTGATCGTGGGCCGGGACTACTACTGAGCCGGGCGCGTACGGAAGGTGGTCGGGAACAATGCCCTCTCTGTCCTCTAAGCTGCCTGCGGAACAGAAGCTGAAGCTGATTCTGGATTCCCTGGAGGAGAAGAAGGCCATCGCTCCGGAGGTGATGGACCTGACCGGCCGCACGCTGGTGGCCGACTATTTCGTCGTGACGCACGGAACCTCCGACGTGCACATCCGGGCGCTGTCGGACGCCGTGATCGAAGCGATGGAAGAAAAGGGCGGACAGCGGGCGCGCCTGGAGGGAGACCACCGGGCCAACTGGGTGCTCCTTGACTACGGTGACGTGGTGGTCCACATCTTCACCGCGGAGGCGCGGGCGATGTACGACCTGGATTCGCTGTGGCGCAGCATGGAAGCGCGGAGGAAAGACACGGGTCAGGCGTGATGCGCGACCTTGGCGCAGACGAGGAGTTCCGCAAGCTTCTGCGAAGCGCCGTGGTGTTCCTGCGGCGGGGGGACCTGGAGAGCGCCGAACGCGCCTGCCGGCAGGCGATGGAGACCGGCGGGAGGGCCCCGGAGGCACTGGAGCTGCTGGGAGACGTGCTGGCGGAGCGCGGAGACCGCCAGGGGGCCATGCAGGCTTACCGGCAGGCTTTTTCGGAAGACCCGTCGCTCGCGTCGGCGGAGACCAAGTACGCTAAACTGGTGCTGGCTGCCACGGAGGAAGCGCGGGCGTCGGCCGAGCTCGAGAAGGTGCTGGAGTCGGGGGGAGCGGCACCACGGCCAATCGGACGGAGCGCCGCGCTGGCGTGTCTCGCGTCCGCCGTCTGGCCCGGCCTGGGGCAATGGTACAACGGGGAGACCGCGAAAGCCGCCATCCTTGCGGGCTCCTTCGGACTGGTGCTTGCCGTGCTGCTCGTGACGGGGGACCTGTTCCGGATCTTCGCTCTGCTGACTCTGGGGTTCTCTCCGGCGGCGGCGAGGGTGCCCCCGGAGCGGGTCGGCCTGTTGTCCTGGATCGTGTGGGGAGGAGGGGGCTGCGCCTGGCTGTATGCGGTCATCGACGCCTGGGTGAGGGCGCTGCGCCCCGGGCGCCCGGCCGCCATCAACCGTTTCACGGAGCCGGATTTCTGAGTTGAGCGCTAACGGTGGGGAGGACGGCACTCCCGTGTTCCGCGCGGGTAAGGGGAGCGACCGGCTGCCCCTGCCGCCCGTCCGGCAGGCGCCGGGCAGGCTCCGCGTCCGGGCGTATGCGCTCAGCGTCGCTGGCCGCAGACTCACGAACGAGGACGCCTTCGTCTGCGTGACAGACCCCCCGTCTCCCCCCTGGATTCAGGGGCTGCTCGTTGTGGCCGACGGGATCGGTGGAAGGCAGAACGGTCAGATAGCGAGCTCAGTGGCCGTGCGGGCCGCCAGAGAAGCTGTGCTGACTGCGGAAAGGTTGTTCTCGCCGGAGGTGGCCCGCGAGGTGCTGGCGGAGGCGTTTCACCGCGCCGACCGTGAGGTCTTCGAGCTGTCCCGCACAGATCCGCTGCTGGAGGGAATGGGGACGACCCTGACAATGGCGCTGCTGGCGCACAGGCGGCTGTTCGTGGCCAGCCTGGGGGACTCGCGGGCCTATCTGCACCGGGGGCGGCGGCTTGTGCGGCTCACGGAGGACGACTGGTTGCGTGCCGCTGGCGGGGAGCTTCCGGCAGGCCAGGATGGAGTCCCCGAGCAGGGCCTTACGGTCGTGACGCAGGCGGTGGGCTGGGGGGGCGGGCAGGATCCGCAGATAGCGGAGATGGAAGTAGGCGCGGATGATCTGGTTCTGGTGTGCACGGACGGGCTCTGGGACGCTCTGAGCGACCGGCAGGTCGAGGAGGCGCTCCATCGTCACGGAAAACGGCCGGACGTCTGCGTGCGGAGGCTGGTCCAGATGGCGGCCTCACGGCCCGATTCGGACAATGTCACGGCGGTCCTTGCCCGGCTGGAGCAGGTGTGAGGGCACGGGTGAAGATGCCGTCCGGAGCGGGTAAGGTTCTGTTGACAGAGCCCCGGGCCGGTGGTAGAATACTTGCGCCGGGGGGACGGCGTGGGGATGTGGCGGAACTGGTAGACGCGCTGTCTTGAGGGGGCAGTGAGCTTGCTCGTGAGAGTTCAAATCTCTCCATCCCCACCAGTTTGAAGTCCGGGCCCTCCGGGCCCGGGGCATTGCGGGCGATTGGCGCAGTGGGAGCGCGCCTCGTTCACACCGAGGAGGTCACTGGTTCAAATCCAGTATCGCCCACCATTTGCCCCTCAGGTTGCGCACTTCGGTGTCAATATGGCGTAGAGAGGCGTTCTGAGTGCGATTGCAGGACGCTTCTTTTTTGTCAAGGCCGGGCTGACAGCATCGCCTCGCTGAAGCTACGCGCGGTGTGCTCGGTCACAGCAAATTCTCCGCAGGGTCGCCACTCCCGGCCTGCAGCTTTCGGTGCAGCTTTGCCCGCTGGTGGTGCGTCAGAATGACTGTGCGCCGGTGTGGAGGAGCCTGCCGGGTGCTGCCGGAAAATCTTGGAGGAGAGCCGGAGCCCCGCGCCGAAATGCTTGCTCCGTCTATGCGAAGGTGCCGGCCGGAATGTCACGCCGCAGGATCGCACAATGCAGCAGCGCTCCTGACATAGCAAGAGGCTCCAGAGCTCCAGACAGGTGTCACTCCGATGATTCAATCGCAGAGCACGCTAACAGAGGTCCCGGACCCGCCATTTCCTTCGAGAATCCTGCGGTCAATCGGGCGGCTGGTGCCCGATTTGCCGTACGTCAGGGGAGCGTCCAACAGGATTCTCAAGCCACTCAACAATATTCTTGGCTACACCGGCCCGTACAACTGCGACGTTCTGGGATTCAAAATGGTGCTCTCCCCGTCGGAATGCGTCGACGGAAACCTGTATTTTGCTCCGCACCTCTATGACCGGCGGGAGATCTCCTTCTTGATTCAGCGTTTTCCCAGGGATGGGGTGCTGATCGATGGCGGGTCGTACAACGGCTTCTGGTCTCTTCGATTCGCCACACGCTTTCCGGATGCAAGGGTGATCGCGATTGAGGCGAACCCGTCCATCTTTGAGTCTTTGTCCAGAAACATCGCGAAGAATTCGTTGCGGAACGTCACAGCCTTCAACGTTGGATTATCGGATGCAGAAGGTGAGGCGGAGCTTTTTCTGAACGTCTCCGGCAATCTCGGAGGTTCCTCTTTCATTCGCAATGATCGCGTCGAAACAGCTTCCGTCCGTGTGAAGACGGCTCCGCTCGCCAGCGTTGTTACGGCGGCGGGACTCCAGAAGATCGACATCCTGAAGCCGGCTCTCGAGGGAATGGAGCTTCGCGTGCTCACGTCCTTTTTCCAGGATGTTTCCGATGTTCTTTACCCGTCTTACATCTGCTGCGAGACCTGGGGAGATTCCGGCGTATCGGAGCTGCTGCGGGCGAAAGGCTACTGCGAAGTTGCGAGAGGGAGGGAAAATGTCGTGTTCGAGAGGCGCTGACCTGCCGGCCATCGGCCCTGCCCGGGGCCGAGGCGGCAGAACTGAGGTTGGCGCCCGCCGGAAGACGGTGCTGTCGCAGCTGAGGGCGCCAGCTCTTCCGGCCGGTGGGACGGGCAAGCTGTGCGCGCCGTCAGAAAAAGACACTCGGCGGCCTGCCGGGCAGGCCGCTTGCGTCTGTTGCACGGCATGCTATAATACTTTCGCCGGCTCCGGCACGGGGAGCCAGGGTGGAGCTGGCAAGGCCTCCCGATGCTGTGGTGGGTCGCCGGGAGCATCCTGCTATCCGGAGCGCGCGGGGGCAGAAGCTTCGGGCGCCGGCTTTCGGGGGCGGGCCAGACGCGCGGGAGTAGTTCAGTGGTAGAGCGTCAGCTTCCCAAGCTGAATGTCGCGGGTTCGAATCCCGTCTCCCGCTCCATTTTGCAGCCCTGAGGCCCGTCAGGCCGGGGCCAGGTGGAACGAGAGGCGGACCGGAGCGGAGTCCGCCTCTCCCGTTCTCCATCACGGGGCGGCGTAGCCAAGTGGTAAGGCAGGGGCCTGCAAAGCCCTTATGCATCGGTTCGATTCCGATCGCCGCCTCCAGTCTCCCTTTTCGTCGTCCGGCATCCGGGCGTCCCCGCACCCTGCAGACTGTGGTCCCGCGCATCGGGAAAAGGACCGGCTCCTGCCCGGGAGCGGCCCGGGCAGGACACAGGGCGCTGCCGGTCGAAGATGCGGGTGACACAGACTGTGTGCACGGAGGCTTTGCGTGCCCGACCCGGATTTCGAGCGCTTCCTGACGTATGCGGAGCTGACGGAAAAACTGTTTGCGCTGGCCCACTCGCGCCGGGACCTGGTGCGGGTGGAGTCCATCGGAAAGAGCCACGAGGGCCGCGATATCTGGGGCGCCACCGTCACCAACTTTTCCACCGGGCCCGCTGAGGAAAAGCCCGCCTTCTGGGTGGACGGCAACATCCACGCGACGGAGCTATCCGCATCGAGCGCCTGCCTTTACTTTCTGAAGCATCTCTGCCGCGAGCACGGCCGGCATCCCGGCATAACCCACTGCCTGGACACCCGCGCGTTCTACGTGGTGCCGCGGCTCAACCCGGATGGCGCCGAGCTGTATTTCTCGGACCCGCCGCGCTTCCTTCGCTCCAGCACCCGTCCTTACCCGTACGATGAAGATCCTCTCGAAGGGCTCCGGCGTCAGGACGTGGACGGCGATGGGCGCATCCTGAGCATGCGCATCCCGGATCCGAACGGTCCCTGGAAGAAAAGCCCGCAGGAGCCGCGCCTTATGATCCGCCGTGAGCCGGAAGAGCGCGAGGGCGAGTTTTACAGGATCCTGCCCGAAGGGCTGCTGGAAAACTGGGACGGCGTGACCCTGAGCGTGATGCCGAACAAAGAGCGCCTGGACCTGAACCGGAACTTCCCCGCCCACTGGCGCCAGGAGGCCGAGCAGCCCGGGGCCGGACCGTTCCCTACCAGCGAGCCCGAGGTCCGCGCGATGGCGGCCTTCATCGCCTCGCACCCGAACATTACGGGCGGAGTGTCATTCCATACGTACTCAGGTGTGCTGCTGCGCCCGTACGGCACGCAGAGCGATGATGAGTTCCCGGCGGAGGATCTCTGGACGTACAAAAAGATCGGGCAGAAGGGCACGGAGATCACCGGCTACCCGAACGTCAGCGTCTTCCACGACTTCCGGTATCACCCGAAAGAGGTGATCACGGGAGTATCCGACGACTGGATGTACGACCACCTGGGGCTGTTCGCCTGGACTGTGGAGATCTGGAGCCCCCAGCGTCAGGCGGGCATCGAGGAATACAAGTTCATCGAGTGGTACAGGGAGCACCCGTTCGAGGACGACCTGAAGATGCTTCGCTGGAGCGACGAGGCGCTGGGCGGGAAGGGCTACGTGGACTGGTATCCCTTCGAGCATCCGCAGCTCGGGCGGGTGGAGCTGGGAGGCTGGGACGAGATGTATTGCTTCCGCAATCCGCCGCCCCATCTGTTGGAAAAAGAGCTCTCGCTGTTCCCTGACTGGCTGGTCTGGCAGGCGCTGATCTCGCCCCGGCTCGAAGTGCGGCGGCTGGATGTGGAGCCGCTGGGCGGGGAGGCGTTCCGCATCCGCCTGGTGGTGGACAACACCGGCTGGCTGCCGACGTACGTGACCAAACGGGCCCTGGACCGCAAAGCGGTGCGGCCGGTGGTGGTGGAGATCGAGCTTCCGGAAGGGGCGGAACTGAAGTCCGGCAAGGTGCGGGAAGAGATGCGGCAGCTGGAGGGGAGGGCCTACACGGAGGTCAGCCCGTACGGCTGGCACGCGGATGCGACCGAGGAGCGGCTGAAGGCCGAATGGGTGGTGCGGGCTCCGGGCGGGGGGACGGTGCGGGTGACGGCCCGGCACGACCGCGCCGGCACGGTTCGGGCGGAGGCATCGCTGGGCTGATGTCGGCCGGTCGGGGGGAGCGGGACGAGGAACGGGGCGGCGGATGAACAGGCGGTCTGTCCCGGGGGCGGCGTTTGCAGCCGGAGGAATGATGGCGGGAGGAGGCACGGCGATGGCGCTTCGCAATCGACGCCCGCGAGGGGGGACACATCCGGCAGGGACGCCCCGGCGATCGACGCGCTCAGCGGAGAGATCAGCGTGACGAACTGCTTCTTCAGGGAGGACCGTCCGCAGGTTCGCCTCGCTGAGGGCGTGCGGTCCGCGGTGGTCACCGGGAACCGGTTTGCGGGTGAGGCGCGCATCCAGAACTCGAGCAAAGGGGACGTGCAGGCCGGGCTGAACGCGGTTGCGCGATAGCCGGCGGCCTGCGATCAACGAGCCAGGCGCGCCCACGGGGGCGCCTGGCGTTTTTGCGCCTCGAAATTGCGCCGGCGGGCTGTGTTGCGTGTTGACAGTGAGCCGCGCCGGCGGGAATAATGGACTAACTCAATCGATTATGTCAGGATTATCGGTCCGTCCATACCTGCTGCTGCTGGCCCTTCTCGCCGCCGGGGGATGCCTGCCCTCCGGGAAAAGGCCGGAGCGCGTCGTGCGCGTCGGTCTCTTCGCCAACGTGACGCACGCCCCGGCCCTCGTCGGGCTGGCAGACGGGTTGTTTCAGGAGGCTCTGCCGCCCGGCTGGAAGATCCAGACTCGTGTCTTTCCGGCCGGTCCGGAGCTGATGGTGGCTCTTGCCTCGGGAGCCCTGGACATCGGCTATACCGGTCCTGTGCCCTATCTCACCGCACGCGCGCGCGGGGTGCCGGTGACCGCCCTTGCCGGTGTCTGCCGCGGAGGGGTGCGTCTGGTGGCCGCGCCCGGGGTGGGCCGACAGGGACTCGAGGGGCTGCCCGGACGGGTCGTGCTGGTCCCGCAGTTTGGAAACACGCAGGATGTGCAGATGAGGATGTTGCTGGAGGAGGCCGGACTGTCACTGGATGGCCCCGCTGCGGTGCGTCTGGCGCAGGCCAATCCCGCGGACGCTGACGCTCTTTTTCTTTCAGGACAGGCGGGAGCAGCCCTTATGCCCGAGCCGTGGGGGAGCGGGCTCGTTCATTCGGGACGGGCGGTGGAGATGGCCATTGCGCGTGGGGATGAAATCCTCCGAAGGTGCCCTGTCACACTGCTGGTAAGCTCCGACGGCTTTGCGAAGCGGCATCCGGACGCGCTTGCCGGATGGCTCGAGGGGCATCGCCGGGCCGTGCGGCGCATCAGGGAAGACCCGCGCCGCGCCGCGCGCGTGACCCAGGAACAGATCGAACGATGGACCGGAAAAAGCCTGCCCGCTGCCGTGGCGGAGAGCGCATTTCGCTCCTGCGTCTTCGACGAGACGCTGGACCGTTCCGTGCTGGCGGAGATGGTGCGGGTCTGCCAGCGGAGTGGCTATCTTCCGCGCGCGGCAGGTTTGGCGGATTTGCTTGTGGGAGCAGAAGGACTGAAGAGGGGCGATTGATGCTCAGGCTCGAGGGGATCACGAAGACGTTCGCGTCGAACGGCCGCCGCGTGCAGGCCATCTCGCCGCTCTCTCTGGAGGTCCGGGAGGGACAGTTCGTCAGTCTGGTCGGGCCGAGCGGGTGCGGCAAGTCCACCCTGCTGAACATCATTGCCGGACTGGACCGGGCGGATGCAGGGACGGTCACGCTGGACGGACGACCGGTGACGGGGCCGGGTGTGGACAGGGTGGTGGTGTTTCAGGAAGCGGCCCTGTTCCCCTGGCTGACCGCGCAGAAGAACGTGGAGTTCGGTCTGAAGATGGCAGGAGTGCCGCGGGAGGAGCGCTCGGTCCGGGCAAGGCAGTTCCTGAAGATGGTGCATCTGTCCCGGTTCGCCGACGCTTACCCGCACGAGCTGTCCGGTGGGATGAGGCAGAGGGTTGCGATCGCGAGGGCGCTGGCGATGGATCCGCGGCTTCTGCTGATGGATGAGCCGTTCGCCGCGCTGGACGCGCAGACCCGGGCGCTGCTGCACGAGGAGGTGACGGCCATCTGGGCCGAGACCCGCAAGACGGTCATCTTCGTCACGCACAACGTGCGCGAGGCAGTCTACCTCTCGGACCGCATCCTGGTGCTGTCGGCACGTCCTGCGAGCATCAAGCAGGAGTTCCGTATCCCGGCGGGACGCCCGCGGGACCTGACCGAGCCCGGGCTGGCGTATATCGAGAAACAGATCATGGAATCCCTGCGCGTCGAGATCGACCGGGTGGCGCAGGCGGAGCTGGATTCGGACTGGGTGCATGAAACGGCTAGGCTTTTACCTCCTCCTGATCGTAATCTGGGAAGCGATATATAGGCTTTCGCTGTGGCCGCCGTACCTGTTCCCGGGCCCGCTGGAAGTAGCCTCGAGCCTTGCGCGGGGACTGGCCGACGGGAGCCTGCTGCTGGCGGTGGCGGCCAGCTTCCGCAGGCTGGCCGTTGGCTACGGTCTGGCGCTGGCGGTGGGTCTGTCGCTGGGGCTGCTGCTCGCGCGCAACCGGACCGCGGATGAGCTGCTGGGCCCTCTGGTGTCAGGTATGCAGGCGATCCCCTCCATCGCCTGGCTGCCGCTGACGGTCCTGTGGATGGGGCTGTCGGAGGCCTCCATCATCACGATCGTGTTTCTGGGGGCGGTCTGGAGCATCGTGGTCAACACTCAGGCGGGCATCCGGAATGTTCCGCCTCTCTGGATCCGCGCCGCAAGGACGATGGGGGCAAAAGGGAGCAGGCTTTTCACAGCCGTGGTGCTTCCCGCGGCGCTTCCTCAGATGCTTTCGGGATGGCGGCTGGCCTGGGCGTTCAGCTGGCGCTCCCTGATGGCGGGGGAGCTTCTGTCTCCGGGACGGGGGCTCGGGGAGGTTCTGATCGTCAGCCGCAACGTGAACGACATGGCGGCCGTCCTGGCCGTGATCGTCATCATCGGCGTGTTCGGTTCGCTGGTGGACAATCTGCTGTTCCAACGCGCCGAAGAGCAGACGCGCCGTAAATGGGGGCTTGCCCCGGCCTGAGACGGCAGGCTTCACGCCGTGGTTCAACAAACTGTCTCCGAACACTTGTTCGTATTCCCGGCTTGTGATATAGTCCTTTCCGGTGCGCAACCCAGTGGACGAGATCAGTGCACACTTGAAGAGCCTGAGGCAGAAGGCGGGGCTGGCGGTACCCGAGGCCGCGCGCCGGGCCGGAATTTCCGCTCCGTACCTGTATCAGGTGGAAGACGGGCGCCGGTCTCCCTCGGCGCGGGTGCTTGTGCGCCTTGCGGGGGTCTACCGGGTGCCGGTCGAAGATCTGCTCAGGAAGGCCGGCCTGCTGCCTCCGGTGCTGGTGCCAGGCAAAGAGGGCGAGTCGAGGGAGGAGCGCATCCAGCGGGCGTTCGAGTTCGTCATGAAGGACCCGGAGGTGCGGGCCGGCTCCTACGCCATGCTCACGCTGCCGGCTGAGGCCAAGCTCGCCATCATCCGTCTCTACGAGCGCGCGCAGGGCCTGCGGATTCTGCCGGAGGAGTTCGTCTGACACCCGTGACTCCCGACACCCCATCCGCGGCAAGCAGTCCCACCCGGCCTGCCGCCAGTGCGCAGGACCTGGATACCCTGGTGGGACGCCTGGTCCGCCCGTGGAGCAGCATCGGATTCCGCAACATCGCCGCATTCGCCGGATATTTCTGCCGCAAGCTCGGGCTGCGCGCGATTCCGCGCGATCCGGTCCGGCTGCTGCCTCTGCTGGGAGTCCGGCTGGAGCCCGGCCTCCTGCCGCGGGACGTCAAGGCCGTCTGGTGCCGGACGGGCGCGGAATACCGGATCGGCTATTCCCGGCATCTGGCGGGACGGGTCTCTCTGGCGCTGTGGCACGAGCTTTTCGAGATTCTGGCGTCGCACCCGCTCTTCCCGTCGCGCCTGTCGTCGCGGGAGCGGGAACGGCTGGCTACGCTTTTCGCGGTCCACGTGATGATGCCGGAAGAGCAGGTTCGGCGGCAGGCGGCGGAACTGGGCCATCCGCTGAGGATGAACAAGTCGCGGGTGCTTGCATCGCGGTTCGGGGTCTCCGTTGCCGCCATGCGCTGCCGTCTCCGTGAACTGGGACTGGAGCATCCGGCCGATGCCGCCCGCAGGGCCATCTTCCGGGGGATGAAGGAATGAGAGGTCCCCTTCTGCGGCCGCGCCCCGGGCCGCTGGAGCGTCTTCGCAGAAGGCTTCTGCGGCTGTGGCGGGTCCTGCGCGCTCGCGCGGGAGCTCCGAAGTATCTGTGCGACAGTTGCCGCTTCGACTACCGGGACGCCTGCCGGCGGCCGGAGCGCCCCAATGCGATCGATTGCCCGGATTATCGCCCACGCAGGTAAGGATGGGAGTGCGGTAAAATCATAGTGGGAAAGGCGGTGCGGGGGCCGCGAAAGCCCGGCGGGGGATGGCGGGCGGTTGAGCGGTCGCTGCGTATGCGGGGGTGCAGCCTATGCCTGCAGAAGATGCGGCAACAACCAGACTGGTCCGGCGCGAGATCGTCAGGCGCAGGATAGACGACTCGCTGCTTCAGGTCAACTCGATGCACGGGGTGGTCTACATCCGGGGGGAGGTGCGCTCGCTGCGGGGAGAGCCGTGCGACCTGGAGGCGGAAATGAACATCATCCACCGCATCCTCCGCTCGCGTCCGGGCATCCGCGATGTGGTGATCGAGGTCAACTACCGCCGGTGACGTGAATCGTCTTCTCGTGCGTGTAGGTGGCCAGTCCCGGGGGTGAGCCTTTCGGCTTCCGTACGTATTTCCTGAAGGTCCAGTCCACGGGGATGTAGGACGAATGCCGCGCAGCAGAGTTTCGTGCGGCGATCTCCGCGGCCTGGCGGAGGGTTGCCGGCGGTGCGGTCTTCCCTTTCCCGGTGCGTATGACGACATGCGCGCCCGTCACGGACCGGGCGTGCAGCCAGATGTCATCCGGGCGCGCCACCTTCTGCGTGAGATAGTCGTTCGCCTCCGCCGTTTCCCCGTAGAGGATCTCCAGCCCGTCCTCCGAAATCACGCAGCGGATGCGGTGTCCCTCGAAGGGCCGCTCCTTTGTCTCGGCTGCGGCGGCCTGCGCCGGCTGCACCAGGCGCGCGTTTTTCAGTGCCGCCCGCCGCTCCCGCACCTCGCTCACGGAAACGGCCTGCTCCACCTGCCGCAGTCCTTCCTCGAGTGTCGCGAGGTCGCGGCGGAGGGAAGGCAACCTCTCCGCAGCGTGCCGGATGCGGTCCTCGGCCCGGCGCGCCTGACGGAAGAGCCGCTCCACATTTTCGGAGGGGCTGAGCTCCGGTTTGAGCTCGATCGGCACGGGCTCCGTGGCGGGGTCGAAGTAGTCCGGCACCTCCACGAATGAGCTTCCCGGACGGATCAGATGGAAGGACGCCGCCAGGTTCTCGGCCATTCGCCGGAGCGTTCCGGGTTGCTCGGGCTGCCTCAGGATGCTCTCGAGCTCCTGGACCTCCTGCTGGATCCGGTCCCGGCTGCGCTGGATGGCGGCAAGCGACCGGGCGCGTTCCTCTTCGAGCTCCCGGGCCGCCATCTCTTCCCGGACGGCGTGCTCCAGGGCCTCCGAAATGCGGGGTCT
>Ga0068706_1000662_pt1 | contig 15916 bp, 11 predicted proteins | sample YNPMSBMetaG_FD_65632 | JGI IMG/M metagenome (GOLD analysis project Ga0068706, IMG submission 65632) | Anoxygenic and chlorotrophic microbial mat microbial communities from Yellowstone National Park, USA - YNP MS-B MetaG | ecosystem: Environmental > Aquatic > Thermal springs > Hot (42-90C) >...
TGAGCTTGACTTTAAGACTAAAAAGTGGGTTACTGTACTTAAACTTAAAAAAGACTTTGGGATGATTGCTTCTTTGTCTTATTCGGATGATAAAATAAACTTTGTTTCAGAGGATGGAATATTTGAATATATTCCAAGTAAGACATCTCTTAATAAACTTGAGTTTAAAGGTCTTTTGGACATTAATAAAGATGAGACTAAGCCTTTTTCTTTACTAATAATAAATGATGATAAAGTAAAGTACTCATTTGATAATTTATGGCTTCTCTTTGGACACAATTTTGATAAGAACAAAGAGATTGCTAAAGATAAGAAGGGACTATATCTTCAGTATTATATACCAAACCAAAAAACGAGGTTTGATAATATATTAGAACTTATGAAAGACCTTAATCTTAATATGATAGTTATAGACATGAAGGATGACTTTGGTATCTTAAGGTTTAATCCTCAAGACCCTGTTTTAAAGGCGATGGGGCAGATTAATAATCCTATAAACCTTGATGATTTTATCAAAAAGTGCAAAGAGAATAAAATATACGTAGTGGCAAGGATAGTTGTTTTTAAAGACAAAGTCCTTTATCACTATAATAATTATGAGCTTGCTGTAAAAGATAGGAAGGGAAAACCATGGAGGGGAATAGTTAGTAAAAAAGGTGTAGAAGACTATAACTCTGAGTTTTGGGTTGACCCTTATTCTCATAAGGTCTGGGACTATAATGTAAGAATTGCGAAAGAGCTTGTTTCTCGAGGTTTTGATGAGATACAGTTTGACTATATAAGGTTTCCAACTGATGGTATAAACTTAGGTGATGCTACTTTCAGTTATTATGAAAAGGGTATGGATAAAGAGACAGCACTTCTCTCATTCCTTACTTATGCTAGAGATAGTATAGATGCTCCTATATCTATAGATATATATGGTGCAAATGGATGGCATAGGACAGGTGGAAGGACAGGACAGGAGGTTGAAATATTGAAAGACTTTGTTGATGTAATATGTCCTATGTATTATCCTTCTCACTTTTCACAAGACTTTTTAAATTATGCCCCTTATGAAGACAGGACATATAGAATATACTATTTTGGTAGTTTAAGAAACTTTTATATTGCTCAGAAGTCTGTTGTAATAAGACCTTATGTTCAGGCATTTAAACTTAATGTTTCTTATGATAGGGCATACTATGGACCTTCTTACATAAAGAATCAGGTGAAAGGTGTTGTGGAATCTATAAATCTTGGATACACTTTTTGGAATCCTGCAACAAATTATGTTATATTAAAAGAGAGTTTTTTAATTAAAAACTTTGCAGGAGACATAGTTAATGGAAAAACAAACTGAAAACAACATAAAGATAATAATTCCTTTTTTAAAGGCTGCTATTAAGGTATTGAGTGAAATAAGTAGTATAGTGTTTAGTAAGAAAGAGGTATATCCTTTTGAGGGAGAAAAGTCTATTGGTGAAATAAAGGTAGAAATAAAGGTAAAAGGTGATATTGAAACAAGACTTATTTTTGACTTTCCAAGAGACTTGGCATATAAACTTGCTAAAGACGTTGTTGGTAATACTTTAACAGAGTATGATAATAAGATGATGGAGGCTGCAATACTTGAAATAGCAAATATGATCGCAGGTAATGCTGTTGGTTTTATGGAAGAGATTAAACTTAACTGTAATATAATGCCACCCAAAGTGTATATAGGAAAGAATGCAAATGTGTTTTATAAGAATACTAAACTTGGGGTTATAGAACTTACAAGTAGTGTTGGAGATTTTAATATATATATTATCCTAAAAGAAGATATTGTTCTTGATCCTACTGGTATAGTATTGTTTAACATAACTGATATACTAACAAGTTTCTTTATAGAAGTCTTTATACCTAAGGGATTTAGTATTTATTCTGTAAATGATACAGATTCTCTCTGTGCTATTATAAAGTCAAGAGATGTTTCAATTGTTTTTTTAGGGATATTTAATCTTTTGAGTATTAAAAACTTGGATGATATGATACAGAGTATGGTAAATACATCACCTAATATTAAAATATTGTTTTATTGTTCTGAAAAAGAATGGAGTGATGAATTATACAAAAAGTATAAGAATAATATACTAGGTTACATACCAAAACACTTTGATAATTTGAAGACAGCAAAAGCTATGGTTGTTCTTCTGGATAAAATAGGTGTAAAGTATAATGTTATGAGAAAGTATATAAGAGTTTCTATATCGGAAGATGACAAGGCAAAGTGTATAATTTATGGTGGTTTAGAGGATGTTAATACACTACATGTTAAAATTGTTGATATAAGTATAGGGGGTATGTTGCTTGAGGTTGAACCTCAGTATACACAGTTGTTTAAAATAGGTGGTCTATTGGATGCCCAATTAATACTTAAAGGTTTTATGATTAAGGCTAAAATAAGGGTTCAGAATATCAACGAAAACAAGATTGGGGTTTCTTTTATTGGTTTATTGGATGAGGATGTAAAAAAGATAGCATTTTTTATTCATGAAAAACTTAATGAGGTGATTTTGCCTTAATACAAGGCTTAAAAAATCTAAAATACCGTACACTGTGTACGACATAAATACTCTAAAATGATAATGATTCTGCTATAAAAAGTGTTATTCTTGAAAAAGTCTGTTTTTCTACAGTTGATGAAGATGTAAGATTTTCATCAAACATATAAGTATTATACTCTCCTTTACCTAATTGATATATGATCCCAAATGTTGTCCAGAGTTTATTATATGTTGTTTCTTTCTCTTCAATTAGGGTAAAGACTTTTGCGAATGAATAACTTAGTGATGCACCAAAGACATTGTATCTTTCCTCTAAGTCTTCAGAAGGTATTATCTTGTTTTTTTGTGTAAAGTCTGTAAAAAAACCAAATCTTAAAACACTGTTTTTTGAAAAGAATATTTCTGAGCCTATTTTAAAATTAAGTATTTTATTAGGTTTTTCTTCATTTGTAAAGTGTAGAGATAGGTCTGCCTCTATTGAGAAGTTTTCTTTTTTTTCATATCCATATCCTATGTTTATTGAATCGGGTATAACTTTTGTAAAATATTTGTCTTTTTTAACAGTTTTTTTGTTTGCAGGGTCAATATTGTTTTTTTCATATGTGATTTCTTCTCTTTCACCTGATAGTCTTAATGCTGGTGACTGATACATTATGCCAATCCTATTATTTTCATCTATTTTATACTGCAATCCTATGTTTGAGATAAAAGTAAAAAGTTCTATATTGTTTTCTATATAGTTTGCAACTACTAAATCGTTTATAGTATCTATGTATGCTGTTATTGTTGCGTCACCACTTCCTTGATAATAACCTATTCCTATGGACATACCAAAATTTAGTTTTTCTGTTAAAGAGAGGCCATATCCTATCATTCCTATATAAAACTTTGAATGCACATTAAATACGCTTTTTATGTATACACTTTGGGTTGAACCTATAACGCTTCCTTCAATTCCAGCCTTAGTATCGGTCTGCATAGGTACAAGTATTCCAAAAGATAATGTATTATTCATACCGTTTATAGACCCCAAGTTATAACTGAAAATTATACTGTTAGGGACTATTGTAAACTCTTCTTGTTCAAGTGGTATACCTTTATAAGTTCCATCTTGCTGTTTAGCCTGCCAGAGTTTATTTTGGTCTTTTGCTAAGTAAGAGTAGCTGTTTGCTGATATGTTTATTCTATGATTTTTTATGTTTGCAAGACCCGCTGGATTATACCATATGGCTGTGGGATCATCTGAGATAGAAGTGTATGCTCTGGCCATTCCTGCTGACCTTTCCCCAATTATAAATTGGTATGAGTTATATGACTCAAGCATGGAGAAGGCTTTAGTCATTAAAAATAGTAAGAGAATAAATATTTTTTTTATTTTTTACCCCCTTTTTTAGTCTAATATTATAAAAAAAATTTAACAAATAACAAATATTTTCTTAAATGCTTGAAAACTAAAAAAACTAGTTGGCAATAGGCTTTTTACAGAATTTTTTAGTAAAATTTTAAGATAAAATTTTATGTGAATTATTTATTATAAAAACCTATGGTAAACGTATAACCTTGGTAGTATTTAAATAATTGTGTCTTAAGGTTGATATTATAATGATAAGTTTAAGAATTGAATAAATTAAGACTTTGATTCTATAAAAGTTATTTTAATTATTAATCATATCAACTAAAGTTTTTTTAATGTCATAATTAAACTTATAGTTTATCACTTTCATCAACTCTGTATTATCTCCGATCTGAATTGCTGGTTCGTTTTCTCTTATTAATTCTTTTGATATTACTATATTAGGTTTATGGCTTGTTATTTTTTGCAAAAGTTTTATAATTGAGCTTATCTTATAACCTCTACCTGAAGAAACATTATATACTTTCCCTGGGATATAATTTTCAATTACCTTAACATAAATATTGACAACATCCCTTACATCTATAAACTCTCTTGTTATATCAATATTTCCAAGGTTTATTGTTGGTAATCTGTTCTTAAAACAGTTTATTAACTTTGGTATCAAAAAGTCAATAGGTTGTGAAGGACCTGTGTGATTGAATGCTCTAAGTATTAGTATTGGTAAGTTGTATTGATTAAAGAATGCCCAACAAAGTGCTTCTCCCATAAGTTTTGATGCTCCGTAATGATTGTAAGGTCTTGTTAGGGTTGTCTCTTTTATTTTTTTACTACTTACATTCCCATATACATGGGATGAACTTATGAAAATTATTTTTGGTTTTTTCTCTAACTTTAGGCATGAATTAAGTAGGTTTAAAGTACCATTTACATTAATTTCATATATCTCTTTAAAGTCTTGAAATGTTGTCTTGCTTATTGCTGCTAGGTGAAATATGAACTCAGGTTCAGTTTCTAAGATAATACTTTCTAGTCTTTTAGAGTCTTTAAGATCACATTCAAAAATATTTTCTCTGTTATTATTTTTTAGGTCTATTCCATAAACCCTATATCCTTTCTCTATTAAAATTTTCTCAAGGTATTTACCCACAAACCCATTAATACCAGTTATTAAAACTTTCATGACTATATAATATATTCCTTATCTCTTGTTTTTTTCAAGTTCAAAGTCAAGCATTATCTTTATAAGGTCATCAAGTGAGGTCTTAGGTTCCCATCCAAGTACAGACCTTGCTTTGGAATAGTCCCCTTGCAAGTAATCAACCTCTGCTGGCCTAAAGAACTTTGGATTAATTTTTACAAGTGTTTTACCTGTTTTTTTATCTTTTCCTATCTCATCAACATCTTTACCTTTCCACTCTATATCAATACCCACGAGTTTAAAAGACTTTTCCACAAACTCTCTTATAGAATATGTCTTGTTTGTTGCAAGGACATAATCATCAGGTGTTTTATGTTGAAGCATCATCCACATACCCTGCACATACTCTTTTGCATATCCCCAGTCTCTTTTTGCATCAAGATTACCAAGTTCAAGAAAATCTTGCAGACCATAGTATATTCTTATCACAGCATTAACTATTTTCTTTGTCACAAACTCTATTCCTCTTAGTGGTGATTCATGGTTAAACAGTATCCCAGAGCATGCGAATATATTAAAAGATTCTCTATAGTTTATGGTCATCCAGTGGCCATATAGTTTTGCTATTGCGTAAGGGCTTCTTGGATAGAATGGAGTTTTTTCTGTTTGTGGTATTTCCTGAACTTTTCCAAACATTTCAGAACTTGATGCTTGATAAAACTTTATTTTAGGGTTAGTTATTCTTATTGCTTCAAGTATTCTTGTCACACCCAATCCTGTTATTTCCCCAGTTAATATAGGCTTTTCAAATGATACACCAACAAAGCTCTGAGCTGCTAAGTTATAAACCTCATCTGGTTCAATAGTTTCTATAATTCTTATAAGATTTCCAGTATCTAGTAAGTCACATTCAATAAGTTCTATTTTATCAATTATTTTTAGTTCTTCTAATCTCCAGAAGTTAGGTGTACTCAGTCTTCTATATCCACCATATACTTTATAACCTTTTGAAAGTAAAAACTCTGATAAATATGCCCCATCTTGCCCTGTTATACCAGTAATAAATGCTTTCTTCATATTTTTTAAACTCCATTTTTTAACAAATTAAAGTGATTACATGTTATAAATAACCCACCAAAACTCTTTTCCCAAGGTTTGTTGATTAAAATTTAATGATTATTAAAAAATATTTTGTAAAAGAAAGATGTTTTAGAAAATTTTTAATAAAATTTTAGTTTAATTTTTCAAAAAGCATTGTATTTTTTTATATAAATACTCTAAAACTTAACTAATCTATTAAAAAGAACTTTTTTGTATTTTCATATATTATTTTCTTTGCTTTTTCAACCTCAATCTTTTTTATAGAGCATATTTTAATACCAACATATTCAACGTATAATGGCAAATTTCTTTTTCCTCTATATGGGTCTGGAGCAAGGAAGGGTGAGTCTGTTTCAGTTAGTATTTTATCAATAGGGGCATACTCAACAACATCCACCAAAGAATTTTTTTTAAATGTTATTATCCCACTAAAAGAGATATATGCTCCAATATCAAGTATTTTTTTTGCATCTTCTTTTGTCCCGGTAAAACAGTGAAACAAAATATTTTTGATTTTAAAGTTTTTTATTATTGAGAATACGTCATCTAATGCATCTCTTGAGTGTATTACTACTGGTTTTTTATATTCTTGTGCTATTTCAAGTTGAGCCTCAAATGCTTTTATCTGTATTTCTTTTGGAGAGTAGTTTTTATAATAGTCAAGGCCTATCTCACCTATTGCAACTATCTTTTCCTTATTGATATTGTCTTTTATTATTTCAACTGCTTTTTTGTAGTCCTTGCTGTCATGAGGGTGTAGACCAAGTGTACCATATATATTTTTGTTTTTCGTAAGATCTATTGTCTTATTGTTTGACTCAAGACTTGCTGATACATTTATAACAAACTCAAGTTTTTCCTCTATTTCTCTTATCAGTTCTTCTCTATCATTATTGTAATCAGGGAAGTCAAGATGGCAGTGTGAGTCTATCCATTTCATCATCTATCCTTACTTTTCAAGTATTGGTTTTTTGGATGGTTCGATTGGTTTTAGAGCCTCTTCTCTTTTGGGCTTTTTAAAATTAGGCTTTATAATTGTTGTTTTGCCTTTTTCTATCTTAATAGTATCTTCATATTTTTCTATCCTTAATCTGTACTCACCCTCTTTTAGACTTAGTATTATATTTCCATCACCTATTTTTTTATCATTTAGGAATACAGGATAAGTATTGTCTTGAATTATCAATATACCTTCATCAAGTTTTATATCTTCATAATCATTCAGTTCTTTTATGTCTTGATCAATTTTTGATATAGGCTCTCTTGTTATTTTAGGAAGTCTTAATATATTAATCCCAATTTCTTTCTGTATTTCTTCATTCTCTTTTTTTGTTACTCTTGCAATTTCTCCTTCTTCTAATATTTCAGGCTCTTCTTTAACATTTGAAGGTAAAACAATATTTCTCTTTATCTGGACTTTACCCTTTGATAGTTTTACTTCTGCCTTATTTTCATCAGATATGACAACAAACCTTGTACCCCTTACACCTATTGTAAGAGTTGGTGTTTTTTGATAAAACTCTATTTTCCCATTAATGTAATTATATGTCTTACCATTTTTTAGATTAAGTGTTAATACAGTTTTTTCTTCTATTAAGAGCGATGTTTCTTTACCTATTATTATCCTTGTGTTTGAGGCAGGCTCTGTTATACCTATCATTGAGTTTTTATCTGTTATTATAATGTCTCCTTTTTTTAGTTTATACCCTATGTTTATGTTAGTTATTTCTTTATTTTCTGATACTACTTTGGGATTGTTTACTATAAAATAAACTATGAGTTCTTTGATTTTATTTTCTTCCTGCTTTCCACCGATTTTTTTAAATACTATAATACCAACGAATATTATTAATAATAAGGCCAACCCAAACAAATAATATTTTTTAGGCAACTTCATTTTTTAACCTCTCTTTTTATAATTTTGAAAATTTAATAATTTAAAAAATTAGTTTTTTTAAAATTTTTTGTTATTTTAGAAACTTAGATCCTTATAAAAAATTAAGGAGATAGATGATGAAAAAGTTTTTACTAATTCTAGTTATATGCCTACTTGTGGGAGGGGCTATATTGTTTATGACTTATAGTGCTCAAAATATTTGTGCAGATTCTCAAAGATGTTATATGTGTAAGGGTGGTGGTTATGTATGCTATGTTGGCAAAGATACGTTTGAACTTAGGAAACAGGCAAAGAGCAAATATGCCTGTGAAGTAAGTGGTACATCTTCTTGTTCTAGTTCTCAATGTAAAAACAGATTTGTGAAATAAGATTGTTCTCTTTAAAGAAGGGCTCATTTTCTGATGAGCCTCTTTTTCCTTAGAAATTAGTCTTCCGAATATTTAATATTTCTATATCTTGCATAAACGAGTGATAAGTTAGTTTCAGATAGAACATAGTTTTTAAATAGTAAAATATATTCCTATTCTCCAATCTTATTTTCTTTTTGGAAAAATGGAGCAAATGCTTTTTTGAACTCATCAAAAACTTTATTGAAGTTTTCATCTTTATTATAGTCTCTTGAGTCAATTATTTCAAATAGACTATCTTTGTCATATAGTTTTCTGTTAAACTCAAGGTATTTTTCCATCTGTTTCTCTGATTCAGATTGATTAAAATTGTAAACTACTTCATTTATTTGATTCTTTCTTTTATCTAAAAAGTTTTTTAAATTAAGAGTTGCTTCTTCAACGCTTTTCGAGTCTTTAATCAGCCTTGTTGCTTCTTCTAGTAAAGATATTTCTTTATCAGTTGAGCAACTTATGAAAAACATAAAAGGTAAAAGTATTAATAGGTTTTTTTTCATGTACTACTCCATATAAGAATTTTTTAAATTAAATTTTATAAAAAAATTTTTTTATCGAACCTATTATTTTTTTTATCCTGCATATAAACAATATGGAACTCTTTTGACTTTTTGTTAAAAATCTCATAAGCTTCTTTTTCGCAATTGCTACATACATCAAAAGGTATGGTTATAGCAAATATGTGATATCCTTTGTCATGGCATTTAGAGTCAACAGTGACAAAACCTGAACAATTGTCACATACCTTTACAGCCTCATACTGCATATCAGTGATATATTCTGTGTCATAAAATACTCTTTTGGTCCTACCTATAAATCCGTCTTTTATTTTGTTTTTGTCTATTCTGCCCCTATTTTTCCATACTGTATGTATTTTTGATATTATGTCTTTTATATAGTCCAAATACTCTTTTTTATCAGCAACTTTTTCTCTTGAATAATCGGGTTCTTTTACTTTTGAATAGTCAATCCCTGCTAATGCAAGGAGAATGGCTAAATTGACGTATGGCAATGCTCCTTCTATAGAATATCCACCTTCAAGGACAGCAATGTCAGGGTTTAATATCTCTGTTAATTTTGCATATCCATATGCTGAAAATCTCATGTTTGTTATAGGGTCTGTATAATGATTGTCTTGCCCTGCAGAGTTTATTATTATTTCAGGTTTAAACTCTTCTATTATTGGCATTATTCCTTCTTTTATTGTAAGTAGAAAACCATCTTCTCCTGTACTTGGTGGTAATGGGAAGTTTAGAGTATAGCCAGTCCCAGCTCCATCTCCACACTCGTTTATAAACCCAGTTCCAGGGTATAGTGTTCTTCCATCTTGGTGCATTGAAATACATAACACATCAGGGTCATACCAGAATATGTCTTGAGTTCCGTCTCCATGGTGACAATCTGTGTCAACTATTGCTATCTTTTTAACTTTATACTCTGCTCTAAGATAATCAACAAGAATAGCCTCATTGTTTATATTACAAAATCCTCGGTTACCATACACAACTTTAAAAGAATGATGGCCAGGTGGTCTTATGAGAGCAAATGCATTTTTTATTTCTTTATTCATAAGAGCATCACCCAATGCTATAGCACCACCTACTGCTATCAGGTGAGAATCCGTGATGTTTGATTCAATATCAGGCACAGTTATGTGAGTTCTAAGTATTTCCTCTTGCCTTACTTTTATAGGTTTGTATTCTATGATATTATCAAGGTTAAACACACCCTCTTCTTTTAATTGGTCATAAGTATAAAGTAGTCTTTCTTCTCTTTCAGGGTGTGTTTTTGATATTGCCCAGTCAAAAGCAGGAAAGAAACATAGCCCTGTTTTTCTCATGCTTTTATTTAAAAACTGGTATGTTTAATGTCATTTTAGGTTCTATTATATGAGGATTTTTTATTGTGTCTTTGTTTGCATACCATATTATTGGCCATAGATATGCTTTTCCGTATATACTATTTTTCATAGAAATTTTCCATAAACAGTCACCTTTTAAGACTGTATACTTTTTGTATTCTTTGATTACACTTTTTTCTACTAATAAACTGGATTTATCTTTTTTTAAAGCTATCATTTTTTCTGCAAGGTCAATAGCTTCTTTTGCTTTTTCTATTGAGTTATAGTAGTTTTCTTTTTCATATTCTGCTGTTGCATTTTCATAGAGATAATCCAATTGATTTAACATTGCTTCTTCTGGAGTTTTTGCTTTTTTTATCTTATCTTCCTCTAAACTTTCTTCTTTCTTCTCTTCTGTTATTTTCTCTCCTGTATTATCTGTGTTTTTTTCATTGTCTTTGTTAAGATCATTTTTATCTTTGTTTTCTGTCTCTTCATTTAACTTCTCTTCTTTGTCTTCTTGAGCTATGTATAAAGACTTAACAGTGTTTGGCTTCATTTCTTGTAACATTTCTTTTTTATAGAGATTATATACCTCTCTTCTTAGTCTTTCTGCTTTTTCAAGATATGACTCTGCCTCTTGTTTATAAAAAGCATTTGTTTTATCAACTATGTTTTGAGTTAATAAAGAGAATGTTATTCTTAGTTTCTCCTTTGTCTCTACCATTTGATTATAAAAAGCCATAAGTTTATCATAACCTTCACTGCTTTGACTTGGATTATTTTTCACACTTTCCTTAAAAGCCATAAACTCAGATATTGCCTTTTCTTTTTCTTCTTTATAAAAAGTGTTTACAAACTCGTCTTTGTTTAAGGTATCTACTATTTCATCGCCCTTTGAGATCTTTGTGTTTATTTCAGTCATTAACATTGCAGCTTCGTATTTTTCTTTAAACTCATTATCAGCCTGTTTCAGTTCTTCTGCAATTTGAGTCTCCATCTCTTTTACTTTATTATATGCGTCATTCATTAGTTTTATATAGTCCTGTAATTCTTTTATCTCCTCTGTTTTGTTTATGTCTTTTTCTATTTGAGGTGTTAATTCTTTTGCTTTATTATAAAGACTTTTTGCTTCGTTTAATTTTTCTTCATATGGTTTAATTTTATTTATTATCCCAAGCTTATCGTATACTTCTTTTGCTATGTCTTTTGATACTTTAACTTCTCCTGTATATTCCATTGACTTTATTGAGTTTAGCTTTGCTTCAAACTTGTCTATAGATTCTTTTGTCTTTTTGTCTTTTGCTGATAGAATTGACTTTCTTGAACTTCCTATACTTGTTTCTGAGTGTTTTTTAGCCTCATCACCTTTTTTTTCTTTTATGAAAGACTCAGCTTTATTGTAATTCTCTTCTGCTATCTGATAGTCATATGGTGCTAATGCATCAGCCTCAGCCTGTTTTGCTTTTTCAAGTTCTTTTTTTGCAATCTCAACCTCTTTTGTCGGCAGAGAACTACAAGATATAGTCATTATAGTTATTATGATACCTAATATTACTCTCTTCATATTACTTTCTCCTAAATATTTTTTTGTCTGTATGATTATTATAAATATATTATTTTAAACTTAAAATTAAAAATATTATTATAATTTATAAAAAAATATAAATTAATTTATTAAAAACTAAAAAATATTGATTTTTAAATAAAAGATTTTGCAAAAACTTTTTTAAAAATTTGTAATTAAAATTTAGTTTTTTTAAAAAACCTATGCAGTCATAAAATAACATAGAGCCAAGAATGATTAAAACCTAATTTTTAAGGGTTGAAAGTGTAATTTTTAAGTTTTAACTAATTTAATATTCTTTAAACCTTAATAAGGTGGAAAGAAAAAGTACTACCTTTTTCACTGGTTTCTATTTCTAAATTAGATTCATTTTTTTCCAAAAAGCCTTTACATATTCATAAACCAAGACCCGACCCCTTTTCTCCATTTGAACCAATAGTAGGGTTTATAGTTTTGTTTTCTTTTAGCCTTTCTATTGTTTCTTTCTTTATACCAATACCGCTGTCCTTTATACTTACACATACTTTTTTATGGTTTTCTTCTGTCTTCACTATTATTTGACCATTGAAAGGTGTAAACTTTATTGCATTTGATATTATATTCCTTATAACAACCTCGATCATATTCTTATCACCTTTTACAATAGGGTTGGTCTCTGATAGGTCTTTGATAAGCTGTATTGACTTTGCTTGATATTGCAGACTTAATGATGTTATCACTCTTTCTGTCAAGTTGTTTATTGAAAAGTATGAAGGGGAATATTCAAAACTTGAGGGTTGTATATTTGTCCACACTATGAAGTTTTCTAGTATATCATAACTTGAGTTTAAAGCTTTTTGAATCAGTATTAGTTCCTCATCATTATTGTTTTCTATCTTTTTATCTAAAAAAGACTTTATGGATCCTATACTACCCTTTAGGTCATGAGATATTACAGTTATCATTTTGTCTTTTATATAATTAAGTCTTTTTAGTTTTTGCTCTGATTCTTCTAATTCTTTTTTTGAGTTTAGTATGTAGTCTATTTTTTCTTTTATTATCTTAAGGTATTGGTTTAAAGAGTACTCGTATATGAAAGAGAATAGGGTTATTATTAGATATACTGAAAAGAATACTATTATGTATTTATTTTTATATGCTGAAGGGGAGTTAATAATAAAGTGTATGTAGTTTAAAATTGCTAAAAGTAGTAAAGATAGTATAAGACCTTTCTTTTTACCTTTAAGGAAAAATGACATAGTTGGGAATAATAAGCTCCAAAATATTCCTGAGTTTTCTATTCCTCCTATATAGAAAAGGAATGTAAAGATTAAAAAAGTAAATATTATTATTATTGTTCCTGCTATACCCTGTCCTATATTGTTCCTGCTATACCCTGTCCTATAAGCCCTTTTTTAAATGCTATAAGATTTATCATCCCTGCTACAAAACATATTGCAAGAAAAAAGCCAACAGTAGGTGAGTTTATAATAAATATGTCTAATATTGAGTAGATTAATAGGTATGATAAGAATACTATCGTGAACAAATATATTAATATGTTTCTTCTTGTTTCTTCATATTCTTTTATATTTGAAGTATTTTTCTTTATACCAAATATATTTCTCATTTTTTATCACTTTACTTAATAAAAATAACAGAAAAATAAAAATAACAAAAAAATAAGAGAATTTAAAATTATCCTTAATTGATTGGTAAGTAGTGAATATTTAAAAACTTGCAAGTAAAATTTTTTATAGAGGCTTGTGACTTTTAAAAGTTGACTTGTTGACCTCATTTCTTGAATTTTTTAAAATTTTTTATTAAATTTTAGTTACTTTTAATTTTACAATGCTCCCATCGTCTAGTCCGGTCTAGGACACCGGGTTTTCATCCCGACAACAGGGGTTCAAATCCCCTTGGGAGTGTTTGTTTTAATCTAAAATTCAACTATCAATACTGATTGTTTGAATTCCTTAACCTTTATGAGGAAAAGTTATTTAAGCATCAAAATATTTAAAGTTAAAATCGACTAGATAATCTATGATCTTTTAATAAAGATTATTAGAATTGCTTATATTAAGTAATAATTTTTATAAGTTTTCTTTCATACTATTTATTAAAAAGGTTAATGAAGTTAGATAAATTTAAATATTCTCAGTTATTACAAATAAAAAGGAACTTTTTAATGGATAAAGAAGTATTAAGACAACATAAAATAAGTGATTATGAGTATAAACTTATATGTGAATACATAGGTAGAGAGCCTAACATAAATGAGTTAGGTGTTTTTTCTGCTATGTGGAGTGAGCACTGTGGTTATAAAAATACTAAACTACTTCTTAAAAACTTACCGACTAAAGGTAAAAGAATAGTTTTTGGCCCTGGTGAAAATGCTGGTGTGATAGATATAGGTAATGGGGATGTTATAGCCTTTAAAATAGAATCTCATAATCACCCATCAGCTGTCGAACCTTATCAGGGTGCAGCCACAGGAGTCGGTGGTATATTGAGGGACATATTTACAATGGGGGCAAGGCCTATTGCTATACTTGATTCTTTAAAGTTTGGTGATTCTTCACTACCAAGGACAAAACACTTGGTTGATGGTGTTATAAGAGGTATTGGTGATTATGGTAACTGTGTTGGTATTCCAAATGTAGGTGGTGACGTATTTTTTGAGGATACCTATAATCAAAACATACTTGTTAATGCTATGTGCGTTGGTCATACAAAAAGAAAAAAGATAGTTACTTCTAAGGCCACAGGTGTTGGAAATGTACTTGTATATTATGGTGCAACTACAGGAAAAGATGGTGTTCATGGAGCAAGTTTTGCATCTGGTAAATTGGATGATGAAGGGCCAAGGTCTGCTATTCAGGTTGGGAACCCTTTCCTTGAAAAACTACTTATGGAAGCTACAATTGAACTTATTGAAAAAAACCTTGTAATAGCTGCACAGGATATGGGGGCAGCGGGGCTTACAAGTGCTTCTACAGAGATGGCAACTAAGGGTGGACTGGGAGTATTGCTTAACCTTGATAATATACCAAAAAGAGTCTCTGATATAACACCATATGAGATGCTTTTGTCTGAGTCTCAGGAAAGAATGCTTGCATTGATAAAACCTTCTAACTGGGATAAAGTGAAAGAAGTCCTTGAAAAATGGGACTTGCATGCTGTTGTTGTTGGAGAGCTTATAAGTGAAAAGGTTTTTAAAGTAACCTATAACAATAAAGTTGTTGTTAATCTTCCGCTTGATGCAATAGTTGAGAAAGTACCTCTTTATAAGAGAGAGGTATTACCTAAACCAAAATATTTTAGTTTATTAAAACCCATAGAGGGAAAATACGAAGGTATTTATTTAAGGGATGCTTTTATTAAGATGATTTCTTCTCCTAATATTGCATCAAAAAAATGGGTATACTCTCAATACGATCACATGATAGGTGATTCTACTATAGTGAGGCCAGGAGATGGGACGGGGGTTGTGAGAATAGTTGAGAATAATGTGATTAAAAAAATTTTAAATAAAATTTTAAAAAGAAACTCTAAAGGAATAGCGGTTACCACAACTTCAAACCCAAGATACTGTTATCTAAATCCAGAAAAAGGAGCTATTATTGCTGTTGCAGAAGCTGCAAGAAATATTGTCTCAGTTGGTGCAAAACCTATTGCTATAACTAACTGCCTTAATTTTGGTAATCCTGAACACTTGGACGTTTACTATCAATTATACTATACTATTGAGGGTATGAAAAAGGCTTGTATTGCATTAAGCACACCTGTTACAGGAGGAAATGCATCTCTTTATAATGAAGGGAATTTCGGCTCTATATATCCTACCCCTGTTATTGGTATGATAGGTTTAATAAAAGATGTCTCAAAAGTTGTCACTCCTTCTTTTAAAAAAGATACTGTTGTTTTCTTGATTGGTAAAAAACCTGAAAAAATTGATGGAAGTGAGTTTGCAAAAATATTTTTTGGAAATATTGGTATTGATGCACCTGATATAGATCTTAACTATGAAAAGAAAGTACAAGACTTTGTTTTAAGGCTTGCTAGTAAAAATATTGCAAAGTCTATAGACAGTGTTAATCTTGGT
>Ga0068706_1000669_pt1 | contig 15761 bp, 11 predicted proteins | sample YNPMSBMetaG_FD_65632 | JGI IMG/M metagenome (GOLD analysis project Ga0068706, IMG submission 65632) | Anoxygenic and chlorotrophic microbial mat microbial communities from Yellowstone National Park, USA - YNP MS-B MetaG | ecosystem: Environmental > Aquatic > Thermal springs > Hot (42-90C) >...
ATCGGCTTCCGTAATTTTTTTAAACAACAAGTGTTTTTGTTTTTCCAAAAATTCTTTGCTTGCTTCTTTCGCATAACCGCCTTCATCTTGCATCGTTTGATCAGTTTCAACTTCGATGAATTTAGCTCCTAAACTTTCGACTTCTTGTTTTGCTTGCGGTCTTACGTCGCTTGCTTCGACTATAGCTCCTAATCGTTTAGCGGTTCCAATCGCTTGCAATCCCGCCACGCCAGCGCCAAGCGCTACAACCTTAGCCGGAGTTACAGTTCCGGCAGCCGTCATCATCAACGGAAACATTTTGCCTAACGCGTTTGCGCATAACATGACGGCTTTATAACCAGCCACAGAACTTTGCGAGCTTAAAGCGTCCATACGTTGAGCGATTGTTATACGCGGAATCATATCCATCGCGATAACGTTAATATTATTTTCGGCGGCTAATTTTACGAGCGATGGATTATTTAAAGCATAAATAAAACTTACAAGCAGCGCGTTTTTTTTCATCATTTCTAATTCGTTTTTGTTCGCTTCGCTCCATATTATCGGCTTTTGTACTTTCAAAATAATATCGCTTTCTGAATAAATTTCATTTTTTGATTCGACGATTTTAGCTCCAACTTTCTCGTAATCTTCGTCTCTAAATCCAGCTTTTAAGCCTGCATTTTTTTCTATTCTTACTTCTAACCCCCGTTTAATATATTTTGCCGCCGTTTCTGGAGTAATTGCGACTCGATTCTCTCCTTCTAAAATTTCACTTGGAACTCCAATGATCACAAACGCCCTCCTTTTTATTTATTATTTGTAATTTTATATTCTCTATTTTGAACTTAAAATCAGAAATATTTATTTATAAATATAATGAAAAAAATATTATTTTGCTTTATTTGCAGCTTTGCCATATTTAACTCATATTCCCAGAATCTATTTATTAAAGGAAAAGTTCTAAACGCAATCGATTCTTCCGCTCTACCTTTTGTAAATATTTATTTAAAAAATAAAAATATTGGAACTTCGAGCGACAATTACGGCAATTTCATATTAAAAAATTTCGCATTAAATGATACGATAGTTTTTTCAATGATTGGCTTTAAAATGAAAAAATTTTTAGCGACAGATTTATACATTAAAAAAAATTTAATCGTATTTTTACAACCGACGGAATTTCAACTTCAGGAAATTAAAATTACCGGAGAAAATCCGGCTATAACTTTAATAAAGGATTGTCTTAAAAACAAACAACTTCAAAACGATAAAATTAAAACTTTAAAATACTCCGTTTACTCTAAACTTACTATTTCAGCTGACACTATAACAGCAGGCAGAAAATCGGAATATAGCGACACGGTAATTGTCGCTATTTTGGAGACCTTTTCAAAAGCGTATTATAAAAGACCTGATTTAAATTCTTTCGATATAATCAAAAGAACTCAAAGCGCAAATCTTTCTCCACAATCAAATTTTTTAGCTTTTGGTTTAAACTTAAACCTTTACGACGACGTTATAAATTTGCTTGGCGAAAAAATTTTTACTCCATTTCACCCTGCTTCTATTGATTTTTATAACTTTAAAATCGCATCTACTTATTATGACGACGAAACTTTAATTATAAAATTAAAAATTGAACCAAAAAGCTCTTTTAGAAAATTGCTTGAAGGCTACATTTACTTCGACGCTCGAACCGCCCTTCCTTTGCTTGTCGAACTTAAACCTAATTTAGCCGTTAGACTCCCTTTCTCAAGCGAATTGCATTTAAAACAATCTTTTTTACATTTTGAAGACAGATTAGTTTTCCCCAACAAATTAGAACTTAACGCTTATCTAAAATTTTCTCCTTTGTGGCTCTACGACGGAAACGCAAAATTGTCTATAAGTTACTACGCATCGGATTATGAAATTAATCCTTCTTTAGATGAAAATATTTTTTACAGAAAAAGAACCGAAGTCGCTCTCAACGCAAATATAGACGATTATAAAAATATGGAAAACTATAGACCAATTCCGCTATCATCAATCGAAGAAAATTCTTATAACGAAATAAAACAAGCTAAAGAAAATCCCGATTCTCTTTTAAGCGTCAACATTTTTGACAAATATATCGGCGGCGTCGCAAGACAAATCGCTAAATTAGACCAGCCTCCTTTCACTGGAATAGAAGATTTTGTAAGACACAATCGCATTCAATCATTTTATTTAGGCTTTGGTTATACTTTTGAAACTTCAAAGTATTTTTCATTAAAAACAAAATACGGTTATTCAATAGCTGATAAAAAAATTTCTTATGAAATATCTCCAAAGATTAATTTAGACTCGAACGCTTTAAGTTTTTTTGACTTTTCATATTACGACCAATTAAAACGAATTGATAACCCATATATTGTAACTGATAGAAGCAATTCGATTTTTTCTTTTATGTTTAAAAATGATTACGGCGATTATTATTATGCGAAAGGATATGAAATTGGAGTCGGTATGGAAAGCGGACAATTGAGATTTATTAGAAGAAATAATTTTCAAAGACCAAATAAGACGAGATTATTTTATAGGAATGAAAAGCAAACAACCGCTAAAATTAACGCCGCTTATTCTCTCTTCGGAAAAAATAAAACTTACAGAGATAATCCCGCGATAAACGACGGCAATATGAAATCAATCGGCGCTCAAATTTTTTATAAATTTTCTCCTCTTAGAAAATTGTACGACGACGGTTTCGGATTAACGATAGAATATTCTTCGCCAAAATATTTAAAAAGCGATTTTTTATTCTCTCGCATAGAGTTTTTTGCAAGAACAAAAATAAACACTTTTTATTTTTGGACGTTAAATCTTGCCGCAAGCGCTGGAATAATAACTGGGAAACCGCCAATTCAAAAAATATTTTCCCTTGAAAGTTCGCAAAACAACATCGCTCAAGCTGGAACGTTTAGAACTTTATTAATCAAAGAATTTTACGGCGATAGATATTTTGCTTTCAATTTCGAACATAATTTTGGCGAAGTAATTCCCGGAGTTCTTAGAATTCCAAATATAGCCGAATTTGGATTGGAACTTATCTCTGTTTCTAACGTAGGATGGACTAAATTTAACGACAAAAATTTAAATCAAATTTTCCAAAGCGTTGATAAAACAAAAGACAAACTTTTTTGGGAGGTCGGTTTTGGTATAAATAGAATTCTTATTTTTTTCAGGGTGGATTTTACTTTTAGAATTTTAAATAGAACAAATAATTTGTTTGTTTTCACAATCAGTTCCGCTACTTTTTAAATTTAGATCGACGTTAAAATTTTTTTAATTAAAAAAAAATCTTAAAAATATTGTCATTATTATTATATTTTTAAGTTTAATTCTAAATAATAGGAAAAAAAATGAGAAAATGGACTGTTGAAGATTCAGCCGAATTATACAATATAAAAGGCTGGGGAATTAATTTTTTCTCAATCAACAAAAAAGGAAACGTAGTCGTAACCCCAAAACCAGACGGTCCGGAAATAGATTTAAAAGAATTGATAGAAGAATTAAAAGCTCGCGACGTAAGCACGCCGTTGCTTTTAAGATTTACCGACATACTCGACAGCAGAATTCAAGCGATGGCTAAAAGTTTTAAAAATGCGGCTGAAGAATACAATTACAACGCTGAAAATTTTATTATTTATCCTATCAAAGTAAATCAGATGCGACCTGTCGTCGAAGAAATTATAAATCATGGGAAAAGATACAACATTGGATTAGAAGCGGGCAGCAAACCAGAATTGCATGCAGTTATAGCCATGCAAACCGATAGAAAATCATTAATTATATGCAATGGCTATAAAGACGAAGCTTATATAGAACTCGCTTTGCTTGCCCAAAAAATGGGAAGACGAATTTTTCTGGTAGCTGAAAAACTTAACGAACTAAAGTTAATCCTCAAAGTCACAAAAAGGTTAAAAATTAGACCAAATCTCGGAATTAGAATAAAACTGGCAAGCTCTGGAAGCGGCAAATGGGAAGAATCAGGCGGCGACGTGAGCAAATTCGGATTAAATTCAAGCGAGCTGCTCGAAGCATTAAATTTGCTTGAAAACGCTAAATTTTCTGAATCATTAAAACTTATTCACTTTCATATCGGCAGTCAAATCAACAATATAAGAAGAATTAAAATCGCTCTAAAAGAAGCTTCGCAATTTTATGTTAATCTTCGCAAAATAGGATTCCAAATAGACTACGTCGATATAGGCGGCGGCTTAGGAGTAGATTACGACGGCACTCGTTCTTCTTACAGCGAATCAAGCATAAATTATTCAATTCAAGAATATATTAACGACGCAATTTCCACTTTCGTCGATATAAGCAACGCAAACGGATTTCCTCATCCGAACATTATAACCGAATCTGGCAGATCGCTTACGGCTCATCATTCCGTTTTAGTTTTTCAGGTTCTTGATTATTCCACTCCGCCTCAATGGGGACCTAACGATAAAATTACAAACGAAGATCATGAATTAGTTATTGAAATGTATAACTTATTCAATAATTTTTCTCAGCCAAGAATGCTTGAAATTTGGCACGACGCTCAACAAATAAGAGAAGAAGCTTTAGATAGATTTAGTCTTGGACTTTTGGATTTAAAGACGCGCGCAAAAATTGAAAAACTTTTTTGGTCTTTGGCTCGCGACGTAAGAAATTTAGCCGCAAAATTGAAGCATCCCCCAGAAGAGCTTAATTATTTAAACAAGCTTCTCGCCGACAAATATTATTGCAATTTTTCGTTGTTTCAATCTTTGCCTGATTCTTGGGCTATAGATCAAATATTCCCAATAATGCCAATTCAAAAACTTCATATCAAACCTGACAAATATGCTTCATTGCAAGATATAACTTGCGATTCAGACGGAAAAATTGAAAATTTTATTCCTTATAAAAATAACGCTAACTATTTGCCTGTCCATTCAATCGATCCTACTAAAGATGATTATTACATTGGCGTTTTTCTTGTCGGCGCTTATCAAGAAATTTTAGGCGATTTGCATAACTTGTTTGGCGATACAAATGTCGCGCATATTTCAGTAACGGATGAAGGCTATAGCATCGATCAAATTATCGACGGAGAAGCTGTAGCCGACGTGCTTAATTATGTTCAATATGATTCTAAAAGACTTGTCAGAAACGTCGAAACCTGGGTTGCCGCATCGGTAAAAGCGGGAAAAATTTCAGCTCAAGAAGGAAAAGAATTTCTCGCCAATTATCGTTCGGGTTTATACGGATATACTTACCTTGAATGGTAAATTCGTTTTTTTGATTTAACTATCATATCGAATTAAAAAGCTCTCTTTTTATTGAGAGCTTTTTACATTTTAATTATTTTTGAATAAATGAATGGATAACTTTACTATTATAAATATTACAAGCAAACTGTAATTTTTATTTGACAAGTTTTAAAAAAAATTCTTTCGCTTCTTTCTTTATCTCTTTGCCTTTGTCTTTTCCATACCATAAATGAATTTTTTCAATCAACTCTTCCTTAGACATATTTTGCAATTTTAATTCTTGAACATAATTCATTAATGCTTTAGGTCGCGGTCCCCACTTAGCTAATTCTTTCATATTTTGATCAAAAGCGATTATTATCGGAATGCTTCTTGTTCCGTTTGTCAAATATTTATCCATTATATCTAAATTTTCATCGCGATATAAAATTTTTATTTCTATATTTTTATTTTTTTCGGCGTACAAATAAAAATATGGAAAACTTTGAGCCGAATCTCCGCACCAATCTTCTGTGATTACAGCTAAATATGTTTTATCTTTTATTTGCGATATAATATCGTCAATCTCGCTTTCGCTTTTTTCGTATTTTAAAATTCTTTCTATTCTTTGAAGATTAAGTTTTAAATAATTTAATGTTTTTTCGTCAATATTCAATATGTTTGAGTTTTCAATCTTAAATTTCAATTTGTTTAAAAATTCCTCGAATGAAACTGCCTTTTCAAATGTAATTTCTCCCATAAATTATTCCTTATTTTTTTCTTATATTTGAGTTTAAATTTTGTTTAATAAAATCAATATGAGATCTATGAAAAACAAACTATTAATTTTACTAACATTTCTATTTTCAAATATCGTAGTTTTGTCTCAAGAATTAAAAATTGTCCTGCCTGAAAACGACAGCGTAAAAACCGTCTTAAGCGCTTATCGAATAGCCGGATCAGTTCCTCAACGCTTTCGCGTATATAACAACGGAAAAGAGCTTAAAGTTTACCAAACTGGAGCTTTTGTCGATTATCTTAAACTTGAATACGGAATAAATAAATTTAAGTTAATCGCTATTTCTCCAACAAACGACACTATTATTAGAACTTTGACTTTCTTTAGAGAAGAGCCTAAAAGCTATTATTTAAAAGATACAATTGCGATAATCAAAGAATCAATACAGCCTAAAAACGACTTGTGGCTTTCCGCTGGAGACATTCTCGAAATAAGCTTCATCGCCTCTCCAAACCTTATCGCTTTTGTAGAAAATATCAAAATGAGCGAAACATTAATCGCTAATGAAAAAAATTATTATTCAATTTATCGAGCGAATATTTTCATCAATCATCAATCCTCGGAAATTTTTAATTTAAAAATATTTAACGATAAAAACGAACCTTTGTATCAATATCAATTCAATAACATAAAAATAATTTCATCGCCTCAGCCAATACTTGGCGAAATCTTAAAAGATAACGCATATTTCAATACAAGCATTGGCGGCGATAGATTAGGCGGCGAAAAATTTCACTTTACTGAAAAAGGCATTAGATTTTTAATCGACGGAAAAAAAGGAGCTTTTTATAGAGCTAAACTTTCGTCTTCTTTGAGCGTTTGGATCGACACAGGGTTTGTAAAATTGCTCGAGAAAAATTCTAAACTTCCATATTCTATTATGGGAAATTTTTCTTTTTATTCTGATAATGATTACGATTTTATTTCGATCGCCGCCAATTCTAAAGTTCCTTACTGGAGCTATTACGATTTAGAAAACAATAAGCTAATAGTCGATTTGTTTTATCTACAGTCGAACAGCAACTGGCAGGTTGACAGATATTCAAGCAGAATGATAGACTTTATTCAAACTTATCAGATAGAAACAAACGTTGTAAGATTTGAAATCGCCTTTAAAGAAAAACAACTTTGGGGTTATACAATTTCATATTCTGGAAACGCATTGCAAATCAAAATTAAACATCCGCCAAAAAAATATAGATTCAAAGATTTGCGAATTGCCGTCGACGCCGGACATGGAGCAGATAATTTAGGAGCGTTAGGTTCGACAGGAGCATATGAGAAAGATATAAATTTAAGCATTGCTAAATACTTAAGCGAAATGCTTCGCAAAAAAGGAGCGCAAGTTTTAGAACTTCGTCCAAACGATTCTCTATATATATTAAATTCCGCAAGAGTCGAAGAGGCTAAAAAATTTGACTCGCATATTGTAATTTCTATACATTGCAATTCTATTGCCGAGTCAAGCGATCCTCTTCAAAATAAAGGAACTTCGTGTTATTTTAAACACTATTTTTGCAGAGATTTAGCTAAAAAAATCTACGATAGAAATTTAAAATTAGGTCTCGATAAATTCGGTTTGGTTGGAAATTTTAATTTTGCTCTAAATGCTCCGACGGACTTTATATCGGTTTTAGTCGAAACGGCATTTATGTCAAATCCCGAAGATGAAGCTTTATTGCTAAATCCAAAATTCCAGAAAAAAATCGCGGAAGCAATTGTCGACGGAATCGACGATTTCTTAAGCGAGCTTGATTAGAATATTTTATGATCAACTTAATCAAAAAAATATTCTGCGTTCTCATCAATATATTAGCGACCCGATAAGTTCGCAGAATTTTTTAAATTTTTCTATAGTCGTTTATTTAATAAATTAAAATATTTGAAACTTTTAGATTAATTAATTAATCCAAGTTTTTCATTTTTAGCCATCGATTCTTTAGCGATTGTTTCTTTAAATTCAATTATTTTTTTTAGCAAATTTTCGTCGCTTGTCCCTAAAATTTGAACCGCTAAAATAGCGGCGTTTTTCGCTCCTCCAATAGCGACAGTAGCGACTGGAACGCCAAAAGGCATCTGAACTATAGAAAGCAAAGAATCTAATCCATTCAAAGCTTTCGACTGGATAGGAACGCCGATAACCGGAATAGGAGAATAAGAAGCTGTCATTCCCGGCAGATGAGCGGCTCCTCCTGCCGCCGCTATAATGACTTTAACGCCTCTTTTGTATGCGTTTTTTCCATATTCAGTCATTAAGTCAGGCGTCCTATGAGCCGAAATTATTCTTGTTTCGTATTTAACGCCAAAGTAATCTAATACTTCTAAAGCTTCTTTCATCGTAGGAAAATCGGAATCGCTTCCCATTATAACGCCTACTTTAATTTCGTCGTTCATATAATTATTTTCTCCTCGGCTTTTTTAGCTTTAGTTAAAATTTCTTCTAAATTGTCTCCAACTATTGTAATATGCCCCATTTTTCTTCCAACGCGCGACTCTTCTTTGCCGTAAATATGAATCTTGACTTTTTCAAATTTTAAAGCTTCGTCCAAGTTTTTAGCTGCAGCTTTCGCATTAACCTTGCCCAAAAGATTAATCATAACGGCATAGGGCTTAATCATTTCGACGGAACCTAAGGGATAATTCAACGCCGCTCTTATGCAATTTTCAAATTGAGAAGTATAACAAGCTTCTATCGAATAATGCCCCGAATTGTGAACTCGCGGAGCGATTTCATTTATGAGAATTTCGGAGTCTTCGGTTAAAAACAATTCGACTCCAAAGGCTCCATATCCTTCGACAGACTCGACGCATTTAACAGCAATCCGGGCTGCTTGCTCTATTAAAGCTTGATTAATCTGAGCGGGAGCTATTACAGTATGACAAATATGACTTTTTTGTATTGTTTCAACTATAGGATAAATCTTTGTTTCATTTTTGCTTCTAACTACAATCGCAGCAAGTTCTTTTGAAAAACGAACGTATTTTTCAGCGTATAATTTTGAATGACGTTTTGAAAGTTTTTCAAAAGCCTCTAAAAATTCTTCTTTAGTTTTAATTAATGCGTTGCCATATCCATCGTATCCCATTTTTCTGGATTTTAAAACAAAAGGCAAAGATAATTTTGCTACAATTTCTCCAAAATCTTTTATTGATTCAATAGAATAAAATTCTGGAACAGGCAATCCATTTTTTGCAAAGGTTTGTTTCTGAATTAACTTATCTTGAGCGTATTCTAAAGTTCGCGACGAAGGAATTATTTTAAAGCCTTTATTTTCCAACTTCATTAAATAATGAGGATCGATAAATTCGTTTTCCAGCAAAATTACCGAACAATCTTTTGCAAATTCAAATAAGATTTCTTCATTTTCAACCCAGCCAACGTATTCATAATGAGTCATTTGAGCGGCAGGAGAATTTTTAACTTTTTCTAAAATTTTGATTTTAAATCCAAAATTGTAAGCTGATTGAGCGAGCATTTTTGCAAGCTGTCCGCCGCCAAGTATTCCTATTGTAAGACTCATATTTATTTAAAATATTTTTTAGCAAATAAATATTTGTTATTAAATTGAAATGTAAAAATAATAAAATTTGGAGAATTTTATGAGCGAAAAAGAAAAAGTCCTTGAAGCGATGAAAAAATTAAACAAGCCGACAAACGCGACAGAAATAGCAAAAGAAACCGGGCTTGACAAAAAAATCGTCGAAAAAGCAATGAACGAATTGAAAAAGGAAGAAAAAATTTTTTCTCCAAAAAGATGCTATTGGCAAGCAAAGTAAATTGAGAGATTAGTTATGAAAACTTTATTAGTCAGCGTATCTGGAATTCGCGGTATAATCGGCAACGGATTAGAACCGCAAACTATCGTCAAATATTCAAAAGCTTTCGCCGATTTTTGCGATAATAAAAATATTGTTGTTGGTCGCGACTCGAGAATAACAGGCGAAATGGTAAAAAACATAGTTATTGGAACGCTCTCAGCCTCTGGAGCAAATGTTTTTGATATTGGAATTGTTCCAACTCCTACGGTACAATTTGCAGTTAAAAAATTGAACGCCTCCGGCGGCATTGCAATTTCAGCGAGTCATAATCCTAACGAATGGAATGCGTTGAAATTGTTAAATTCGACAGGTCAATTTCTAACTCCAGAAGAAAATAAAATTTTAATCAAATTAAGCGAAGACCAAGAAAAACAAAACCTTTATGTTAGCTGGGACAAAATTGGAAAAATTTCCATTCAAACAGAAGCTCTGAAATGGCATAAAGAGGCTGTTTTGAAACTAAAATATATTAATCTTGAACAAATTCGCGCTCGCAAATTTAAAGTCGTTCTCGATTGCGTAAACGGAGCTGGAGCGTGGATTATGCCAGAATTATTGCGAGATTTCGGATGCGAAGTTATCGAAGTAAATTGCGAAAAGAACGGAATATTTCCAAGATTGCCGGAACCTTTGCCCGAAAATTTAATCGAAACAATGGAAATTGTAAAAAAGCATAATCCAGATCTTTGCATTGTTGTTGATCCAGACGTCGACAGATTAGTATTGATAGACGAAAATGGAGAGCCTTTTATCGAAGAAAACACTGTAGCTTTAGCGACAGATTTTGTATTAAGCAAAGAAAAAGGCAACGTAGTTGTTAATCTTTCAACCACGCGAGCCGTAGACGATATAGCGAAAAAATACGGTTGTCAAGTTTTTAGAACTCCCGTAGGCGAAGCGAATGTCGTAAAAAAAATGAAAGAAATCAACGCGGTTATTGGCGGCGAAGGAAGCGGCGGCGTAATTTGTCCAGCTTTGCATTATGGAAGAGACGCTCTTGTTGGAACGGCTTTAGTTCTTCAAAAACTTGCAGAGTTTGGCGGCAAACTTGGAGAATTGAAAAAAACTATGCCTAAATATTTTATTACAAAAAGAAAAATTGAAATTGGAACTCAAAATCCAGATAAAATTATTTCCACATTAGCTGATATTTATAAAAACGAAAAAGTTAATTTAGAAGATGGACTTAGAATAGATTTTGATGATCATTGGGTTCATTTTAGAAAATCTAACACAGAGCCAATAATAAGAATTATCGTCGAATCTTCGAACGAGAAAAAATCGAGCGAATTGATTGAAAAATATTTAAATCAAATCATTTTAATGAAATAATTCATAAAAGTTTGAGCTTAACTTTGGCTTGTCCAAAGTTAGGCTTTTTATTTTAAAAGCTCCCTTTTTTTAAAATAATTTACAAGAGCTTTGTCAAAACTTTGCCCCGTTTCGATTAAATTAAAATCAGCTCTTAATTTTGAGCATTCGATTCTTAAGGAAGATATGTAACTTAAAACGGCGTCGTAGTAGGCTTTCTTTATATGATAAGGATGAGCCGAGACTTTTTCTTTTGTTTCCATATCGACGAAGATCGTCTCGCTATGATAATTTAAATAAATTTCAGAAGGATCCAGAATTTGAAAAGCGATTGTTTCGTTTTTCTGAGAACTAAATAATTTTATTTTTCGTAGTATTTGTTCTTTGTCGTCTAAAAAATCCGAAATAAAAATAATCAATCCCCTTCTTTTAATTGAAGCGGCAATTTTGTTAAGAACGTCGAAATTGCAAATTCCTTCTCCTAACTTTAAGTTTGAAAGATCCGAAAGCATTTCTTTTAAATAAAATTTAGAAGCTTTTGGAGGATAGTATTTTTTTATCTCATCGGAAAAAACAACAATGCCAGCCGCGTCGGATTGATTAATTAAAATATACAAAAAGCTTGACGCCAAAGATATCGCATAATCTAATTTGGATATGTTGTTGCCCGATTTGTAATTCATCGAGGAGCTTGCGTCTATGATTATATAAGCTTTTAAGTTTGTTTCCTCTTCGAATCTTTTTACAAAAAATTTGTCAATCTTGGCGTAAACTTTCCAATCTATATTTTTTAGGGATTCGCCAGGCATATAAGGCATGTGATCGCTGAACTCCGCGCTGAATCCGCGATAAGGACTTTTATGCAAGCCTAACATAAATCCTTCCACAATAAGGCGAGCTCTTAATTCAAGAGAACTAATCGCGTTTGCCGTCTTTGGGTTTAAAAATTTTGTATAGTCGCCGCTATTTTTCATTTGATACTGATATCGATTTTAATATTTCTTCCGGCGGCTTTCCTATATTTTCCAACTCTACTTTTGCGGAAAGCGACAATTCGTGTTGAGGATATTTGTTTAAAAATTTTTCGTATGCTTCTTTTGCTTTCTCGTAATTGTTTAAATAATTATTTTCTATATAGCCGATCATAAATAAAGCGAAAGGCTCTTCTTTTGAGGCAGGATAATTTGAAAGTATAAGCGAATAAAATTCGACTGCATATTCGAAAGATTTTTTCTCGTCAATATCGTTAAAAAGTTTAGATTGATACATTTTGGCAATTTCAAACAAAGCCGTTGAAGCTAACGAATCATTTTTGAAATCGTTTACAATTTTTTTATAACAATCTAAAGCTTTCAAATAATGTCCTTTCTCGATATGATTTTGAGCTTCTTCGAACAAACTTCTTGAAGTTTTTTTAGAACAGCTTAAAAAAAACAAAGCGAAAAAAAACGATAAAACTATGACTAATTTTTTCATACTCTGCCTTTCCTTATTTTTAATTTTTTGCTTGTTTTAATTATCTTCTTCAAGAAAGAAATAAATCACTTCATATTTTTTTTCATTCTTTGATTTGTCGATTGCAAAATCTCTCGAGAAAGACACTTTGGCTCCTTCGTATATTTTCGCTGGATTGCCTCGGTAAGCTCCATAATGAAAAAAAACATCTTTATTTTTGCAATTTATAAAGCCGAATTTCTTTTCGCGATTTATTCTGACAATTTCGCCTTTTTCAAGCAGGCTAGTCCAAAATTTCATTAGCTGTTTCTCTATTTCTTCAATATCGATATTATCATATTTTCTTTCAATTTTCGATAAAATTGAAGAGTCGTCTTTATATTCGGATTTTTTATAATGGGCAGCGTAGATATAATGATAATCGGCGTTTTCTCCAGCTTCGCTCAAAAGATCGCCAAGATTTTCGTAAAGATCTGTTTTGCTTTTTTCAAAGCCGGTCAATAAAGCCGCGTCGACATATTTTTTTAACGCTTGACGAAAATCTTTTTTCCAAAATAACATATCGCCAAATTCCTTATAGATCATCCAATCTTTTTTATTCAGAACAATGTTTTCAAAATCTTTAATAGCCTCCTCAATTTTGCCTATTTTAAATTTTGCTAAAGCCGCTTTTCGATTAGCGTAAACTTTAACTTCCTCGTTGATATTTTTTGATTTAATCTCTTGACTGTATTTTATCAAATTTTCAAATTGATTGTCTAAATAAAGAAAAGCTGCCCTTAAAGCTAAAACTTTTTCATAATCGGAAAAGAAATCGATTTTTTGCTGTCTGCCTCCTTTTTCGATCGTAAGAACTACATGTTCTTTGCTTAAATCCTCAAGATTAATATTATTTAAAAGATTTAAGGCAAATTTCGCATCGCAATTTGTAAAATGCAATTCTGCTATTAAGGCATTAACGGTTAACTTTGAATAAAGCGATTTATCTATCTCGTTTTTTCGTTCCAAAGTAGAAATAATCTTTAAAATTATGTCATTTAAATCGGATTTCTTTATATCCAATGGAAAAGTCTTGTCATATATCGATATTTTTTCAAGTTGGTAAAGAGGCTCGATATTCTCGATTAATTTATAATAAAACTCGCTTAAAGTAACTGCAAAATTTTTTACAAAATATTGAGCTGAAAAGTTTTCAGATTTTATTTGAAGATTTTTTAAAAATTCATAAGCGCAATCTTCTTGCTTGTTTGAATAACGATAACCTAAAAGGATATCGCTCAAAAGTTGAGGCTCTTTTTTAATCTCCTCAGCGGAAAAAGAGGGCTTAATTTCATTGTAATAAATATTTAATATTTTTTCCCCTTTCGTATCGTCGTTTAATGAATTATCTTGTTTAATAGATCTAATTCTGTTGAAGATGGCGCTCAAATTTGGCATTTTTTCCTCTGGATTATTCAAAAAACAATTTGCAAAAATAATAATATTAACTTTAAAAAGTATAATAATTTTAATTATGTTTCAAGGAAAATATCTTTAGTTTTAAACCTCAAGTTAACAATTGGAATAAATTGATCATTTTAATTGATTGAAATTAATTAGCTTATTTAAAATTCGCTCATTGCAATTTTCTTAAATATTTATACGTCGTAAGTTTTGTATTTACTAAGAAATAATTCTATGCAATAATGTTTGAAATCTATAATTATAAAAAAACGCATCATTTTCAAATCAGCAAGGCGGCGTTAAAAAACTGCAAGAACGACATATTTAAGACAGTCATTAGCGCATTTAAAAACAAGTTTAGCAAATAATATCGAACCTTAATCAAATTCAAATTAAAATTTAACAATAAACATCGAAGATGATTTTATATACAAAGTTTTAATGAGCATTAAATATATCAACGAAATGATTTAATATAATGACGATAGATAGTTGTAATATCAATATATTCTTTTTTAATAATTTATGATTTTATTTTGGGATAGAAATATGCATTTATACTATTAATGAATAACAAATCTAAGCAATTTATTATTTAATTGCTTTGGCAGAACTTCTTTTATTGGGCTCTCTATTAAAAATTCCTTATATATCATCATTATATATCATCATTAGAAATATCAAAAAATCGTTCAAAGAAATCAGTTATTTTTTTAAAAACAGTTTCGCGTTTTTTTGTTCGCTCTCCACTTGGAGTAAATCGAGACATGGGGGGAAGAATTTGAGTAAACTCTGTCCCAATACTTTCAATGTAACCTCTTTTAAAAGAGTTCTTTATAAATTGATAGGTTTTTTCACCGTCGAGGTTTTCTTCTTCAATAATTTTTTCAAGCTCTTCTTTACGTTTTCCAACAATATAGGTTTGCCATTGTTCATCTATAGAGGTTTCTTTATCTTTTTCTTCCTTTTGAATATCAAGCTGTTGAATAAATTCAAGGATAAGATCTTTTTTATTACGCAGCTTTAAGCTTGAGTTAATAGCTTTGTTGATATCCGCCAATATTTCTTTATTCTTGATGTGATCTTGATGATATTTCTGTATCAATTCTAAAATGTAATCTATATTAATTTCTACCTGTTTAATGAGTTCTATCTCAAAAACAAGATCATCATTAATGGGTTCTTTTTCCGCTTCAGAATTTTTCCTGTATTGGTTGTAAAGATCAAGATAAATACTTTGATAGTCTTGGAAATCTCGTTCGCTAAGAATTTCATTACCGCTAAACTGGTCAAAAGCGCTGAGAATATTTTTGAGCTTTAGTATCTTTCCAAAAAGCTTTATAAATTCTTTTTGTTCACTTTCTCTTTCAATGGGTTTTCCCGCAGGATATTTTTCGATCATTTCTTCAACCAATGCTTTGTAGCCTGGTTTTTCTTCGTTTTTTTCTTTATCAATATAGCCATTATAGTAATCTTCGTAAGGACGGATAAGCGCAATGCTGCTGGCTTCTTTGTCGCCAAAAAGGGCAATGGCTTTGTTAGTAGCTTCTTCAAGATTGCGAAAGCAAACGATATTGCCATGGGTTTTAACTGAGTTAAGGATACGATTAGTACGAGAAAAAGCTTGCAATAGGCCATGCATCTTGAGGTTTTTATCTACCCATAGGGTGTTTAGAGTGGTAGCATCAAAGCCGGTAAGAAACATATTAACC
>Ga0068706_1000671_pt1 | contig 15748 bp, 15 predicted proteins | sample YNPMSBMetaG_FD_65632 | JGI IMG/M metagenome (GOLD analysis project Ga0068706, IMG submission 65632) | Anoxygenic and chlorotrophic microbial mat microbial communities from Yellowstone National Park, USA - YNP MS-B MetaG | ecosystem: Environmental > Aquatic > Thermal springs > Hot (42-90C) >...
AATTGCTTAATCCATAAGGGAATTTTACAGTGTTCATGGTACAAAGATAACCTTATATTTCCACTTTCTGTACATGCACTTTACTTTTTACTACCACCACTGTAAGCAAAATCAAATCCGATTTGTTTTGTAATTCAGGGTCATTACGGTAATAATTGAGCAGTTGTTCTTTTTATACTCAAATGAATTTTTATGCTTATGCAAAAATTCTTCAGTGATGTGTTTTTCATCTCATTTATCACTATTCCTTCACTTCACAGACCGTAACTCCCGAACCTCCTAAATCTGCATGTTCATCACGAAAAACAATATGATGATACTTTTTTAATATTTGTCGAACAGCAATTTTTAATGATCCTGTGCCTGTACCGTGTATAATCCGAAAATATGTTAAACCTGATACCATCACATCTTCTAAATATTTTTCTAAAACTTTGATGGCTTCCTCGACCCGCATTCCTCTCAAATCTAATTCAGATTTAACGTTGAGATTTTGTGTATACAATGAAACTTTTGGGTTTTCAGCTTCAAATGAAATAGGTTCTTTTAATTTTTTTAAATCTTTCAATTTCACTTGAACCTTTAAAATACCTGTACCAATGGTTGCGTTTCCCTCAGAAATTTGTAAAACTTCAAAAACTTGTGCATTCCATATTACACGGTCACCAACTTTAATCTCTTCGTTTGTGGTCTCAGGCTCTTGGGAAGTGAATTCTTTTAATTCTTTTTGAATATATTTTTCTTCTTCTACTAATTTTTCTTGAATTTTTTTTAATTTTTCCAAATCCTTATGATGCTTTTTAGCTTCTTTGAGTAATTTTTGTACTTGTGAAATACCTGCTTGCAGTTCAGATTGAGCTTGTTTACGTATTTCTTTATGTAATTTTTTCCGTTCTTCTTCTAACTTAAATTTTAAATTTTTATTGTACTGAATAAGGTTTTCAAGTTCCTGATTTTGAAGTTTATAGGCTTGCAATTCATTTTGTAGTTCACCGAATTTGGTTTTCAGGTTTAAATATAATTCTTCAAGATTTGATTGAGAAGCACCAATTTTATTTTTAGCGCGATCTAAGATATTAAGAGGGATACCGACTTTCTGGGCAATTTCAAAAGCATAAGACGAACCCGGAATTCCTTGAACCAGCTGATAAGTAGGACTAAGCGTTTTAGGTTCAAACATCATAGCAGCATTTAAAACGTTTTCATTTTGTTCAGCGAATAATTTAAGATTAGAAAAATGCGTAGTAATAACTCCAAAAGCCTTTAAATCAATGAATTGCTCAAGAATAGCTTCTGCAATAGCTCCACCGACTAAGGGGTCAGTTCCAGAGCCCAATTCATCAATCAAAAACAAAGAACGAGCAGTTAAATTTTGAAGCATATTTTTTAACTGGTGTAAATGAGAGGTATAAGTAGAAAGGTCGTCTTGAATGGACTGGTCGTCACCAATAGAAAGGAAAAGCCTGTCCATGAAAAAAAAATGAGAACTTTCCTCACAAGGAACTAATAAACCACAGTGAAGCATCCATATTAATAAACCTACGGTTTTTAACGAAACAGATTTCCCCCCAGCGTTTGGTCCTGATATCAACAAGATTCTATACTTTGAATTTAACTCAATAGATAAAGGAACAACCTGTGGATTTTTTAAATAAAGTAAAGGATGCCGCCCTTGATGTATTTTTAAAAATAGATTTTCACTGAACTGCGGTAGATGAGCTTGTAATTGAATAGCTAACTTCGCTTTAGCATGATAGTAATCAATCTCATTTAAATACTCTTCAACTTTCTGAATATCATAAAGATAATTACGAAAATAATCAGTAAGTTCTAACAAAATTCTACGTATTTCTTGCTCTTCTTTTAATTCAAGTTCTTTGAGTTCATTATTCAGTTCAAGGGTTTCGGTAGGTTCAATGAAAATGGTATAACCTGAATGCGAAATATCATGCACAAAACCTTTAATTTTACCTTTAAAATCTGCTTTCATTGGAATTACCCAACGGTCATTACGTATAGTGATTTCCATGTCCTCAGACCAACCCTGCTGTTTGCTAAATCTTAAAATTTTTTGCAATTTATTTCTTAAAATTTGAAGTTTCTGCAAATACTGACTACGAATTTCTAAAAGTGCAGGCGAAGCATTATTCTTGATTTTACCGTCTTCATCAATGACTTGTTCAATTTTACGTACCCAATTCGTATCATAAAGAAACTGATTAGCATACTCAAAAAATAAAGGAGATTTATCTTTATGGCTTAAAAAATACAGTTGGGTATTTCTAAAAATTTTGAGGGCATTCCACAAATTTTTCCATTCATTTGCAGGTATAACCGCATTTTCTATACTTAATTTATGTAAAAAGGGCGATAAATCTTCAAAATTTCCAAAGGGAAAATCTTTTTCATGGAGTAACAAATTTTTGAGTTCTTCTGTTTTTTGAAGTTCTAAACGAATGACTTGTAAATTTTGAAAAGGTAGTAATTCACTAAACCTTTGTTTTGCGTGAGCTGTTTTGCAATAAACCTGTAAAAGTTGTATGATTTCTTCAAATCCTAATTTTTCTGAAATGATTTTATTGTAATACTTCATGGAAAGCGTTGAATTCATTGCAAATTGTAACGAACTAAGAAATCTATACCTTTTAATACCAAATTGCTATTTATTTCATGAGGAAACGTGATATATTTACTAAAAAAATCGGCATTGCCACCTGTTAGAATAACTTTGAGTGGTTTACAAGAAAGAACTTGAAAGCGGGCTATCATACCTTCCATTTCTGCAATCGAAGTGGATTGCACACCTGTTCGTATGGATTCTTCTGTACTTTGACCAATAAAAGGAAAATTTTCATTAAAATTAACTAAAGGCAATTTGGAAGTATATTCATTTAAGCTCTTAAATTTAAGTTCCATACCGGGCGAAATTGCACCGCCTAAGTACTCTTCATGCTCGTTCATGTAATCATAAGTGATTGCTGTACCAGCATCTATGACTAACAAAGGGCTTCCTGAATATTCTGAATAGGCGCCTGCTACAGCGCATAACCTGTCTATACCTAATGTTTCTGGAGTTTTATACAATACACGAAATGGCGTTTTATATTTCGTACTAACTTCCCAAACGACACATTCCGTAAAATTAGTTAAAAAAGCTAATCGTTCATTTTCTTTAAAACCTACATCCGCGTAAGCCACGTGCTTAATATTTTTATTGGATATCCATTGTTCAAAAGTAATTTGCAATATTCTTACATCATCATTTTTGTTGAGCGTGATTCCTGATTCATATTGACCATCCTGAAAAACTGCTGCTTTGATACGCGTGTTGCCTATATCTAAACAAAGTAATCGCACGAATTTTTATGCAAAATTACAAAAATTTCATCAAGTGAAAACCTATGCCATAGTTTCATGCAAAGGCTTAATACAAAGGCTTTTGCGTTGAAATAAAGTATTTTTTTTGTTTTAGTATTTGCTTGATTTCTTGAAAAGATTTTCCATTTTCTATAAGTTTAGCCACGTAAGCCGTAACCACAGGCGCCGCAAAAGAGGTACCATAAAACTCGGGTGCATAATATGCTGTACCATCCGTAGCCTTATAAATTAACAAGGAATCATATTCGGCTGTCGCATAAACATAAACATTTTTCCCATAGTTAGAGAAAGTAGCGCGTGTTTTACCATCTTTTTGCAAACCACCTACTGTAATCGTATTCGGTAAATCCAATTTAGAAGGGGAAGTATTACTTAAATACACGTCAGCAGAATCATTTCCGGCGGCAATCACAAAAAAAATATCGCTGTATGCTTTCAGTAAGCTATCTAAACAAGCATGAAACATATCAGTCCATTGATACATTTTCTGGTAATACTTTTCTTCGTTTAGGTTATAATCAGGTAAAATATGTTTCCATACATTATTAGAAGCCATCCATGAGATATTTACTACTTTTACGTTGTTTTTTCTAAAATAATTTAACGAAGTAGCGAACATTTTTTTGAGTAGTTCTATATCTTTTTCGTTAGGACCTTTTAAACGTTCAAGTAGATTTTGTTTATGAACATCGTTATATTTTCTTTCCACATAACGAAGAAAACCACAGCCTACTAATTCTACGTTAGGATTATTCCTTAAAATTACTTCTGCCACAGCAGTGCCATGAAAATATAGTTCTACTTGCTCAGGGGTAGGCAAAAAATTGTGGTAAGTAGGCTGTTCTAAGTAATCAAAACCGATACCATGAATATTATCTATATAACCGTCGTTATCATCATCTTTTTGATTATCAGAAATTTCTTTGCTATTTACAAACAAATTTCTTGAAGGTATAGCTTTTGCATCAAAAAACTCCCATATGCCAACACGAACTTTATTTTTAACGGGCACTTTCCATTCAATGGAAATCAACAGTAAACAGAAAGGCAAAAAATAAATTACTTTTTTCATATTACCACAAATTTAGGGCGTGATTTCACAAAAGTCAATACCTAAAATTGCAAGATTCTTACTAATTGGGCATTTGGGAAGTTAAAATATGTTAAAAATTATGTACTCAAAACAAACCGGTGATGGTACCATCTTCATGGATATTCATATTTTCAGCGGCTGAGAAATTCGGTAAGCCCGGTATATGCATGATTTCTACTGTAATAGGAACTACAAAACCTGCATCTGATGCAATATTAATTATGTCGGAATAGAAGATATCACTGAAACAAGTATTAACTTGGAATTTTAAATTTTTCATTATCAATAAGATGAAGCCAACTTCACTTTATGTTTGCCGTAATTTTCAATTTTTTCGGCTGATATACCAAGCTTTTCAGCAATTTTTTCTATTCTTTGTAACTTGGCATTTTAAGCAATTTTAGCATCCGTAAGGATTTAAACTATTTAGTAGGAGGCTAGTACATCAATTCCGACCTAAACCTGGAACTGAGACTTTGGATTGAAATACGGATTGAACAATAATATCCGAACTTTTTCCGATTTCAGAAAGAAAAGGTGTTGCATGTAAACCGATAACAAACATTAAAAGAACAAGCGGTAGTAATACACTAATTTCGGATTTTGTTAAATCGGGGATTTGATGATTTTCGGGAAGTCTTATTTCGCCGAACATTACTCTTCGGAACATCCACAACATGTAAACTGCAGCTACAATAACACCTGTGGTGCTGATAATGACAATGCCATTTGCTACGTAGTTAGATTTAAAGGAACCGAGTAGAATCATAAACTCACCGACAAAGCCGTTTAAGCCTGGTAAGCCGATAGAAGCTAAGGTAGAAATCATGAACATGAGAGTAAAAATTGGCACTACTGAGGCAATACCTTGATATTTTTCTATAAGGCGTGTGTGCGTACGGTCGTACATCATACCAACTAAAAAGAAGAGTGCAGGGGTAGAGATACCGTGATTGATCATTTGAAGGATTGCCCCGCGCATCGCTTCATTGTTAAAAGAGAAAATACCGATTACAATAAATCCCATGTGCGCAACAGAAGAATAAGCCACCAACTTTTTCATATCCGGTTGAACCATAGCCGCCATACCGCCGTAAATAATTCCTATCATCCCAAGCCAACAAAGCGTACTTGCATAATACACGGAAGCAGCAGGAAATAAAGGTAAACAAAATCTTACTAAACCATAAGTTCCCATTTTTAAGAGTACACCGGCAAGTATGACTGAACCTGCGGTTGGAGCTTGGGTGTGTGCATCAGGCAACCAAGTATGCAATGGAAATGCCGGTACTTTAATTAGAAACGATAGCGCAAAAGCTAAAAATAACCATTTTTCAACTTCCAACGGATTATAGCCATTGTTAGCAAGCCATGTCTGTATTTGGGAATAACCTTTTGAGATTGCAATGAAATCGGTTGTAAAATTACCATTTTTGAGGGCATTGCCAGCTGCATAACCTAAAAATAAAATAGCTATTAGCATCACAAAAGAGCCTACTAACGTGTATAAAAAGAACTTCACAGCAGCATAAACTCTTGATTGTACTTCACGCCCTAAAACAACTTGGGTTCCTTTGCTCCCCCACATACCAATTAAAAAGTACATCGGTATCAAGCCTATTTCAAAGAAAATATAAAAAATTAACAAATCTAACGATAAAAAGACTCCTAAAACACCAACTTCTAACAAAAGAAGCATCAAATAATAGGATTTTTCTTTATCGTTAATGGCATTCATAGAATACCAGATGGAAAGTACAAAAAGAAACGTGGTTAATAAAACTAAATAAATGGAGACACCGTCTACGCCTGTGATAAAGTTGACATCATAGTAAATATAACCTAAATTTGCTTTAAGCCATACGTAAGCTGATTTAAATACAAAATCACCAGCGGAATCTATGGTACTATGTTTGCGATATTCCCAATAAATCAGAACGGATAACAAAAAAGTAATCAATGAAACGATTAAAGCAATGTACTTAGCTTGTGATTTTCCTAATGCTAAGATAAAGGGTACGCCAACTAACGGTAAAAATATGAGAGTGTTCAACAGCAAACTTACAGTTTCTTTTTCCATTATGATGTTAAGATTTGCAGGGCAAAGATAAATACATTTGTTTTTTATTTCCTAATTTTTGAGAAAAAACTTTTCATTTTCTGTTTAAGAAAGTTTGTTAACGGTTTAACCATTTATGTAAGATAATTTCACCATCAGACATTTCCCCAAGAACTTGAAAACCATGTTTTTTGAAAAGATTTAGAGCGGTTATATTTTCAGACAGTACAGCCGTTCGGACTTCATAGGATTTTCTATCGTGCTGAATAATTCCTAATAAAAGACGAAGTAATTCACTTCCGTAGCCTAATTTTTGGTAGCGGTAGTCAATCATAATTCGGGAAATCCAGTAAACTTTTGCAAAAAAACCGATTGCACCTAATCCTACGGGGATGTCATCTAAATATAAAGCATATAAATCTAAGTTTTCGTATTTAGACTGTGCGATGGTATACAAATTAGAAGGTATGAATTTAGCTTGTTCTTCGGAAACAGATAGCTGAGCAACTTGTTCCCAATTGAAACGGTCAACGGTAGTTAAACGTACGCTCATGGGTGATTTTGAGAAAGTTCTTTCATTTTTTCTTCAATTTCTAAGGGGCTAAGATAATAGAAACGCTTTTTAGCTTTAAAAACATCGGGTAGTTTGGCATCGTAACCTGTATACTGCCATGCTTCTTTTAATTTTTTACCTAAACCGTGCTCAATAGCAATGATATCCGTATTTCTTTCAAATTGTTTTTTAAAAGGGCAATTGATAGGATAACGAATAAAATCGCTGATAAGTTGAAGGTTGCTTCTTTTCATATAATAGCAAATATGAGCTAGTTCATGTGCAAGAATGCCTTGAATTGCATTTTTAGGAAATTCTTCTAATAGAGCATCTGCACTCGGTATTATGTTGATGTAAACAATATACTTACGATTATTCTTTTTTCTGAATACTAATGATAGTAAAGTAGGTTGAGTTTGCATGATTGCATCCGGCAATTTTTTAAATTTGAATTTAATGTAGGTGTCTTTCAGCTCAGGGTAATGCTTTAATACCTCTAAAACTTCCTCTTCAAAACCATATGGCAGTATTTTATTATAGCTCAATCGTTCTAAATCTGAATTTTGAGTAAAAGCCCTGCAAAAAAACAAAACAAGAAAAAGATATTTAGTCATTTTGTAATTTTTAAACGCTTTGAAGTTCGAAAATGTTTTTAAGAACATGAATGACATAATGAATATCGTCTAAAGTATTTTGAACACCGAATGAAAATCTTACAGAATTAGCGGCATATTTAGAGTTTACTTGAATAGCTCTCAAAACATGAGAACCTTGGTTTGCTCCTGAGGTACAAGCAGAACCTCCAGAAGCAGAGACGCCGTGCATATCCAAGTTCAAGATTAACATTTTGTCTTCTTCATAAGGGAAAGTAACATTGAGAACAGTCGGTAAGGATTTTTCTTCGGATGTTTCACCGTTGAAAATAATATTTGGAAAACATTTCAAGAGTTCATTTTGAAGGGTATTTTTTAGGTTCCATAGGTGAGCATGATAAGTAGAATAATCGCGGTAGCAAATTTCAAGAGCTTTTGCAAGCCCGACAATGCCTGCAACATTTTCAGTTCCTCCTCGTTGATTTCTTTCTTGAGAGCCGCCACAAATCAAAGGATTTAAAATTTTGTCCGATTTACGGTATAAAAAACCTATCCCTTTGGGTCCATAAAATTTGTGAGCAGAGCCTACTAAAAAATCCACGGGCAATTGTTGCGTATTAAAATGAAAATGCCCTATCGTTTGAACGGTATCGGAATGATAAATCGCACCATAAGATTTGGCAAGGTTTCCTATTGCCTCTATGGGGTGTAAAGTACCTATTTCATTATTTCCATGCATCAAAGAAATTAAAGAGTTAGGCTCATTTTGAAGATGAAATTCAAGTTCTTGAAGGTCAATATTACCTTTATTATCAACTGTAAGCCAAATTAAAGGGATATTTTTTTCTTTTGAGATTTGTTCAAGGGTATGGGTTACAGCGTGGTGCTCAGTGGGAGAACTTATTAATTGCTTAACGTGGTAATCATTTGCGGCACATTTTAAAGCAAAATTATCTGCTTCGGTTCCGCCAGAAGTAAAAATAATTTCAGAAGGAGAACAGTTTAGCAAGTCTGCAACAGTTTTACGAGCTTTTTCTATTGCGGCTCTTAGTATTCTTCCATGTTGATGGATAGAAGAAGGATTTCCTTGAAATTCAGTTAAATACGGAAGCATCGCCTCTAAAACTCTTCCATCTAACATCCCTGATGCCGCATTATCTAAATATATTTGTCGGAATTGGTTCATAAGGTTGTCAAAACTAAATTTTTTACTTGATTAACTAAATTTTGAGCTTCTTTTTCGTTTTCCGCTTCTGCATAAATTCTGATGATGGGCTCAGTATTCGATTTTCTCAAATGTACCCATCCGTTCTCAAAATCAATTTTCACTCCATCAATAGTAGTAACTTTCTCATTATGAAAATGTTCTGTTAATGATTTTAAGATGCTATCTAAGGGAATATCGGGAGTAAGTTCTATTTTATCTTTTATCATTTCATAATGACGGTATTTTTTTTTGAGTTCAGAACAGGTCATTGAAGATTGAGCAAGAAAAGAAAGAAATAAAGCAATGCCCACAAGGGCATCTCTGCCGTAATGTAAATCTGGTAAAATAATTCCCCCATTTCCTTCGCCACCGATAACCGCTTGTACTTCTTTCATTTTTTTCACCACATGAACTTCTCCGACAGCAGCCGTAAAATAATTTTGTTGATAACTATTCGTTAAATCTTGCAATGCTCGGGAAGAAGATAAATTAGAAACAGTAGCCCCTGGTTTTTGGGATAAAATGTAATCTGCCACTGCAACTAAAGTATACTCCTCCCCGAAAAGTTCACCTTTTTCGTTCACTAAAACAAGCCTATCTACATCCGGATCAACAGCAATTCCTAAATCACATTGATTTTGAACAACGCATTGACATAAATCCGTAAGATTTTGTGCTAATGGTTCAGGGTTATGGGTAAACCAACCGTCCATTGTTTTTTGAACCTTAAAAATATGGTTTTCAGGGATACCAAGCGATTGCAATAAAGCAGGAACTGCTATTTCACCGGAAGAATTGATGCCGTCCACGGCTACTTTATATTTTTTTTGAGCTATCAATTCTTTTTTAACATAAGGAAGTTCTAAAATTTTGGATATGTGAATAGGCAAAAAATCTGACACTTCTTGAATAGTACCTATTTGATAAACAGAAGCAAATTCAGCCGTTTGATGTCGGTAATTAAACAAAATTTTTTCACCTTCTTGTGCAGAAATAAATTCTCCTTGATGATTAAGCAATTTCAGAGCATTCCATTCCACGGGATTATGAGAAGCAGTTAGAATGATTCCTCCGAGTGCTTGATAATAAGGAACAGCCATTTCCACGGTTGGAGTTGTTGTGATCCCTAAATTTATAACATCAAAGCCCATGGCTATCAATGTATTAGCAACTAATTCATAAACCATCTTCCCCGAAGGTCTTGCATCTCTTCCGATTACAATGTAATTGCTTTCAGGTAACTGTGGCTTTAAATCTTTTATCCACATTCCATAGGCAGCAGCAAAATTCACCGTATCAATAGGCGTTAAGTTCATTGTTGCCTTCCCACCTATCGTTCCTCTTATCCCTGATACTGAACTGATTAACGGCATTATAGTTTTATAGAACTGCAAATATACAAAAAAAATTTATTGCAAAAATCTTCAATCCTCTACCCTACAACTTTTTTTAAATCCATGATAATCCTCTCCATAATAAAAAATTTAAAGCATTAGGCTTCCACAAATAAATTATTAAAAAATCAAAAAAATTTAAAAGAAAACTCACTCTATATCGTAAAATTTTATAGATTTGCATAAGATTTGTAAAAAAAAACGTTAAGAATACAAAATAGTATGTATAAAATGAATGTCAAACTGTTAGTGATTGCAGCTTTTTTGATATTTTGTAACGTCAAACTATTCGCACAAAGTGGTGCGGATAAGATTTTAGGTACTTGGTATACAGAAAACAAAAAAGCAAAAATTGAAATTTACAAAAAGGATGGAAAATATCACGGTAAGATTATTGAACTCAAAGAACCAATTGACCCTGATACTAAAAAACCTAAAACTGACAAAAACAATCCGGATGCATCTAAAAGAAATGTTCCATTGATTGGTTTAAATTTAATTAAGAACTTTGTTTATAGAAACGGTTATTGGCAAGATGGTACTATTTATGATCCTGAAAACGGTAAAGAATACTCTTGCTACATGGAATTTGAAGACCCTAATAATCCTAAAAAATTAAAAGTTCGTGGTTACATTGGGTTCTCTTGGATTGGTAGAACTACCTATTGGACAAGGGATTAGGACTCTTACAACCTCAACAAACAAAAAAATTTATTTTTTAAGGGTTACCTTTTTAAAAATTTTACATTAAGTATTGCATCAACACACGACCCTTGTTCAAAGAATTAGTTTGGTTGGCTCTGCAATGAAGTACCATCTTGCGGAGCCAATTTTCGTTTTTTACTGTTTTTTATCGTTTCATTACCTTCTAAATATTTTTAAATCTTAAATCGTAAAATTTTATTCGTTGATATTCAATTATTTTAATTTTTTTTTAATTTTTTACTTGACAAGTTTAAAGCAAAAATTGTAAATTTACAGTTCAAACTAAATAACTAAATCATTTGCCCTATGAATACTCTTCAGCAATTTATCAAATATTTGCAATACGAAAAAAAGCGTTCTAAGCATAGCATTATAGCTTATGAAGCGGATTTGTTGCAATTTGCCAACTTGTTATCCTCAGATACTTCAAATTTTTTTGATTTACAAAATATTAAAACTTTACAGCCTAATCACCTCAAACTATGGTTAAGGAAGTTACATCAAAATGGTTTGCAGCCGTCTACTATATTAAGAAAAATTGCTGCTATCAAGAATTTTTTTAAATATCAACAGAAAATTGGGAATATAGAAAAAAATCCCGCAAAAAAAATAATATCTCTCAAGAAACCTAAAAGATTACCTAACTTTGTACCGGAAAATGACATGCAAAACATGTTAGATAACATCCAATGGAAAACTGAATTTGAACAAATAAGAAACCAACTCATCCTTGAATTTTTATATTCCTCAGGATTGAGACGTTCAGAGTTATTGAATCTTAAACTATCTGATATTCAAATAGATAATCGGTTAGTTAAAGTTTTAGGAAAAGGAAATAAAGAAAGGATTGTTCCATTCAATGAAAGTACTCAAAATGCATTAAAAAAATATATTGAGATTTGTGAAAAAAATGGTTTTAAAGTAGATGATAAATTATTAAAAACACAAAAAGGTAAACCGATGTATGAAAAATTGTTATATCGTATAGTAAAAAATGCGCTCATAAGATATACGAAATTGCAAAAAAATTCTCCACATGTGCTAAGGCATACATTCGCTACGCATTTATTAAATCATGGTGCGGAGATAGATGCGGTAAGAGAGATGTTGGGGCATAGCAATTTAGCCGCCACTCAAATATATACGCATAACACTTTGAATAAACTTAAATCTATTTACAAGCAAGCTCATCCGAAATCATTGTTTTAGTAGTCATAAACCTTTAAATTTTTACGAATATGAAAATAAACATTGAATCCATTCATTTTGATGCAGACAAAAAATTACTGCAATTTATTAACGAAAAATGTCAAAAATTAACTCATTTTTTTGATGGAATTGTAAACATTGAGGTGATTCTGAAACTTCAGAAAACTAAAATTAAAGAAGATGGTAACAAAATTGTTGAAATTAAAGTTTTTGTCCCTTCAAAGACTTTATTTGCAGAGGAACAATCTAAATCATTTGAAGAAGCAACCGATATTTGTGTGGATTCTTTAAAAAAACAAATCATTAAATACAAAGAAAAAATAAGAAGTTAAGCAAGAGGGCTCTTTGAGCCCTTAAAAATTTTAAAAAAATCTTGCATTTTATTAAAAAAGTAATTTAATTTGCAGAAAAATCATGAACTTATGACAGTACACGAATGGTTTGAAAAATACGGCGAAAGCCATCAAAATCCAATTAATAAAATCATACATTGGATTTGCATACCATTGATTATGTTCAGCTTGATGGGTATGTTATGGAGTATTCCTTTACCTAGTTCTATTCAGGTTCACCCGCTTATCAATTTAGGAACGTTACTCATCGTGGGAGCAATGATTTTTTATGTAAAACTATCGCCTGCTTTAGCCTTTGGAATGCTTTTTGTTGGCAGCGCCATGCTTTATGGAAATTATTTACTTTCACAACAAAACATTAACTTATTTCAAATTAGTTTGTTAATCTTTTTTTTAGCCTGGGTCGGTCAGTTTATTGGTCATAAAATTGAAGGCAAAAAACCTTCGTTCTTTGAAGACCTCAAATTTCTTTTAGTCGGACCGATGTGGTTATTAGGTTTTATTTACAGAAAGTTGGGAATAAAGTACTAATAATAAAGTACTAATTTTGTAATTTTGTCGTTCTAATGTCAAACAAAATGTTCAAAAGACTATCAATTTTTGTATTGATTATTTTATGTATTGCATTTACAAGTTGTAACGAAGCAGAGGATCTACCTGCTAATTCAACTACAAATTTTGAAGGGAATTTAGATGTTGTAGTTACAAGACCTGTTTACGGACCTGGACCTAATATGCTCGTACATCTTTATATTAGTGAAAATCAATTTATTAAACGTATTCCCTACATCTCTGGCAAAACTAACAACAATGGTTTAGTATCATTTAAAAAAATACCTATAGGCTCTTGGTACGTGGATTGTACTGTTCCTACCGATACTACATTATATGATTCTGCTATCGTCGGTATCATTAAGGACCAAACCTCTTATATTTCCTTAGAATTAAAACCTCGCTAAAAGATTTTGAAAAATTACGTTTGTTTGAGTATCAATATTCCTGAAAATCAACAAGATGAGTTGATTGCGTTATTTTCTAATCATGAACCCGAAGGGTTTGAACAAAATAATAATGAATTGAAAGTATATTTTCCTGAGAGCCATTTTAATCAAAGTGAATTTTTACCATTTATTCAGCGCTATTCTTACGAAATCATAACTTTGTGCCCCCAAAACTGGAATGAAACATGGGAAAAAAATTTTCCAATGGTAACTATTGAAGGCATTTGCGAAATTTATGCCTCGCATCATCAACCTACTTTTTCTCAACCTTATGCTATTTTTATACAGCCGCAAATGTCATTTGGTACAGGGCATCATGCCACTACCCAACTGATGATTAAATTAATTCATGCATGGGATGCACAACATAAACAAATCCTTGATATGGGAGCGGGAACAGGTATCCTCGGAATTTTTGCCCTCTTAAAAAAAGCACATTCCGTAACTTTTATGGATATTGAACCTATCGCAATAGAAAATATCAAAGAAAACATTCTACGTAATCAGTTACCTTCACAACCTGTCTTTTGTGGAGACCATATAGCTATTAGCGGGGAATTTGATGCTATCTTTGCAAATATTCAAAAAAATGTTTTAGAGCTTCATGCCTCTACTTATTACCAACATCTAAAAAAAAATGGTGATTTATTTTTGAGTGGCTTCTTTGAAAAGGATGAAAAAAATTTGTTAAATTTGTACTTAAATTTAGGTTTTGAGTTTACCAATCGTTTAGAAGAAAACGGATGGATAGCTCTTCAATTAAAAAAATTATGAAAAAAAAATTTAATAAAGATTTCTATTTTTTTGATAAAGAAACTTTTACCTACAAAAAAGAACCGAAAAATTTCATTTATTATCTTCGTACTTACTGGATATTGATTAGCTCCGCTATTTTTTTTGCTTTTTTATTTATTTATCTTTTCTTAGTCTTTTATGACGATTCCTCCGTGTTAGATATAGAACAAAAAAATCAAGCTTTAGAAATACAAATCGCTGAAAATCAAAAAGCTATAGATGAAATCAAAACCTTCTTAGATACTTTAAGTGAAAAAAATAAGGTTGTTTACAAAGTAATTTTAGGCTCTGATTATGAAGAAGATACTACCAACACTGAGGCGGATAGTCTTACTCTGAAAGAAGATGCTTCTTGGGAAAAATTAGAAGAAGAAATTAAAAAATTACGAGAAAAGGTTTATGACCAAACCAATAATCAATCTATGTTGTATCAATTAGCTACTGAAAAAAGAGCTGAAATTAAAGCAATACCCTCCATAAGACCCATACCCTCGGAAATCATTAGCGGTTTTGGAACTCGTATTCATCCTATTCGTAAAGAGGAATATCAACACAATGGAATTGATTTTAAAGCTGACGTAGGTACAAATGTTATGGCTACTGGCGATGGTTACATTATGGAAATAGGTCAAAACCCTAATGATGCAGATGGAATTTATATCATCATTAACCACGGATTTGGTTATACCACTAAATATGCTCACCTTTCAAAAATTTTAGTGCCTCGCTATGCACAAGTAAAACGAGGGCAAGTTATCGCTAAATCTGGTAAAACAGGTATCGCCAAAGGTCCTCACCTCCATTATGAAATTCGTAAAAACTATAAACCTATTGATCCTATTGATTATTTCTTTTCGGATTTATCTGCCGATGATTTTACAAAAATTAAAAAACAAACCAAAGCAATTAACGAATCTATGGATTAAGTTGGATTAAGAATTTATTAAACAGTGTACAATTTGATGAATCTAATTTAATAACAGTGTTCATGGTACAAAGATAACCTTATTTTTCCACTTTTTGCACATGCACTTTACTTTTTACTACCACCACTGTTAGCAAAATCAAATCCGATTTGTTTTGTAATTCAGGGTCATTACGGTAATAATTGAGCAGTTGTTCTTTGGCTTCTTTCTGTATTTCAGCAAGTTGGGATTTATTCGCTTTTTTCAAATATTTGATTTCCATTGCATACTCTTTGTGTTGAAAAGGATTTTGTGGTTTACGGCATAGTTCTATGTCTATGTACCCTACGTTCTTCACTTCCCGCTCGCTACGAACATAAAATACATTTCCTAATTGCAGGTATGCTATAATCACCATTTTGATATATTTCTCACTGAACTGAATATAATCCCGATTAGAAAGTTTTTCTAATAACTCTTCAATCACCTTAAAAAACGGTTCA
>Ga0068706_1000673_pt1 | contig 15728 bp, 13 predicted proteins | sample YNPMSBMetaG_FD_65632 | JGI IMG/M metagenome (GOLD analysis project Ga0068706, IMG submission 65632) | Anoxygenic and chlorotrophic microbial mat microbial communities from Yellowstone National Park, USA - YNP MS-B MetaG | ecosystem: Environmental > Aquatic > Thermal springs > Hot (42-90C) >...
AGCTAAAAAATTGATTTATTATTCTACTAGATCATCTTATTTGCCTAAGGAAATAAAAAAAATATTAAATAAAGCAGAAATCAAAAAATTTATCCTAAAGGGCAGGAGGTTAACAAATAAATTAAAAAACAAGTATCATAAAATCGGAATTGATATAAATAGTTTAAAACATACATTTAGTTCAAGATTAATCTTAATAATTAAAAAATGATATTACCCATTTTTTTATTATTAGGAATATCAATTATAAATATCGTAGTTCTGGGATTTATTGTTTATTCTGCTAATCCTAAAAGTGTAACCAATAGAGCTTTTTTATTTATTGCTGTAGCAGCAGTTTTATTTGGAATTTTCAATTTTCTGTATAATCAACCTTATTTAAATAATTTAGCATTATGGTTTTTAAGAATTCATATGTTTTTTGCTGTTTTGTATGCCTTTTCAATATTTTATCTATATTATGTTTTTCCTGGAGAATCTGTTTTTTATTCTAAATTTTTTAAATTCTTTTTAGTTCCTTGGGTTGTTTTTGTAAGTATTTTAACCTTAACTCCTTTGGTTTTTGAAAGAATAATATCTTTTAAGCCCGATGGAACAATTGAAGAAGCAAAAACTAATTTCGGTATTGCCATTTTTGGGACAACAGTTACATTTTTTCTCTTAAGTTTTTTTGTTGGTTTTATTCAAAAAATTTATCAAACTAAAGATAAATTATTAAGATTTCAATATATCTTAATTTTTTTAGGAGCTTTTATCACTTTTGGTTTACATATATACTTTAATTTTGTTTTACCTAATTTTAATAATAATACGAAATACACTAATTTGGCAGCGTTATATTCTTTTCCTTTTATTTTGTTTACTGCACTTGCTATTTTTAGATATAGATTTTTAGGTATAAGAGTCATACTTGCAGATTTATTTATTTTGATTCTTCTTGTATTATCCGCTATTCAAATATTATCAGCAGTAAGTTTTATAGAAATAATTTTAAGATTATTGATTCTTATTTTAATTCTAATATTTGGCGTGATTACTATAAGATCTATAAGAAAAGAGATTGAATATCGAGAAAAACTTGAAGAACTTAATAAACTTAAATCTGAATTTCTTTCTTTTGCATCGCATCAAGTAAAGGCGCCAATGGCAGTGGTAAAAGGGTATGCAGAATTGATTGTTGATGGTATTGAAAATGTTCCTGAGCAAGCTAAAGATTTTGCTAGAAAAATTAAAGAAAGTGTTGATAATTTACTAGTTTTGATTGATGAATTTATGGATTATAGAAAGATTGAAGAAGGCAAGATGGAAATGGAATTTGAGGAAGTTGAAATAGTTTCTTTTGTAAGAAAAATAGCAGAAAATGCCAGGTTATTAGCTGAAAAAAAGAATTTAAAGTTAATATTTGAGAATTCTTTGGTTGAAGGTTATGTTGAGGTTGATAAAATAAGGTTTTCGCAAGTTATTCAAAATCTTATTGATAATGCTATTAAATATACAAATGTTGGTTTTGTAAAAATAAGTGTTGATAAAAAACAAAACAGCGCAGTTATTTGCGTTAGTGATTCAGGTTTGGGTATGTCAAAAGAACTTCAAACTAAATTATTTGGTCAGTTTGTTAGAGATCCATCGATTAAAAAAGAAATCCGCGGGACTGGTTTAGGGTTATACATCGCTAAATATATTGTCGAAGCGCATAAAGGTAAGATTTGGGCAGAATCGAAAGGTGATGGAAAGGGAAGTAGATTTTATGTTTCTATTCCTTTAAAATTGTAAAATTTTTATGTATAATTTAAATAATAAAATATTTTTTTATTTTAATAAAATACAATTAAAATAGTTTAAAAATATGCCCTCGTAGCTCAATTGGTAGAGCAACTGGCTCTTAACCAGGAGGTTGCAGGTTCGACTCCTGCCGGGGGCATACAGATTGGATTAAAGATTTTTAATTTATGAAATTTCATAGTTTAGAAATAGAAAAAATTTTAGAAATTTTAGAAACTAATCTATATGGTTTAGAAACCAAAGAGGCAGAAAAAAGACTTTTAAAATATGGAAAAAATCTTTTACCAGAAGAGGAAAAGCCTTCTAGTTTAAGGATATTTTTAAAACAATTTAAAAATATTTTTAACATTGTTTTAAGTTTTGCCTTGATTTTGTCTCTTTTTCTTAATAAATTTGCTGATTCAATTGTTATTCTTTTAATTATTTTAGTTAATGTTTTTATTGGTTTCTTTTTTGAACTTCGAGCAGAAAAGACTTTAGAAAAATTGAAAAATCTTTTAAAACCAAAAGCAAAAGTTTTAAGGAATAAAGAATTAATTGAAATTTCGGCAGAAAATTTAGTTCCCGGAGATATTGTTTTAGTTGATGAAGGAGATATTTTACCTGCTGATATAAGATTTTCTGAAGTTCAAAATTTAAAAATTGATGAGTCTATTTTGACAGGAGAATCTTTACCCGTTGAGAAAGATATAAAACCATTTGATGAAAATACTCCAATTTCCGAAAGAAAAAACACTGGTTTTATGGGGAGTTATGTTGTTGAAGGTAAAGGGAAGGGAGTTGTTTTTGCAACAGGAGTTAAAACTTATATGGGCTCGGTTTATGAAAAGTTTAAAAAGATTGAACAATTTGCTCCACATTTTGAAAAACTTTCTAAAGATTTAATTCTAAGAATGTTTTTAATTGCTCTTTCGACTTCTATTTTGATTTTTTATTTCTCTTTTCAAAGAAATTATTTATGGAGTGAAAGTTTGCTTTTTGTTTTATCCTCGTTTGTTTCATCTATTCCAGAAGGCTTACCCGTGATTATTACTCTTTTATTAGTTATTAGTGCTTATGGTTTGATTAAAAAGAACGTCTTTGTAAGAAACTTCCAAGCAGTAGAAAATTTATCAGTAATAAATCTTTTGCTTTCTGATAAAACAGGAACTTTAACTGAAAATGTGATGACGGTAAGAAAAATTTATGTTGATAATGAAGAAATTGAAGTGACTGGAGAAGGGTATTCTTTAGAAGGAAAATTTTTGAAAGATGGAAAGGAGATAAATCTTTTTGAAAATTATCCACTTATAAAGCTTTTAAACATTTCAGCTGTTGTGAGTGAGGGAGAAATTATAAAAGACGGAGAGGTAAAATTTAAAGGAAATCCAAGAGATATTGCTTTACTTGTTCTTTTAGAGAAAGCAGGGGTAAAACAAGCACAAATTTTAGAAACAGAAAGAATAATTAAAAGAGAACCTTTTTCAAGAATAAGAAAACATAAAAGAGTAATTGTAGAGCACGAAAGAATTGAATCTTATTACATTGGTGCTTTTGAAAAAATTATTGAAGATTCAGATTTTATTTTAAAGAGGGATGGGATATTTAATTTTGATAGTAAAGAAGAAATTTTAAATAAGGCTCTGGAATATGCTAAAAATGGTTTTTCTGTTTTAGCTTTTGCTTTTAATGAAGCTGATAAAGAGCAAAATTTAATATTTGTAGGCCTTGTTGCTTTATATGATCCACCTAAAAAAGGAGTTAAAGAAACAATTAAAAGATTAAAATTAGCGGGAATTGATATAAGGATTTTAACTGGTGATCATAAAGAAACAGCTATTTATATTGCTAAAGAGGTTGGTTTTGAAAATTTGAATGCTTTAGATCAAAAAGAAATTGAAAATTTATCCGAAAAAGAACTTTTAGAAAAAATTAAAGATACCTATATTTTTGCAAGAATTACTCCAGAAACAAAACTTAAAATTTTAGAACTTTATCAAAAACTTGGATTTTCTGTTGCTTATTTAGGCGATGGTGTTAATGATGTTTTGGGTCTTAAAAAAGCTGAAGTAGGAGTTTGTATGGGTAAACGTGGATCAGAAATTGCTAAATCAGCAAGCGATATTATTTTGATTGATGATAATTTAAAAAGTTTAGTTTATGGTTTTGAGCAAGGAAGAAAAATTTATAACAATTTAAAAAGAACAGTTTTCTTTTTAATAACCACTAATGTTGCCGAAGGTCTAACTATTTTAACATCTTTAATTTTAGGTTATCCATTTATTTTAAAACCAACACACATTTTGTTTCTAAATTTTGTTACTGATACTTTAGTAGGAACAACTCTGGCTTTTGAAAAAGAACACGGACAAGAACTTTTAACAAAACCAAGAAAAGCAAAAGAATCTCTAATCGGATTAGATTTAATCCCTTTTCTTTTAATGATGGCGAGTACAATGATGATGCTTACAGTTTTAATTTTTGCTTCGGAATATTTATTTAATTTAGATAAAGCAAGAACTTATGCTTTTTTAGTAATGAGCTTAACACAAATATTTAATGTTTTAAATTTAAGATCATTTAACCAAAGTATTTTCAGGTTAAGTTTTAAGTTAAATCCTTATATAATTTATGGAATTTTTATATCTTTATTTTTACAATATTTTGTTTTGTTTAACCCTTTAGCAAGAGAAATTTTAGGTTTTTCAGAAATTAATATTTTTGATTTTATATTTATCTTAATTTTAAGCTCTTTTGTTTTAATTGTTTGTGAAATTTATAAAATTTTTAAAAGGAAAATGCCTTCATGGATTAAACAGATTAGAAGTATTAACTGATCTTACGAATTAGAACGGATGATGCTAATAAAAATAATTACGTGGGTATAATTCTGTCTCAAGATATTTATCTCCGCATTGAAGTTTATACATTCTAGATGGAGTGGTTTTATAAGAGTCTGCCGTGAGTTCGAATAAATACCCCTCATTAGGATTAATTTTGAAATTTTTTATTTGTAATCCATTTTGATTGCTGAGAGTACAAAGTTGAGTTTTGGGAGTATTATTTAAAATATAAATAAAATCTAGAAAAACGTTTATTTCTGTGCCATCCAAAAAATAACCACATAATTTTGAACCAGATTTTATACAATCATCATCTTTTTTAATAAACTTTATTAATGAAGAGCTTGAAAAGTCTTTATTTAATATTACCTGGTTCATACCTCCACTAAAAAATCTGAAATAAGGTTGCGGTGAGTCGAGGCTAAAAACCTGTGCTTCATCCCCATAATTTTCATAATATCTATATCCTGTATCAAAAGCATTTGCTACATGCATTGTTGCCCAATCAATTTTTCCTGTTTCTACAATTCCGGCGGATTTCTGTAATTTTTTGATAGCAGTTATAGTTTTATCATCATATTTACCGTTGATATCCTCTTTTTTCATAAAGTTATTTCTATAAAGAAAAACCTGCCAATCAAGAACATCTTCATTAAATTTATCTTCTTTTTCTGGTATTGATTCCAGAGATGGGAATTGGAATTGTTTTATAGTAATACCATCTGTTAATTTAATTTTAGGAGTAATTTTTTGTCCATCAATGGTTTTAAAATTGAAAACTTTGTTTATAAAATTGTTATTTTTTGAGTTTATAAGAATAAACCCTCCCACATTAAAAGTTTTACTTTCTGATATGTTATCATATTCCTCAAAGATATTTGAAAGATATATATATTTCTTGCCATTTTTTAGTGTTAAATATAGGTGGTTCTTGGAATCTTTATTCTCGAGAAAGGTTATTTTATCACGTGTATACGGTGGATATTCCCAGAGATCGCCGGGCACAGCAAACAATTGTGGAGATAATGTTATTGTTTCTTCTGGTTTAATAATAATAGGTTCAGAAAAAATACAAATGTTATTTACTGATTTGCTAAATAAATCTCTATTTTTACAAATAATTTCTTCTTTATCGTTTTTTATAAATTTCTCCGGCAAAAGAATAATTGGCGTGGCTCCCTCCCCGTCTTTTGGTGGAAGAAACTTTAATGATTCTTTATTTTCGTTATTAATTTCAACAAATAAAACTGTTTTGTTAGTATTATTTGTAATTTTAAATTCATCGACAAGATCAAGAGGAGTAGCAATTGCTATTTTAGGTTCTCCAGAAAATCCTTCTTTTGAGTCCCAGTAAATATCAGCTTTACCTTTTGTTCTTGATAAAGAAGAAAGTCCGAGTTCTAAAATTAATTCTCCTTTTAATGACTCTTCTTTAATGGTGGTAGTTGTATTTATGGGAGTATTTATATTTTGTTGTTTCAAGTTGTTAGCCTTCTGTTTGTTAGAAATGTTTTGATTTACTAAAAAATATAAAAAACTTAAACTAATAATAACTAAAACTATAAAAAGCGGTACAACATAAGAAGCCCCACTATTTTTATTAAAATTTTTTATATACATTATTTATAATTCATAATTATAACATAGAGTAGTAAATTTACTTAATAATCTATTATTCACGGATTTCACGGATTTAAAACTATTCACGGATTTTACGGATTTCACAGATTATACGGATAATAATATAAAACGTATAGACTACCCAGATTAGAAGAGGATGAAGTCGCTAATCATCCGGGTAATTAACCCGGAAAAAATATGGGTAATAATAATTCGTGTTATATATATGTAGATTCGCGTGAGAATCCGAGTAATAAATATCCGCACTAATCCGCATATTAAATAATGCAAGAGGCATTAAATTTTTTAAATAAAATTATTTCTTTTGAAAGTATCTCCACTTATTCAAAAAAAGAGAGAGAAATTTTTGCTTTAGTTAAATTTTTAAAGAATTTTTTAGAAAGAGAAAAATTTAAAGTCAAAATTGTTGGTAAAAAATGTCCTTTATTTATTGCTGAAAAATTTGTTTCTTCAAAGTCAAAAACAATTGGTATTTATTCCCATTATGATGTTCAACCAGCAGAACCTTTAAATCTTTGGCATTCAGATCCTTTTAATCTAACAATAAAAAATGGCAAAATTTTTGCTCGTGGGGTAGCTGATAATAAAGGACCATTAACTCAAAATATTTTCTCTATTTTGAATTTAGTAAAAGAAAATAAACTTAAAAATAATATTATTTTTCTTTTCGAAGGAGAAGAAGAAATTGGCTCAAGAAATTTTTCTTTTTATCTTAATCAAGCTTTAAGTATTTTTAAAAATGTTGATTTATTTTTTCTTACTGATGTTGGTATGGTTAAAAAGAATGTTCCAACTATTTACTATGCTTTAAGAGGAATTGTTTATTTTGAAGTTGAAGTTTGGACAGGCAAAAAGGATCTTCATTCTGGGGTTTATGGAAATTTAGTTTATAATCCCTCGCAGATTTTATGTGAAATTTTTGCGAAAATGAAAGATTTAAAGGGTAAAATTAAAATACCTGATTTTTATAAAAGAGTAAGAAGAATAAGCGATAAGGAAAAGAAAGATTTAATAAAAAATGTTAAAAACGCAAATGAAATTAAAAAGATTGCCGAAGTTTATACTCTCAATCCTTTAGATAAAAAATACTCTTTAATTTCAGCTAAAATTTATCCATCCTTGGAGATCAATGGTTTTTATTCGGGTTATATTGGAGAAGGATCAAAGACAATTATTCCTAATTATGCTAAGGCAAAATTTTCTATAAGATTGGTTGAGTATCAAAAGCCAAAAGAGATTATTGATTTAGTAAAAAAATTTATTAAAAATAATATGCCAAAAGGAATCAAATATTCATTAAAAGTTTTAGTTAATGCCAAACCTTTCTTTAGCGACTTTAATCATCCTTATATAATTAAAACAGCCAAAGTTTTAGAAGAAGAATTTAAAAATAAATGTGTTTTTATGAGAGAAGGAGGAAGTATCCCCTCTGCAGAAATTTTGATGAATAAATTTAAAAAACCTGTTATACTTACTGGTTTTATCTTAGAAGGATCCAATATTCATGCTCCTAATGAAAATATGGATTTAGATTTATTTGAAAAAGGTATTTTAGTTTTAAGCAAAATTTATAGATTTTTAATAACTTTCAAATAGATATTTTAGAAGTTAATAATGTTTCAAAATTATTTAAGGTAATAAAAGCAACTGACAATTATTCATTTAGGATTAGAGAAAATATAATTACTAACTTTTTGATAATTTAATAATCAAAAGTTTGATAGACGTATTTTAACAACCTTTTGATATTTAGGTATAATAGGGTATAATTAAACATTCCATTTAAATTTAATTAAATATTTGCTTTAAAATGATATCCATAAAACCTGAGATTATTTTTCATAACAAATACTTTTTAATCTCTAATACTTTATTAACTTCTTTTTTAGTAATTTTTTTAATTTTTATATTTTTAATTTTTTTTAAAAAAAAGTTATCGCCTACTCCTTCTAAAATGCAAATTTTTTTTGAAATAATTTTTGAAGAGATTTTTAATTTTTGGAAAGGCTTAACAAATTCTTCGAATTTAAAAATCTTTACGTTTATCCTTACATTTTTTGTATACATTCTTTTGTCTAATTGGTTTGGTGTTTTACCTTTTATAAGCAGTTTATTTTTTAAAAATGAAGAGGGAAAAGTTCATCTTTTGAGATCTCCTTATTCTGATTTAAATATGACATTGGCTTTAGGGCTAATTTCTGTTTTTTTTGTTAATTTGTTTGCTATTTTAAAATTGAAGACTAAATATTTTTTAAGGTTTAAAGGAGTTGTGGGGGTATTTGAAATTATTTCAGAATTTGTTAAAATATTATCTTTGTCTTTTAGATTGTTTGGTAATATATTAGCAGGAGAGGTGCTGATATTGGTTATTTTATCTTTATTTCCACTTTTTGTCCCTATTTTTTTTACTGGGATAGAAATGTTTGTTGGATTTATTCAAGCTTTTCTTTTTTTTGTTTTAACAAGTATTTTTTTAAAGGTCGCCTTAAGTCAAGATCATTAAAATTTTTTAAAAATGAATTTAGATCCAAATATCGTAAAATTAATAATTTCAGGTTTAACTATTGCGTTGGGAACTATAATGCCAGCTTTTGCTATAGGTAAAATAGGCTCTGAAGCTTTAAAGGCTATTTCAAGAAACCCGGAAGCCACTTCTAAAATTCAAACTGCTATGCTTTTAGCAATTGCTTTTGCCGAATCAATAGCTATTTATGTTTTGGTTATGGCAATTATCATTAAGTTTATTTAAATGAAGGAACTTTTAAATTCTTTGGGTATAGATATAAAGCTTTTGATTTTTCAAATTTTCAATTTTTTTATTTTATTTTTTATTCTTTATAAATTTTTATCAAAACCATTAAATAGCATTATAAACGAAAGAAAAGCACAAATTGAAGAGGGATTTAAAAAATATGAAGAAGCCTTAAGCTTGATAAAGAAAATAAATAAAATAAAGAAGAAAATTTTAGCTAAAGCAGAAAAAGAAAAAGAAAAGATATTATTTGAAGCACAAGAAGAAAAAAATTTAATTTTACAAAAAGCTTTAATTGAAGCACAGATTGAGAAAGATAAAGCTAAAAGTAGATTAAAGAAAGAATTAGAAACTGAAAAACAAAATTTTTTAAATCAAGTGGAAAAAGACTCAGTAGAATTGTTTTTTTCTTTAGCTAAAAAAATTTTTAATCGTTCTGATTTAGATAAAGATTATATTAAAAAAATTTTAGCAAATAAATGAATCAAAAATCTAAGATTTATAGCCAAGTTCTTTGGGGTTACTTAATAAAGAAAGAAAAAAAATTGATTAATGATTTAATTGAAAAGATTATTTTAAATGGCGAAAAATTTTTGTTGAAAGAGATTCTAGGGGAAGTTCTAAAAAAAATAGATAAGATGAAAAATATTGAAAAAGGTAAACTTGTTTTAACTTTTAAAGAAAATGAAAAAATTGCAATAAACTATTTGAATAAATATCTTAATAGTAAAAAAGAGATTGAAAAAGTGATAGTTGATCCCAATCTCATTTTAGGCGGGAAATTTATATCGGATAATTATGAACTAGATTTTAGTTTAAGAAATATATTATGGAAGATTTCCAATTTTTAGTTGAGAAATTAAAAAGAGAAATAGAAAGATCTGAAATTAAGCCAGAATTTAAAGAAATAGGCAAGGTTTTAAAATTTTATGATGGAGTGTGCTGGATAGATGGCCTTTTTTCTGCTAAGTTAAATGAAGTTTTATATATTGAAAAAAACGATAAAGTAATTGAACTTTTGGCATTAAATTTAGAAGAAGGTCTTATAGGAGCGCTGGCCTTAAATAATCAGGATAGCATAAAAGAGGGAGATATAGTTAAATCTTCCAAAAGAGTTATTTCTGTTCCTGTATCAGATGGATTAATAGGAAGAGTAATTAATCCTTTAGGGAAACCTTTGGATGATAAAGGAGAAATTTTTTCTTCAACTTTTTATCCTATTGAAAAAGACGCTCCTTCAGTATTAGACAGAGAGCCTGTAAAAACGCCTGTTCACACAGGAATAAAAATTATCGATGCTTTAATTCCTATAGGCAGAGGACAAAGAGAGCTTATTTTAGGAGATAGACAAACTGGTAAAACTTCTTTGGCCTTAGATATTATATTAAACCAAAAAAATGACCATCTTAGAACTCCGATTTGTATTTATGTAGCTATCGGTCAGAAAGTTTCCAAAGTAAGAAGAATTTATGAAATATTAAATAAAAATCAGGCTTTAGATTATACTATTTTAGTAGTAGCTTCTGCTGATGATCCAGCTGTTTTAGTTTATCTTGCTCCTTATGTTGGTTGTGCCATAGGAGAGTATTTTATGGATAAAGGAGAAGATGTAATTGTTATTTATGATGATTTAACAAAGCATGCTTGGGCTTGGAGAGAAATTAATTTACTTTTGAAAAGACCTGTTGCAAGAGAAGCGTATCCAGGAGATATTTTTTATTTACATTCGAGATTGCTTGAAAGATCTGCAAAAATTAAAGGAGGAGGCTCGCTTACTGCTTTACCAATTTGTGAAACTCAACTTGGGGATATTTCTGGATATATTCCAACTAATTTGATTTCAATTACTGATGGTCAAATTTATTTAGAAGCAGATTTGTTTAAGGCTAACTTCAGACCAGCTATTAACATCGGACTTTCTGTTTCAAGAGTTGGCTCAAAAGCCCAAACAAAAGCTATGAAAAAAGTTTCTGGTCGTTTAAAGCTTGATTTAGCTCAATTTAGAGAATTAGAGGTCTTTGCTCAAGTAACCACAGAACTTCCAGAAGACTCAAGGAAAATAATAAAAAGAGGTAAAATACTTCTTGAGATTTTAAAGCAAAAAGACTTGGAACCTGTAAGTTTTGAAAAGACAATAGTTTTGTTGTTTGCTGTAAATAAAGGTTTTTTTGATAATCTTGAGATAGAAAAAATTAATATAATCGTAGACAAGTTAATGAAATATTTTGATTTAAATTCTTTAGACACTTTAGAGAAAATAATAAATAAAATGGATTTGGATGAGGAGTTAGAAAATGAATTAATTAGTAAATTAAATTATTTTTTTGAGAATTTAGATGTCTAATATATCGACAGTAAAATTAAGAAAAAAAATAAAGAATCTAAAGAATTTTCAAAGGATGACTAAATCTATTAGTTTTTCAGCAGCTTTAAAATATAAAAAAATTTATAAAGAGATAAGTAATTTAATGAGAAATGTTTTTTATTTTATTTCTTTGGCTAAAGAAATTTATTTAAGGAATAAGATAATTAATAAAATAATTTTTGAAACTAAAGCTACTGATGAAAAAAAATTAATTATTATAATTGCTTCAGATAGGGGATTGGCTGGTTCTTTTGATAATTCTATTTTTAAGAAAGCAGAAGAGTTTATTGAAAATAATGGTTCAGATAATTTTTTGCTTGCCACCATAGGAAATAAAGCTGAAAAATATTTTTCTAAAAAATATAATCTTCTTTTTTCTTTTTCAAATTTCGAATCCGTCTTCCCCAAAAGTTTTGCTTCAGAGTTTATTAATTATTTAAATTTCTTAGTTAAGAAAAATAAGATTTCAGAAATTTATTTTATAAGACCCAATCTTTCTTTTTCTGGTTTTTTTGTAGAGGATTTAAAAGTTTTTCCTTTTGATTTAGATACTTTAGAAAATATTATTTTAAAAATTATGCCTAAAATGAGAGCGTGGCAAGAACTTAAAATAAAATCTGAGTTTAAGTGGAATTTTGAATATATTTTAGAGCCTGATCCCGAAACTTTAATAAGGGTTATTTATGAAAATGTTTATTTTTTGATTATCTATTCTATTATTTTAGAAGCTCAAGCATCTTTGGAACTTACAAAAACAATCACAATGAAAAGAGCCTTTGAAAACTCGGTAGAGTTAGAAAAAGAAACAACATTAATTTATAACAAATTAAGACAGCAAAAAATCACACAAGAAATACTCGAAATTTTTTCTTCAAATGATTAAGGGAAAAAAGAATTTATATAAAAAGGATAAAGAGGGAAGGATTATTCAAATTATAGGAACAGTAGTAGATGTAGAGTTTTATGAAGACAATATGCCTGATATTTATGAGGTTTTAGTTGTAGAAAAAAATAATTTATATTTAGAAACCGAATTTTACTTGTCTCCAAAAAGAGTTAGGTGTTTAGCTTTAGGGCAAACAGATGGACTTAAAAGAGGAGAGAAGGTTTCAAGAACAAAAAAGAAAATATCCGTACCAGTTGAAAAAGTCTTGGGAAGAGTAATAAATGTTTTAGGACAGCCACTTGATGATCAAGGAAAAATTACTGGTGAGTTTAGAGAAATATTTCAAAAACCCCCATCTTTTTTGGATCAAAAACCAGATATTGAAATTTTAGAAACAGGTATAAAAGTAATTGATCTTTTGACTCCAGTTATTAAAGGAGGCAAAGTTGGTCTTTTAGGTGGAGCAGGGGTAGGGAAAACTGTTTTATTGATGGAATTAATTCATAATATAGCTTTTAAACATGAAGGTATTTCAGTTTTTGCAGGAGTTGGCGAGAGAACAAGAGAAGGAAATGAACTAATTTTAGAGATGAAAGAAAGTAAAGTAATGGATAAGGTTGCTATTATTTTTGGACAGATGAACGAAGTTCCCGCTGTTAGGTTAAGAACTGCTTTTGCTGCTGTAACTATAGCTGAATATTTTAGAGATCAAAACAAGGATATTTTGCTTTTTATTGATAATATTTTCAGATTTGTTCAAGCAGGAGCTGAGGTTTCTGCTCTTTTAGGTAGAATGCCTTCAAATGTAGGATATCAGCCCACCTTGGCAACTGAAATGGGGCTGCTTCAAGAAAGAATTAATTCTACTTATAAAGGTTCAATTACAGCTTTTGAAGCTATTTATGTTCCAGCAGATGATATTACTGATCCAGCTCCAGCAACAACTTTTGCCCATCTTGATTCAACTATTGTTTTATCAAGAGAAATAGCAGAACAGGGAATTTATCCAGCAGTTGATCCTTTGCTTTCTTCTTCTACTGTTTTAGATCCAAGAATTGTCGGAGAAAAGCATTATCAAGTTGCTAATGAGATATTAAGAATTCTTCAAAGATACAATGAGCTTAAGGATATAATTTCTATTTTGGGAATTGAAGAACTTTCGGATGAAGATAAGCTTTTAGTTTATAGAGCAAGAAAAATTCAAAAGTATCTTTCTCAGCCATTTTTTGTTGCAGAAAGTTATTCTGGCATTAAAGGAGAATACGTTTCTTTAAAAGATTCCATTGATGAGTTTGAAAAGTTAATAAAAGGAGAATATGACGATTTAGAAGAATCAGATTTTTATATGAAGGGTTTATTAAAAAGATAGAAATTTAAATTATTCAAAAAATGACTTTTAAATTAAGATTAATTGATATAGATGGAGCTTATTTCCAAAAGGATATTAAATCCTTAATATTGTATACTCCTTTAGGTGAGATATCTATTTTACCCAATCATTGTCCTATAATTACTGTTGTAAATAGCGGAAAGATAAGATTTAGAAATGAAAATAATGATATCGAGGAACTTGATTTATTAAACGATGCTATTTTAGAATTTAAAGAAAATGAAGCGAATCTTTTAACTATGTTTAGATAATTTAAAATAATTTTTAATTTTTAAATTAATTTGGAATAAAATTAATATTTTTTATATGAAATGAAAACGCCAAAGTATATTTTTATTTGTGGAGGAGTTATGTCTGGAGTTGGTAAAGGAATAGCCACTGCTTCTATAGCAACTATTTTAAAATGGTATGGCTATAAGGTAACTTGTATAAAAATTGATCCTTATGTTAATGTAGATGCTGGTACTATGAATCCAGTTGAACATGGAGAAGTATTTGTTTTAAAAGATGGTACAGAATGTGATCAAGATATGGGTCATTACGAAAGATTTTTAAATCAAGAGTTAACAAAAGAAAACTATATGACAACAGGAAGTGTTTATTTATCTTTGATTGAGAAAGAAAGAAGTTTGTATTTTGATGGCAAGTGTGTAGAAGTTGTTCCTCATGTTCCTCTTGAAGTTATAGAAAAAATCCAAAAAGCTCAGAAGTTAACAGGAGCAGATATAGTTCTTACTGAAATTGGAGGAACAATAGGCGAATATCAAAATTTACTTTTTTTGGAAGCTGTTAGAATTTTAAAATTTAAAAATCCTAAAGATGTTGTTTTGATTTTGGTTAGTTATTTGCCGTATCAAGGGGAAGGGGGAGAATTAAAAACTAAACCTACGCAATATGCTATAAGAACACTAAATTCCGCAGGTCTTAATCCTGATTTTATTTTAGCTAGAGCTATATATTCTTTAGACAACAAAAGAAAAGAAAAAATTGCTTTCAATTGCGGTATCCCACAAGAGAATATCATATCAGCACCTGATGAAAAAGTGATTTATAAAATTCCTTTAAATTTTGAAAAAGAAAAAATAGGAAAAAAGATTTTAAAGAGTTTGGGTTTATCACCGCTTATTAAGGATTCTGAAAGAATTGTTAAGGACAAAAATGGTCTAATGACAGGTAATGGCGCTAAACTGATAAAAACAGACAAAAAAAATTCGCACAAATCTGCTTTTTATTTATATGAGTCCATTTTTTGGGAAAAGGAAATTGAAAAAATTGAAAAATTAAATAAGGAAATAAAAATTGGAATTGTAGGAAAATATTTTAAAACAGGAAATTTTGTTTTGTCAGATTCTTATATTTCCGTAATAGAAGCTATTAAGCATGCTAGTTGGCATTTAGGATATAAGCCTATTATAAACTGGTTGAATTCAGAAGAATATGAGAAAGATAAAAATAAACTTTCTGAATTGAAAAATTATCAAGGTATAATCATTCCTGGTGGTTTTGGTTCTAGGGGAGTAGAAGGGAAAATTTTATCTATAAAATATTGTCGAGAAAATAAGATTCCTATTTTAGGTTTATGTTACGGCTTACAGCTTATGGTTGTTGAATTTGCAAGAAATGTTTGTGGTTTAAAAAATGCGCATACTACCGAAGTTAATCCAAAAACAAAATACCCAGTGATTGATATTTTACAAGAGCAAAAGAAATTTTTAAATGAAAAATTATATGGAGGCACAATGAGACTTGGAGACTGGAGTTGTGAAATTAAAAAAGGGACAATTGCTTGGAGAGCTTATGGAAAAAATTTAATTTTAGAGAGGCATCGTCATCGCTATGAAGTTAATCCTAAATTTCACAAAATTTTACAAAAGAATGGACTAATTTTTTCAGGAACATCGGAAAAAGGTTTATTAGTAGAAATAATAGAACTTCCAGAATCTACTCATCCTTTCTTTTTAGGTACTCAATTTCATCCAGAACTTAAATCAAGATTTTTACACCCCCATCCTTTGTTTGTAGAATTTATAAAAACCTTTAAAGTATGCTAAAAATAATTGTTAAACTTTAGTTTGAGGATATGAGCTTAC
>Ga0068706_1000676_pt1 | contig 15701 bp, 12 predicted proteins | sample YNPMSBMetaG_FD_65632 | JGI IMG/M metagenome (GOLD analysis project Ga0068706, IMG submission 65632) | Anoxygenic and chlorotrophic microbial mat microbial communities from Yellowstone National Park, USA - YNP MS-B MetaG | ecosystem: Environmental > Aquatic > Thermal springs > Hot (42-90C) >...
GAATTATCTGATGCCGATGAACAAGCAAACCGTAGAACCGAATTCAGAATCAATACCTTTGATTATAAACCCAAAGAAAAAAATACTGAAAAAAATAAAAAAAATATTAAATAATCATCATCATAACTTGGTATGCCGCCTTTTATTCAAAGGCGGTTTTTTTTTATTTTTGCATAAAATTAAAAAATGAGTAGAATTCAGTCATTTTTAGCTGGTATCTTAGGAGGTGTTTTAGTTCTATCTGTCTATCTTTATTTTTTTGACAATAAAAAAACTTTACAATTAAGACCTATTGATTATCAAAGGTTTGAAAACCCTATAGATTTTACAAAACCTTCTAGCATTGGAAAACAATCAGTGGTATCAATCAAAGCTCGTTCACAACGAGTAGCAAGAAATAATTTTTGGGACTTTTGGGATTTTTGGGGCATGCAAAGAGAAGCAACCAACGCAGGTACGGGCGTAATATACTCGCAAGATGGAATAATCATAACCAATTTTCATGTGGTTGAAAACGCAGATGAAATAGTAGTTACTTTGCCCAATAAACGCTCCTATAAAGCTCAATTGTTAGGCTCTGACCCCAACTCAGATTTAGCAGTTTTAAAAATACCTGCTTCCAATCTAAAACCCATCGCACTCGGCAATTCTGATGACCTTCTTATCGGAGAATGGGTGCTTGCTATTGGTAACCCTTTTGAACTCACTTCTACTGTTACTGCGGGCATTGTAAGTGCAAAAGGTAGAAATATCCATTTAGTGAAAACTCAATTTCCTATTGAGTCATTTATTCAAACGGATGCAGCTATCAATCCCGGAAACTCGGGCGGTCCTTTAATCAATACCAAAGGCGAATTAGTGGGCATCAATACAGCTATTATGTCTAATTCAGGGGCTTATAATGGATACGGTTTTGCTATCCCCGTTAATATTGTCAAAAAAGTTGTAAGGGATTTATTGGAATATCAAGTCGTGCAAAGGAGTTTTTATGGTGGTAATGTGGAAGATATAGATGAAAAATTTGCAAAATCTCAGCAACTTGAAAATTATTTTGGTGTTTATATTTCTGAAATTTATCCCGAAGGAAGTTTTGATAAAGCTAAACTTGAACTTGGGGATGTGATCCTAAAAGTAAACCAAAAAGAAATTTTATCTAAAGCGGATTTTTATGAGGCTATTGCCCTAACGCGTCCCGGAGATATCGTAAAATTACAGGTATTAAGAAAAAATAAACTCCTTGAATTCAATTTAACTCTTCAAAATGAAGACGGTGAAACTCAAATTGTAAAAAAAACTAGTGTATACTCCAAAATTTTAGGTGCTGAACTTCAGCCAATTACAAAATTTGAAAAAAATAAATTAAAAATTGAATCAGGGTTTAAAATTTTATCATTAGGGCAAGGTAGGCTCGCACAAATGCGGTTGCCTGAAGGATTTATCATTTATCGTGTTAATAATCAAGTGATTTATAATTTAGAACAACTAGAAAATGCGTTAAATCAAAGAGGTAGAGTGTTTATTGAAGGTTTTAATCAGGATGGGTCTATGGCTAATTATTCCTTTTTCAGTTACTAAATCATTTATCAACATTTTACTATTTTTCCACATTTGGAATTTTCATGTATTTTAATAAGTTGAAAACATATATATTTGTAGTTCAAATAGTTTTCCCAATGATGAGAATTAAATTTCATTTTCAAACACGTGAAAAATCGGCTATATTGCCAGTTTATTACCATGCAGTGGTAAAAAAATGGTTTGAAAATCTTTTATTATCTGAGAACATATCCTATAAAACCTTTAATTTTGGGAAGCCTTTTTCAAATTGTTTTAAAAAAAAATTAGATAGATTTGAATTTTCTGAGCTTCCGATTTATTGGATATTTTCAATTTCCACAGAACAAACTTTTGACCCTGAAATATTTATCGGTAAACAACTAATCTTTGATGACAAATTTTCTCATTGTGAATTATGGGTAGATAGCGTTGAATGGATACCAAAGCCCAAATTAGAAAGTGATGTAATTTTTAAAACGCTTACTCCTGTTTGTGCTACTAAAAATGAAGAAAATAGAACTTTGTTTCTAAGCCCTATGTTTAACAACTATGAGGCTCTCCTTAGGTCCGTTTTAATTGATAAATATCAAAAAATCAAAGGGAAGTTACCTTCTAACCCTGATTTTCATTGTGAAGTCAAACAACTTTTATCTCGTAATATTATGATAAACCTAGAAACTGTACAGCCTGGGCTGAAAGTAAGAGGTTTTGAATTTGAAATGAAGCTCTCCGGTTCGCCAGAGCTCATAGAATTTGCTTGGGAATCCGGTTTAGGTGAATATACTGACTTCGGGTTAGGAATGATTGATATAAAAAGCGAATGAAAAAAATTTTGATTTGTTTACTCCTTCATTTCAGTTTTTTGTGGAGTCAACATGGTTATTTTTATGTAAAATCTTTTCAAACAGAACTCCAACACGAAACTAATCGCATAGGTTGTTTCCAAATCACTGATAACGGGCTATTATTTTCTGCAAATAGCTATGGTATCATCGTTTTGGATGGTAAAACCTGGCATCAAATTCCCATAGAAACACCTGTCTACGATTTAGAACTCCTTGATGACCATATTTTTTTTCTTACTGAACATTATATCGGAAAAATTGATATCCATAAAATCCCTTTTCAACCTGAAAAATTTTTAGAAATAAAATACTCTTTTCATCAAATGGAAAGAGTAGACAAAAAACTTTTTTTATACTCTGATGAACAAATTCTGGTGGTCAATTTAGAAAATGCTACTTCAAAAAAACTAAGTTTTCCCGAAGAGGTACAACTACATGGAATGCTTAAATTCAAAAATGAGATATGGATTTTAACTTCTAGTGAAGGTTTATTTTCAGTTCATCCAAATACCTTAGAAATTAAACCCGTAGAAAATTCACAAGGTCTTGAAAACCAATTCATACAAAATTATTTTGAGGATAGCTCCGCTTTGTATATTGTTACCGTTGATAATGTTATTTATGCTTACGAAAATTCTAAATTAAGATTGTTAGGGCAGTACAGTTCTTCAAAAAATACATATATCTACGGAATTGTAGTGATTGAAAATGACCTCATCGCTGCGACGAATGACCAAGGTTTGCTTGTAATTAACAAAAAAAATGGTTCTATACAACAACAGATTAACACCATTCATGGCTTACCTGACAATGAAAGCCATGCTATTTACTTAGATAAAAACCGAGGTATTTGGTTGGCTCATCCTTTTCAGTTTTCTAGAACTTATTGGAGTAAGAGCTTTGAGGATTATACTAATGCCGTTGGTTTAATTGGAAATATTCATTGCATGGCTCAAGTAAATGAACAAATTTGGGTGGGCACTGATAATGGGCTTTTTTACTTATCTTACGAAATTCCTAAAGAATCGGAAATGGTTAGTTTTACATTGACCAAAACAATCGTGAAACGCTTGGAAACGCCTAAAGAAAAAAATACTGGTCAAAATTTGAAAACAAGTTCTAAAGATAACCCCAAACAACAGGACAATCCCCCTAAGAATGAAGAAATAACAGAGAAAAAAGGTTTTTTCAAGAAGCTAAAAGATAAGTTTTCAAAAAAAAATAAAAAAGATAAAAAGGAAGATAAGCAAGAAAATACCGAACAAACAGAAGTGACAGAAGAAAGTAAATTTACAGAAAGTCCAACAATTCAAGATGTCAAAGAAACTCGAATCACCCTTCAAGAAAATTATAACCAAATTGCTATAAAAAACGCAGAAAATTACAGAAGATACTTAGTATTCCACTCCGTACAAGGTATCTCTGAAATGGTTTATGATATTTATCCCCACGGGAATACGGTTTATGTTGGTACTCACAAAGGATTTTATGAGGTGGTAAACTATAAAGTACAACAAAAATTGCCCATTTTATGCAATAAAATTATTGAATATCAAGGAAATATTTGGATTACGAGTCATCAAAAAATAATTAAATTACAAAAAAATAAGAACTGGGAAGCAAGCCAAACTCTAAATACTGGAAGATACATAAACACTTTGATACTAAGAAATAATGAGTTGATAGGTGGAACTTCCAAAGGTTATTTTATTACTTCGCTTAGTTTACAAGCGCCCAAATGGTTCTTAGAAAATGAAGGTAGGATTACAGTTCACTTATTAAACTCCAAAGTATATGCTTTAAGTTCTAAACACATATACCTTATTGAAAAAGAGCCTATTTTACAAAAAAATCAATTACCGGCAGTTTTTCACTGGATACCTACAAAACAAGGTTTATTTTTAGTTTCTAAGTCTTTAATTTTGAGCTATAACTCGTCCAATACATGGGATACTTTGTACTACTCGCGTTTATTAGATGATTTACCAAGTTATATTTTAGAAAGCTCTCAACATTTTATAATTTCGGGCAAAAAATCTTTGATTAAAGTTCTAAAACAAAATGTAGCTCAAAATGCAAAAGTTTATGTACGAGGTTACCGAGTTACTGGAAAGTCTTTCTGGGGTACCGTTTTTAAAGATTCCTTGATTACTACTCAAGATTTAAATTTAGGTTATGGGGATTATAATATTCAAGTTCAATTTGCTTGTTCATATGATTTAGACCCTGATGCGGTACAATATTTTGTTAGCATCAACCATGGGGAATGGTCTTTAATTGAAACGAAAGATTGGATACTCTATAATTTACCTGCAGGAAATTATTCTATAAATATTCAAGCTGTATTCCCTAATGGAAATAGAACGGAAATTTTAAATTTTCAAGTTCATATAGGTTTACCTTTTTGGCGTACTTGGTGGTTTTATTTGTTAGTAACCGGTTTAGTTATTGGTTCTGCTGTATGGTATACTCGTTACAAACTCCGTAAACTCGAAGAAGAAAAACGAAAAGTAGAAGAAGAAAATAAAATTTTAGAGCAAAAAGTACAGGAAAGAACCCGTGAAATCGCTGAACAAAAGAAAATTATTGAGGAAAAAAACAATGAAATCATGGATAGTTTGAGGTATTCCGAAAGAATACAGCAAGCGATGTTGCCTAAAGAACAAGCCTTCCAAAGTATTTTTGATAATAACTGTTTTGTTTTGTACATGCCTCGCGATGTGGTGAGTGGAGATTTTTATTGGTTACACGAAAAAAACAATCAGTTACTCGTGGCAGCAGGTGACTGTACAGGGCATGGCGTTCCAGGTGCATTAATGAGCATGATAGGCATCTCTATGTTAAACAAAATTGTAGATAACGGAATTAAAGAACCATCTAAAATTTTATCAGCTCTCCACAAAGAAATACATGAAGCTCTCAAACAAGGCTCAGAAAGCAAAGTCCTTGACGGTATGGATATCGCTATTGTACTCTTTGAACCGCATCTTAAAAAAGCTACTTTTGCTTCTGCTATGAGACCTATCTACTTTTTCCGTGATAACGATCTCACTATATATAAAGGCGATAAAAAACCTATCGGTGGCAAAGAACCTGAACGTTTTTTTTCTACCCATGAACTATTTTTAGAAGACGGTGATATTTTTTACCTTTTCTCTGATGGCTACGCTGACCAATTTAATCCCCAAAACCAAAAATATCAATTAGGTAGATTCAGAAAACTGCTTCAAGAGATTCACCAAAAACCTTTGAAAGAACAGCAAGAAATTTTAAAAAAGGAAATTTTAGAATGGAAAGCTGACACAGAGCAAGTGGATGATATCATGGTCATCGGCATTAAATACAAAGCCCAAATGTGTTAATTTTATGATTCCAAAATGATGGCAAAACTTGGAGAGCTTGAAATCAATCAAATTTATGACTTTTTTTAATAAGCAAGTAAGTATTTATAAAACACTTGTAACTGACTTATTAAAGAGAATAGAAAGGTGAATATGAAATCATCCCAAAACTGTTGTTAGAACGATTTTCTTATGAACAAAATATAAAGATTTTATGTTTTTAAAGCATAATGAATATTTTTCTATATTTGCCGAGAAATTTCAAAAATAAATGAAAATATTAGTTTGTATCAGTCATGTACCGGATACCACCACGAAGATACAGTTTGATGCGGAAGGGAAAGCATTGAACAAGTCAGGTGTGACATTTATCGTTGGTCCATATGATGAATTTGCGTTAAGTAGAGCTGCAGAATTAAAAGAAAAACAAGGCGCAAATGTTACGATTTTGTGCGTAGGAAAAGCAGAAGTAGACCCAACCATTCGCAAAGCAATAGCGATAGTAGGGGACCAAGCAGTAAGAATTGATGCTGAGCCATTAGATGCTTTTTTCGTAGCTAAACAAATCGCTGAGTACGCAAAAACTCAAAATTTTGATTTAATCATGTTCGGAAAAGAGTCTATTGACTTCAATGGTTCACAAGTTAGTGGAATGGTTGCGGAATTATTAGATTTACCGGATATTTCTTTCGCTACTTCTATTGAAATTAACGGAAAAACGGCTACGCTTACTCGTGAAATTGACGGGGGCAAGGAAGAAATTGTATGTGACTTACCGTTAGTTTTGAGTGCTCAAAAAGGATTAGCAGAATGGAGAATTGCAAATGTGAAAGGCATCATGGCAGCAAGAACCAAACCAATTCAAGTTGTTCAGCCCGTAAATATTCCTTATTATACTCAAACAGTTAAGTTAGCACAGCCTCCTGCAAAGCAAGGATGTGTATATGTTAAACCAGATGAAATGGATAAATTAGTTCAAATTTTAGCAGAAAAAGGAGCATTATAATCAAAATCAACTTGTTATGGCAATATTAGTTTTTGCAGAAAACGTAAAAGGAGTTTATAAAAAACCTACATTGGAAGCATTAAGTTATGCTTCCGCAGTCGCAAAGAATTTAGGAACAGAAGTTCATGCACTAACATTTGGTACAGTCGCAAATGAACAATATCAAAATTTAGCTTCTTACGGGGCTTCTAAAATTTATGTAATCAATCATTCGGCATTAACACAGTTTATTGGTCCTGCGTACGCTTCGGGTATAGCTGCAGTAGCTCAACAGACTCAGGCTCAAATGGTTATTATGCCACAAACTTATAACGGTAGAGCAGTTGCTCCAAGAGTAGCTGTAAAATTAGATGCAGCTATGTTTTCAGGTGTAACTACTTTGGTAACTAAAACTGGTAATGGCTATGAAGTTCAACGTTCTGCTTATTCTTTAAAAGCTATTGAAACCGTATTTTCAAATCGTGATAAATTAGTTATTACCTTGAAAGTAAATGCTTATAAATTAGAAAAAAATCCTGCGGCTGGCGCTGTTGAAAATTTTGCTTTTGAGCCCAGTGCAAAAGATTTAGCATTGAAACCTCAAAAAGTCATTAGCGCATCTTCTAAAATAAGTTTAACGGAAGCAGATGTTGTAGTTTCAGCCGGTAGGGGATTAAAAGGACCTGAAAATTGGGGCATGATAGAAGAGCTAGCGGATTTATTAGGTGCAGCTACCGCATGCAGTAAGCCTGTTGCTGATGTTGAATGGAGACCTCACCACGAGCACGTGGGTCAAACAGGAATACAAATTTCCCCGAATATTTACATTGCGATAGGTATATCAGGAGCAATACAGCACTTAGCCGGCGTAAGTTCTTCTAAAACTATCGTGGTAATCAATTCAGATGCAGAAGCTCCTTTCTTTAAAGCAGCAGACGTAGGCGTCGTAGGTGATGCCTTTCAAGTCGTTCCTGCTTTGATTGATTCTATCAAAAAATATAAAGCCTCTCATTAACATATTAAAACTCTAAGTATGCAGAGCCGCTGAAATATGCGGCTTTTTTTAATTTTAGCCACTAATTCACAAGGTTCTGATGTTCTTTTTGTAACTAAATTTTTATAGTTTTGCTGCTCGTAACTCATCACACCATGAGCTTCGTTAAGGAATTCAAGGAATTTATCATCAAAGGAAATGTAGTAGATTTAGCTGTTGGTATCATTATTGGAAGTGCATTTGGAAAAATTGTTACTTCATTGGTTTCTGATATTATCATGCCTCCTATTGGCTTGCTCATGGGGGGCGTGAACTTCACGGATTTAGTCATAGTATTGAAAGACGGCGTACCTGCACAGTTAGATGAAAAAGGCAATGTACTCAAAGAAGCAGTACCTGCTGTTACCATTAATTACGGAAATTTTATTCAAGTGTTGGTGGATTTTACCATTGTAGCATTTGCGGTTTTTCTGTTAATTAAGGCAATTAATAAGTTAAAACGTAAACGAGAAGAAGCCCCTACTGAAGAACCACAACCTACCAAAGAAGTAATTTTGTTAACAGAAATTCGTGATATTCTTAAAAGTAAATAACCTTTAATTACTTAACCAAATACCGCCTTTATTTGCAACTAATTTCAAAGGTATGCTTCCTTGATGGATTTTGCCGGTAATACTTTTGGGGTTGATACTTCCTTCAAAAACAATGTTATTCAAGTCTAATTTGATGGGGGTATCAGCTACCATACGGCAATCGAATGGTGCATTGGAGGGCACTTTTATTTTGATATTTCCGTTTTGTGTGTTACACATAGTGGGAATGGGCTTGCCTAACAGAATATTTTGATGTCCGCCGGATATACAAGTTAATTGACCGTCTAAAATTTCTGCATCAATTGTTTTATTAGTATTTACTTGGAAATCACCTGCGCTATTTTTTATAGTAACTTCACCGTTTTTAGAGTTTATGTTGATTTTACCACCTCTTACATCTTTAAGTTCTATGGGCTGAGAATGATGGGTCAAATGAATATCGTTTTGAGTATTTTGAATCATTACATGCGAACTTTGGGTTGAAATATCCAAAGGAATAGAAGCAGGTAATCGTATTTCAACTAAAAAACTACCTTTTGCATCTCCTGCAAATGTTTCTATGCGTAAGGTACCGTTTTCTATTTGGCTGACAATTTTATAATTTTTTTTTAGTTCATCCATCTTTTTGGGAGAATTCGTAATAGCAGTAATAGAAACTACTATACTTGTATCACTATGACCGTTTATAATGTAATTCGTTTCATCTGAAGAAATACTAATTTTTTTAACTTGGTTAGACGAATATTTTTCGTCAATAATTCTTTGGCGATGCTGAGGATGTAAATTAAGATAACCAATTAAACCGCAAAATATCAATAAATATTTCATAAATGCAAAGCTACGATTTTATTTTTTCAAAGCCATAAGGAAGCATATTGGTTTACTAAAAGTTTTTGACAAACGCTGAACGCAAGAAGTGTTTTTCTACATCAAAAGAGGATTCTTTACCGAGTTTATCCCAATTTTCTTGAAGCCATTTATCGGCAATTTCTCTGCCTTTATCTCTAATTCTACACAAAAATTCCCAATTAGTATTCATTTTAGAAGATTGAGACAACGATTTCAGGGCTTCGTAACCTGAGATAGCATGAATAAAAATTTCTTTATTGTTTTTACCTGGTAATTGTACGCCATTTTGGATCAAGTAGTTACGGTAATGAATAAGTTTTATTTCGTTAATCATGCTGGAATTAAAGGAGATTTCGTTTACACGGTCTGCAATGTCACGAGCAGTGCAAGGAAGGTTCTCTATATTTACAGAATTGATTTTGACTAAAACGATATCGGTGACGTCTGTTTCTTCTATGAGCGGAAACATAGGCGGGTTTCCCATATAACCGCCGTCCCAGTAATATTCTCCATCAATTTCTACTGCCTGAAATAAATAAGGTATACAAGTGGAAGCTAAAAGGGCATCTACTGTAATTTCTTCATTATGAAATACTCTGGCAGAGTTTGTTTTTACATTTGTAGCACAAATAAACAATTTTTTTTTGTTATAGTGGCGTAATTCTTCAAAGTCTACTATATTTTCTAAAATATTCCTCAATGGATTGATATTGAAAGGATTAAACATATAAGGAGAAAAATACTGAATTAAAGTATTGAACCAAAGATAACCTGGAGAAGTAAAAATATTACCGGATTTGTCAAAAATAATAGGTTCTAAAAGAACAAAACCGTACCGGGAAATATCTTTCCATAGTTTAAAAAGCAGTTCTTTGGCTTTTTCCGGACCGCCGATATGCAAGCCGTAAGCTGTAACTACAGCATTAACTGCACCTGCACTTGTACCGCAAATGCCTTCTGCAACCAAGTTCTCTTCCTCTAAAAGTCTATCCAAAACTCCCCATGTAAACGCTCCATGGGAGCCTCCCCCTTGAAGAGCTAAACCAATTTTCTTTATCATAAGCGTGTAATTTTATTTTTCTAAATTGCAGTAATATAAATTTAGGAATCAAACAAAAAGTTTACCATTTTAAGATTTCTTGTTTAAAAAAAGAATCAATGCCAATGGCGTATTCTTGTGTCCCTCTTGCATGTGCAAGCATTCGCGCAGTAAACTTTATAGCTGGTTCTAACGGCATTTTATTAGCATCCACAAACAATTTTTTTATAACGCCTATTCCACCGCCTGCAATTCTATCTATAATTTTTTGAATTTCTTCATATGCTAATAAGCAAAAATTATCAGACGGAAAAATTTTATAAACTAAATTTAACTCAAAAGCTTGTTGAGCAGTAATATTTTCTGCGGTATAAATGAGCTGTTTAAGTTTAGCTTGCCCGATATGATTGATTAAAATAGAAAAAGCCATCAGCGGTAAAAAACCTCGCTTAAGCTCAGGGATACCAAAAATGGCTCTATCCGAAGCAATAACAAAATCACAGCTTTGGGCTAGTGCCCAACCAAATCCTAATGCAAAGCCTTCTACCAACGCAACAACTAATTTGCTATTTCTTTGAATATCAAGCAGTAAGTCTGCAGAAAATTCTGTATCGTATTTATTTTCTTCAATACCAAATGCCCGCAATTTTGCAATATAATTCAAATCTATACCAGTACAAAAAAATTTTTCATCTCCTTTAAGAACAATTGCCCGTACATCTGACAATTTTTCTGAGTATTCTAATGCATCCCGTATCTCTTTGATTGTTAAATAATCTAATGAATTACCTACCTCTGGTCTTTTCAGAGTAATGGTTGCAATTTCTTTTTCAATGTTATAATGAATGGTTTTATATTCTGCCATATTAAAATTTTACAATTTTGTGGTAAAAAGTATGTGTACTATTTTGAATTTTTAAAATATACATGCCATTTTGTAGGTCAGTGGTATTCAAGGTTGATTTTGGATTTTCTAAAGTATACCTAAAAATTTCTTTTCCTTGAAAGTCACAAATAATTGCAGTAGCGGGAAAATCAGAAACATAAATATTTAATTGTTCCTGAAAAGGGTTAGGGTAAACTGAAGTAAAAGAATGATGAGATGCTTGGGAAGCCGTGGCACTAGTGATAGAAATATCATCCAAGTAAAGCATGTTGCCACCGTGAAATTTGTTCATGAAATAAATTTGAATAGTTTGGTTTTGGAACAAAGATAAATCAATAATTTCGTTACGCCAGAGATGGGTAGGAAAAGCAACGAAAGGGTCTTTCCATGGAACATCCGTAGCTAAATCGGCACCGCCTTTTGCCCACAAAGGATAAAATTGGTTACAATCTAATTTTGCTAAAACATAAAGCGTATCACTCAAAATTAAGGGGTATCCATCCTGCATATCCAATTGAGCATAAGCTACATTAAAACTCAGTTGAGGGCTTGTAAGTCCTTGTAAGGAAATATACGGCGTAATCAGCATGTCCACTTGTCCATAAGTGGAATATGAATAATTGTTCATTCGTGCACATCTAGCACTTTGCCCAAATCCTCCCGTAAGTTTAAAATGCTTAAAAGTAATCGAATCTTCGGGGTTGAAACGGTCATAATTAATAACATTCCATCCTGCGGGAGGAAATTGGTTACCTTCAAAACCTTCAAAAAACGGCACACTAACTGTATTAACACTTACATCTTCAATTTCAATCAGGTCATTTAAAATTAACGTATCGGAATCTGTTAAATTTTGGACAATCAGCTGAACGGAATATTTACCGGGTTGAGTAAGCGTGAAACCTGGGTTTTGAGTAGTAAAGGTTTGCGAAAAAGAAGAATTAAAGACTGTCCATTCCCATTGAGTAGGTTCTCCGCGAGAGTAATCAATCAATTCAAAATAAGCGCCAGGGCAACCTAATTGTGAACTAATCCAAAAAGAAGCTTTGGGCTTTTTGTACTTTCCTGTTCCGGTTAGCATTAAATTAGAATTAGAAATTAACGTTGCTCTATAAGTTGAAAGGGCTGTTTGCATTTCTTGTTTTTGTCCCTCTGTAAACATATCCGCAACAAAATCACTTGCGTAATCCATGTAATTACGAACTTGGTCAGGGACATCTGTACCTACGTCATTATTACAACTGTTGATGCGTTTAACAGCACCAAAGTTAGGATTTGCTGCGGGGGGAGTATCATCTATATAATCATTATTAATGCAGCCGCCGTCAAATGTATGAGGTAAATTCAGGTAATGACCCACTTCATGAGTAAGAGTACGGTTATATGTATTATCTCCGAAATAGATGCCTTGCTGGTAAATTTCTTTAGAGCCGATGCAATCCGCACGGATGACAATTCCATCTAAATACTGGGGAGAACCGGGGTAATAAGCATAACCAAGCACCGTACCGTTTCCGCCCCCTCCTCCAATTTCTTTGACGGTCCAAATGTTCAAGTATCTTTGGGTATCCCAAATAATCAATTGTTTTAAAGCCGCATCATTAGCCATATTATGGTTAGTTAGTGATGATTGTATATAATTGACACCAGAAGTAGGGAAGCCGTTGGCGTCAAAAGTAGCCAAAGAGAATTCAATTTCCGTATCTACGCCCATACTACCGCCACGAGTACCATACTGCCTTCTAAAATCTCTATTCAAGGCTTCTACCGCAGACACACATTGTGCTACGCTAATTTTCTCAGGTCCATTGTTATGTATAACATGAAAAACTACGGGAATAATTTTTTTTCCTCCCATCGTTTTAGAATTATACATCTTTCGCAAGGGAACATAATTTTGATTTAAAAAAATATTGCCACACACTTCTTGTGCATGTGCATGCCTAAATGTTAAAAAAGCCAAAACAATAATAAATAATTTCACCTGAACAAATTTATGACAAATTTAAAACAAAAAACACTATCTACAAAATACTTGTCTTTGCTTACGTGAACTTTTAGCTTTTTACTATCCTTGTATTTTTACGATTTCCACAATTTGAGAATACTTGTCTTCTATGACGTATGCAATTTTTTTTAGCCACGCAGGGTATTGTTTTTTTACAAAGTAATCACTAACTTTTTGATTTTCAAACTTATCACCTGATTTCCATTTCCTTATTTTTATGGGAAAAGCATATTCATTTGAAATGTTAATCGTAAAAATATTCCAAACATAAGTTCCTGATTTACTTACTTCTAAAACATCTGAATACTCTAATACGGACTTATGCACAAAAGTTAATCCGTTTTTTTCTTTTATTGAGTACCAATTTTCATCTATCAAGTATTTTCCTTTTTGAGAATGTTCTAACAAATTAAATAGTTGTTCATCTGAAATTATTTTTAAGTAAAAAATTTTGTCTATTAAAAACTGAAAAAACAAAAAAAGTTCCTCTAAGTTCTCAAAGTATTCGGGCTTGTAATTCCAGGTTATGACATGGGAATGAATTTTACGGATAGAATTTTCGTAAATTTTTTGTATCCTTTTTTGTATAAAGTTTTCTTTTAACGATTGATTTTGAAATTTTTTTAATAAGAAATGTTCAATATTCGGATTGATCTCCTTTAAAATAGGAATTACTTGATTTCTGATTTTGTTACGAGCATATTTATTTTCTAAATTAGAACTATCTTCACGAAAGGAAATTAAATTTTTTTGGGCATATTCAAGAATTTCTTTTTTAGTAAAATTTATTAACGGTCTTAAAATATTCTGATGCACTGCAGGAATGGTTTCAAAAACATGATGATAAGAAGATTTAATCAAAGTGTAAAGTAAATTTTCGGTAACATCATTCAAATGATGAGCCGTAACAATCCAATCCAAACGATGTTCTTTACAAATTTGTTGAAAAATGTTATAACGAATTTCTCTTGCAGCTTCTTGCGTTGAAAGGTTATTATTTTTTGCGTATATATATGTTTCTACGGAAAAAACATGTATTTTTATTTTCATTTTTTCGCATATTGTTACCACAAATTGCTGGTCTTCATCGGATTCTTTCTCTCTTAACTGAAAGTTCACATGACAAACTTCAAAATATAAATTCGTTTTGGAAAAAAGGTGTAATAAGACCATAGAATCTATCCCGCCGCTCACGGCTAATAAATATTTGTATTGTTCAGGATTTTGTAAATGAAAACAAAGAAAGGGCAGTATTTCCATAAGTTAAGAACGTACCTCTTTTAGAGTTGTATCCGGCGAAATAAATAAAATATCCTCTTGTTTTTTTTCAGGTTTAGACTGACAACCTATTAACAAAATGCTTATGACAAAAAAACAAAATTTAACTATTTTTTGCATCATATTGATAAAATTGCGAACGTACCATTCCTTCAATAATTAAGAATTGCCCTGTAATATACGTTAACATAATGATAATTCTTGCGAATGCAAAAGGTTGAATAAATTTGTTGATAGCAATCGTAGAATCAGAAATAATAAATAAAATAGCGCCAAGAAAAGTTAAAAAATATGCATTCAAGGATTGGTATTCTCTTCGTAACCAGGCTGTTAAGCCCATCGTTTCAATAACTAAAATATAAATTACAACAGGTAAGATCAAGTTTCCTAAATTTTTTTGCATCTCGGCAAATAGAATGGAAGCAGGAAATAGTAAAATCATTAAACGAGTTAAAACGGTTTTTAGGTTAGTTTCGGGGAAGCCATTATTTTCTTTCCAAAATGCCGTAATGTAAAGTAAATGAGCTACTAAAAAGGATGCTAATCCGAAAATAAATGCATCAATAGGTAACATCAAAAAAACATCCCCTAAAAATGAAAAAAATAAAGAAATTAACAAAATTTTTGTTATAAGACAATCTTTTTTCGTAACAGATTGATAAAAATAAATCATCAAACAGGGCATCAGTAACGGCTTAGAAATATAGATAAGAGATGGATTGTTGTAAAATATAAATATCAATTCTCCGAGTAATTCTACTCCTGAAATAATAAAAAATAAAATTTTTAAAATCTGTGTATTCATTTTTCTTGGTACAAATTTACGCGAAAAATCTTTTGGTAGAATAAATCATGAAATTCATGAACTCGTTGTAATTTTCCTTTAAAAATTTACTATTATACAAGAATTATAAACGATTTACTTCCTCTTCTGTAAGACCAGTCTTTTGAATGATAATGGAAATATCCACTCCAAGTTCTTTAAGCATTTTGGCAGTTTCTTTTAATTTATTTCGTTCTTCTTTAAGTAATTTTTCTTTTTCCTCTGCTTTTTTCTTTTCTTCTTCCAAAAGTAGAGCTTTTCCCTCCAATTCTTTGTTCTTTTCCTCCAATTCTTTATCCTTTTCCTCCAATTCTTTATCCTTTTCTTTCAATTCTTTTTCTTTTTCCTCCAATTCTTTATCCTTTTCTTTCAATTCTTTTTCTTTTTCCTCCAATTCTTTTTCTTTTAAACTGAGCTTTGCCTGCCATTGTCTTTCCAATCTTAACCTACGCTCTTCTCTTAATTTTAATTCCACTAATATCTCATCCTCTATTTCCATTGTC
>Ga0068706_1000682_pt1 | contig 15608 bp, 11 predicted proteins | sample YNPMSBMetaG_FD_65632 | JGI IMG/M metagenome (GOLD analysis project Ga0068706, IMG submission 65632) | Anoxygenic and chlorotrophic microbial mat microbial communities from Yellowstone National Park, USA - YNP MS-B MetaG | ecosystem: Environmental > Aquatic > Thermal springs > Hot (42-90C) >...
GTTGACGGCCGCACCCCAGCCGGTGGGCACCGCACAGCCGACCAAGCAGGCGCGATCGAGCGGGAGATCGGGATCGATCTTGATCACCGAATCGACGGGACAGACGGTGTACTCGCTGAAGGCCGAGACGAGTGCGAATTGCGCAATGTCTTGCCCGTCTTTGTGGAAACGGAAGGTCCCAGCGAGCTGGAATCCTTGTGTCAGAAGGATACCGCGATCGCAGAGTGCTGCCAGCCCGCTCAGGCACCAGCGACACTTGCCGCAGGCGGGAATGGAACAGAGCACGACATGGTCATCCGGCTGGACCTCGCTGACGCCGGGACCGACCTTTTCCACGATGCCAGCACCTTCGTGCCCGACGACCATGGGAAAGCGAACGGGGGCAGCGCCAATCGCGAAGTGCCAATCGGAATGGCACAGTCCAGTGGCGACCAGCTTGACCAGCACTTCTTCATCTTTCGGCTCGTCGACGTCGATCTCCGCGCTGGAGAACGAGCGGGTCGGGCCGTACAAGACCGCGGCACGGGACTTCATCGAACACCCCCTTTATTTTCATTTAGTGATGAATCTATACTGACCGAGCGGATGAGAACAGACGCTCGCGCGGTGAGCAAGACTGCCCAACATGCCAGGAGTGTGCGGAGAGCGCGAGAACGTGCCGAGGTGGGGGCATTCCTGCACGGGCGTCGCGCAGAAAGAGGCTGTGGCTGCAGTGATCCTTGGCGGCGATCGGACGGTGGAGGAAGAGGGCGAGGGATGAAGGGGACGAGGCGATGACGCTCTTGATGGGGTACACCGCTTTCCGCTATCGTAGACGGAGATCGGGCTGGGGGAAGCGGAGACGGAAGGGACTGGATGGCCGATCGGGATGTCGTCGAGGCGCTGATCGCCACGTACCGCGAGCTCAACCAGCGGTTCCGGCCCCTACTCGTGGTGATGAACGCTGACGCAGGGGCGGTCGAGGACCCTACGAGCCCGCTCGGGATCCTCTATCGTCTCCGCAATCGCGAGCTGAACGCTTCGCAGGCTATCAAGGAGATGTTGCGGGGTGATGAGCGGACGATCGTCGACGACGAAGCGGAACCGCTGGTCACGCTCCAGCAAACGGCACTCGGTCTCGTCCCGATCGTCTTGCTCAGCCAATTCGGCACAGCACGAGAGGCGACACTGGCCATGGTCCGCGATCTCCCGGACAGCGTGTGGCAGCAGGAGTTCCAGACGCCGCGTGGTCGCATGACCTTGCGGGCGTACCTCGAAACGCTGATCGCGCGTGACCGCGAGGCGATCCGTGCATTGGAAGAGCGCCTCGGGCAACCGGCACCGAAGAGCTGAGCTGCAGCTAGGGGCGCGGTGCTGGGTAGGAGGTTGGTCTGCCCGCGCCGCTTTTGCCGTTTCTCCATACGTCGACAGCTCCGATCGATCTCATGCGGGCGTGGCATCTCGATCCGCCGCTGACGGCGCTTCTCGTTACCGCTGCCGCGGCCTATCTGATCGCCTGGTAGGTTGCGCCGCGACATGATCGCAGGCGGGTCTCCCGCTGGCGAGTCCTCGCCTATCTGGCCGGACTCAAGGTGATAGCGGTAGCGCTCATGGGGCCGCCCGATCACGGCAACGGCGCCCGTTTCAGCGTCCACATGGTGCAGCATACGCCCCTCACGCTCGTTGCCCCACCGCTGCTGGTACTGGGGCAGCCGGGCCGGGTGATCCTACGTGGCCTTCCCGCTGGTTCCCTGCGCTGGTTCGCCCAGCAGCACCAGGTACGATCACTGCTCGCTGTGTCGACACAGCCGGCTGTGGTGTTCCTCGCTGCCACCGTCCCCTTCGTGCTGTGGCACTATCCGCCGCTGTACGAGGCAGCTGTGCGCGATCCCGTGGTGCACGAACTCGAGCATCTCACCTTCTTCCTCGGATCGCTGCTCTTTTGGGTGACGCTCGCGGATGCTCTCCCTGCTCACTGCAGGCTCCGTGCGACGGCGAAAATGCTCCTCACGTTCGCAGTCTGGATGGCGACGGATCTGGTCTGTGCCGCGGTGACATTGGCGCCGCGTCCCCTCTACCAGGTTTACGAGGAAGCGGCGGCGCTGTGGGGCTTCGATCCACTAGCCGACCAGCGGTTGGGTGGAGCGATCATGTGGGTGGCTGGCGGCGGACTCTACGCGGTGGTGCTCGTGGGGCTTCTCGTCCGCTCGACGCGACCAGAGCGGAGAACCGTGCGACTGAGTCGGGGCGCACGAGCTCCCGAGTGCCTGCTGTTCCCTGCTGGCTGCGCTGGGGCTCGCTCTCGTACCGCTGGCTTTCCTCGGGTACGGCGTGGTGGGATCCGCGTTCGGTGCGCCTGCGGCGATGGTCGAGCGATTACGAGAAGATCCTTCGGTCTTCGAGCAGCGCGTCTCCACTTTCGTGCCGATGTATCAGGTCGGGGAGTACGAGGGTGTGCCGATCGTGGCCCCACCGCCGGGGGTGGAGGTTTATCTGGTCGGGCGCGTCGATGGCTGGTACCCGTTATTGGAACTGAAGGAAGGTGTGCAGTATCGCTTGCTCGTCTCAGCGAGCGACGTTCCTCACGCTTCGTCCGTGGACCTCGGTGCGGAGCGGTTGACCGTTCGTGTCGTCCCCGGTGATGTGGCGGTCGTGCCCCTGCGACCAGAGCGCGCTGGGACGTACGAGATCCGCTGTACTGAACTCTGCGGGCCGACGTTTCGCGAGATGACGGGACGGATCATCGTCACCGAGTGAGCGAACGGACTGCTGATGCGCGCCGAACCACACTTCGGCGTGTCTGTCGTCTTCCCCTCTGTGGCCATCGCCTGCTGGAACGATCAGGAGCGGTCGAGCGGACACGTCGATACCTGAACGCCTTTCTTTTTTCTCCTCGAACAGGGGTGACATGGCGAGGGGGGTGGTCCGCCGAGGGGGAACATCCGCCTATTCAATCTCGTATACTTGACCGACAATCACGAGTGAATGCTCGGTCGTTCTGCTGTCGTGCAGGGTCGAGAGAGGCCAATCTGGTGACGATGCCGGAGGCTCGCACGTCCGTCGAGCTTCGAGCTTGGTTTTGGTGGTTCGTGAGGTCAGTTTGTGGGGAGGGAACCCTCGGATCGACCGAGCGCAATGTCCTCGGCGTCTTGCCGGTGCCAGTACGCAGCGCTCTGCTTCGTGCAGTGCAGGAGATCGATCCTGGTGCACTCGAGTCACTCGACGTGCGCCGCGCGGGGCTCCACGCGGAGGACGGAAACTACGTGTGGGTCCATTCCTGGCGGTTCGCCGGCGGGGATGAGCCGACGGTGTTGCGTCGGACGGCCAGGCGGCCGTCGGTCGCGCTCGATCTCGTCGGGTCCTTTCTCGAGGAGTTTCGAGCCTGGCAACGCGCTTTCTTGTCCCTGTTGCGACTTGCGACAGAACGGGGTGTCCGTCAGCTGCGGGTGGGAGTCACGGGGGCGAGTCTTCCGGTTGTCGAGTTAGCCTTCGCGGACGCGCTCGCCACGGTCGAGCGGGCGAGCGAGTTCTATGGAATCACGGTAGCGTTGCCGGACATCGAGTTGCTGTGCGCTTCCCCGCGATATGTGGAACTCGCCCCGTTCGTCTCGCAGGTGTATCGAGATCATGATGGAACGGTGTTCGTCGATCTGCCGAGCAGGCCGTTCGCGTGTCGGGTCGTGGACCGGCTTCCTGGGATCGGTGGCGTTATCGCTGTCGTCGGCGGTGCGATGTTCGTACTGGTAGCGGTCGCGACTGTCTTCGTTGGTCAGCGGACACCGCGGCCTGCCGTCGGGCGCATCATTCCGGAGGTCTTCAGCCCGTATCCAGCCATCGCCGGTGGTGCTGGTGAGCCAGCGACGACGCACCGTGGCTTCGAGGTGCCGGGGACGCTGGTCATCTCGGTTGCGTTCTTGATTCTGTTCATCTTCCTCTACGGGTTCTCCTGGTTCGAGTTGAGCCGGGTACCATGGAAGATCGGATAAACACTGACAGCGCGATCGCTCGTCCTGCAGTAGGCTATCAGTGGTAGACTCGCTACCAGCGAGTCGTGTCGGGAAGCGACGAGAGTGCGGGAACACTATGCGAGAGATGGGAAATGGACGTCAGACCATCCGTTGGCTGGCGCTGGCTGTCGCGCTCGCTGGCTATCTTCTGATTGTGATCGGCGGAACAGTCCGAGTGACCGGAGCAGGCTTGGGTTGTGGTCCGGAGTGGCCGCTCTGTAACGGACGTCTCGTACCCGGCTGGGATCTCTTGGCCTGGATCGAATACGTGCACCGGATGATCGCGCTGGCGGTCATCCTCCTCACCGGGGCGGTCGCCGTGGCGAGTTGGCGCGCACGCTCGCCGGACCGATGGATAGTGCGGTTGCCGCTCATCGCTGCCGGGCTGGTGCTCGTCCAAGCCATGCTGGGCGCGATCACCGTCTGGACGCACCTGGAGGCAGCGGTGGTTGCGCTCCATCTGGGAGTGGCCTTGAGCTACCTCGCGGTCGCTCTCGTGATCGCCTTCCGGACGTGGTTTCCAGCCCTCGCTCGAGTGGCAGGACGCTCACCCTTGCGCCCCTGGCTCGTGGCGGCACTGGGAGCGGTTTTCCTTCTGATGCTCAGTGGTGCCTATACCGCGAAGCGCGGTGCGGGGTTCGCCTGCCCGGAGTGGCCGTTCTGTGGAGGATTCTGGATTCCGACCGGGTGGACCAATGTCGACGTTCACCTGACGCACCGATTGATTGCGCTCGTGGCGGTCTTGCTGGTGGCCGGGGTCGCCAGGAAGGCGCGGCGAGTGCGTGGTGAGTCCCGGTGGGTCGTCGGGCTGGCCACGGCAGCAGCGGTGCTCATGGTCGCGCAGGTCTTTGTCGGGGCAGCCAATATCTGGTTCCGCTTGCACCCAGCGGTGAGCGTTGCGCATCTCGCAGTCGCGACGATCGTTTGGGTGCTGCTCATGCTGGCCGTCTTGGCTGACCGAGCGCTCGCCACTGCCACCGTCCAGCAGGAGCGAGCCGCGGTACGGGTGGCGATGCAGCGTCCGCTCGGCGAGGTTGTGCGCGATTACCGCGTGCTCACCAAGCCGGGGGTGATGGTTTTGTTGCTGGTCACCACGTTGTGCGCGATGCTCGTGGCAGCGCAAGGGGTGCCGTCACTGTGGACGTTGTTCTGGACGCTCGTCGGTGGGGCGCTCGCTTCCGGTGGAGCAGGGGCGATCAATCACTATGTGGATCGGGACATCGATGCGATCATGACGCGCACACGCCGGCGACCGTTGCCGGCTGGGCGAGTGGCCCCGGAATATGCGCTGCTCTTCGGTATCGTCCTGAGTGTTCTGGCAGTCTATGTCCTGACGGCGTTCGTCAATCCGGTCGCAGCCGTGCTCTCGTTGTCCGGCAACCTGTTCTATGTGTTCGTGTATACGATCTGGCTCAAGCGAACTACGCCACAGAACATCGTGATCGGTGGTGCAGCGGGAGCGGTACCACCGCTGGTGGGCTGGGCAGCAGTGACGGGCCAAGTCAGCGTGCCGGCACTCCTGATGTTTCTCTTGGTCTTCGCCTGGACGCCACCGCACTTCTGGGCACTGGCGTTGTACAAGCGCGGCGATTACGCGGCAGCGGGAGTGCCGATGCTGCCAGCGGTGCGCGGGGAGGAGGAGACGCGCCGGCAAATCCTGGTCTATACGGTGGCCACGGTCTTGGCGAGTTTGCTCTTCTACCCGCTCGGTGTGCTGGGCGTTCCGTACCTCGTGGCAGCTATGGTGCTGGGCGCCCGTTTTCTCTGGCTGGTGGCGCGACTCTATCGTGAGCGGAGCGATCAGCTGGCGAAGCGCGTCTTCCTCTACTCCATGCAGTATCTCGGCTTGCTTTTTACGGCGATGGTGATCGACGCGGTCGTGTTCTGATTGGGCGGCCAGCTTTCTGCGCGATCTCCGGCGAGCCTATTCCCGGAGATCGCGCCTCGTGCTGCCGTCGAGATCGATGGGGTGCTTGCCTGGTGTCGCTTGCCCTCAAAGGTCTCACGGATCGCGGATCAGGGGCAGCGTGGAACAGTGGATGCCGCCCCCGTTTTTGAGGATCTCGTCATACGGGATCTCGACCGTCTCGATGCCTGCTGCCTCGAGTCGCTCGCGTGTGCGGGGGCAGCCTGCCGGCATGATCACCCGGGCCGGTCGGACGGCGAGGCAATTGACGGCCTGCGGCTCGGTCGGCCAGACGTGGATGGGCTGGATGTCGAGCTCGCGAAGCAAATCGAGGAACCAGTACGGAAGACGCGTCAGATTGATGAGCGCTTTGTCGTAATCGACCATCACGCAGGCACCATCGAGGTGGAGCGCATAGCCGGGGAGGGGAACCCGGACCAGGCGCACGCCTTGCTCGGCGAGGACAGCCTCCAATTGCCGAAGTCCGGCCTCGTTTTGCCGATAGGACATGCCGACCGCGACCGTCGAGTCATTCAGCCAGCAGACGGATCCTCCTTCCAGGAGTCCCGTACCGTGGATGGTGTGCAGGATCGGCATGCCGAGTTCGGCGAGGAGGCGGGTCATGAATGCTTCCTCGCCGCGGCGGCCAGCCTGTGGGTGGCGCCCGACGAGGCCGAGACGACAGACGACAGCACCTCCTTTGACGGCGACCGCCATATCGCGCGTAAAGACGGCATGCGGGTCGCGAGATGGGCAGTCGACGGAAACGACTTTGACGCCCTCGGCCCGAAGAGCGTTCACCAGCGCGTCGTGCTCGGCTTGCATGCGGGCGATATCAGGCGGATTGCTGTCGCGCCAGTACCATTGGTTCTCGTCGTCGATGTAGGCGCCGATGGTCGGGTCGTAGTGTCCCTCTGGCTGGACGGTGAGCATCTCGTCCCCGGGGCGGTGCACGACACAGAGCCGGAGCCGTCCGACGTCATTCTCGACCCCCCAGCGGCGTCCCCACACTCGTTCCTGCATCTCGGGTGCTTCGAAAGCTGGCTCAGCTTTCGGGATCATCCGCTCCAGGACGAGGTGATAGTATGCCTCGGTCTGGCGCAACGTGTTCGGCCGCTCGCTCGTATCCATACGCTGGCTCCTCAAATGGGCTCTGCTGCTCGTCACGGGCATTGTCACACCGACCGGCTCGGTTGCCAAGCGTCGTCCGGCCGATGCACGCGCAGGAACAGGCTGAAAAGCGGGTCGGCAGGGTTGCGCGATCGAGAAGCGTCCGACACGCCGCAGCTTCTCGGTGATGGTGCCTGGTGACAGGCTGCTCGCGTCGGTAAATCGGTTCTCACGAGACGAGCGCGGGCTGATCGCGCGGCTGCGCCTCGGCACGAGCGATGGTAGGGTACTCCTCGAGACCGGTGAGGCGGTCGTTTCGTCTTGCTCTCTTCATCTGCAAGGAGGGATATCGTGCTCGAGGGAAGCTACCACAACCATCCGGGGTATTGCGACGGCTCAGGGACGGTCGAGGCGTACATCGAAACGGCGCGGGAGGCGGGACTGGCGGCGGTAGGGTTTTCGTCGCATGCACCTGTACCGTTTCCGTGCGACTGGACGATGACGGTCGAACGCTTCCAGCAGTACCTGACTGACGTGCGGGCAGCGCGGGAGCGCTGGTTGGGGCGATTTCCCGTGTGGTTGGGGGTCGAACTCGATTACCTGGAACCAGCGTTGGTTCCCGAGGGGATGGCCTTCAAACGAGCGGTCGTGCTGAGCAGCGGCCTCGATTATGCGGTCGTGAGCCTGCACTTCTTGGGGCGAGACCCAGAGGGTCAGCTGTGGGCTGTCGACGAGTCGGCTGAGGCGTTCGCTCGGCAACTCGAGGATGTCTATCGCGGCGACGTTCGCCAGCTGATCGAGATGTATTATGGCCTCCTCGCCCGACTGGCTGACTGGGCAGCGCGGCTGGACCTGCCTGTCGTCATCGGTCATTTGGACAAGGTCAAGCAGTGGAACGTGGGAGAGCGCTACTTCGACGATTTGGCTGCCTGGTACCGAGCCGCGGTGGAGCGAGCACTGCTGGCGATCAGCCGAGCAGGGTTGCCGATCGAGTTGAACACGTCTGGACTCCGCCGCCCGATCGGTGCGCCTTATCCCGCGGAATGGATCCTGCGACGATGCCGGGAATGGGGGATTCCAGTGCTGATCGGTGCTGATGCCCATCGGCCCGAGGATGTGGCAGCTGGTTTCAGTGAGGCGCGGGCGCTCCTCAGTGCCGCTGGGTACCGGGAAACGCTCGTCCTGACCGAGCGAGGGTGGAAGACTGTGCCACTCGCCTGATCGCTAGAGGTTGTCCTACAGCGACGCGGCGAACCTGGTATGATTTCGCCGCGGACGAGGAGGGACTCCAGCGTGAGCGCCTATCCGAAGCACATTCAGGACTTTTTGCACCTTTTGGAGACCTCGCCGGAGTTCCGGGCGCTGGTCCGTTCCTTGTTGCTTTCGGAGGAGCTCTTGCAGCTTCCGGATCTGGTGCGGTCACTCGCGGCCACGCAGGAGCGATTGGCACAGCAGTTGGAATCGTTCCAGCAAGCGGTGGAGCGTGCGCTGGCGGCAGTCAGTGCGCAACAAGCCGAGACCGCGGCTCAGATCGCTGCGCTGGTTGACCGGATGGAACAGGTGGAGCAGCAGCAGGCGGCCACGACCGAGCAGATCCGCCAACTCACCGTCAGCATGGAGCGGGTGGAGGCGCAGATCGAAGCCTTGACCGAACGGATGGAACGGGTCGAAGCCCAGATCGGGGCCCTGACCGAGCGGATGGAGCGGGTGGAGGCGCAGATCGAAGCGCTGACTGCGCGCATGGAGCGGGTGGAGGCACAGATCGAAGCCTTGACCGAACGGATGGAACGGGTCGAAGCGCAGATCGAAGCCTTGACCGAACGGATGGAACGGGTCGAAGCGCAGATCGAAGCCTTGACCGAGCGGATGGAGCGGGTGGAGGCGCAGATCGAGGCGCTGACTGCCCGCATGGAACGGGTGGAGGCGCAGATCGAGGCGCTGACTGCCCGCATGGAGCGGGTGGAGGCACAGATCGAAGCCTTGACCGCGCGGATGGAACGGGTGGAGGCGCAGATCGAGGCGCTGACTGCGCGGATGGAGCGGGTGGAGGCGCAGATCGAGGCATTGACTGCGCGGATGGAGCGGGTGGAGGCACAGATCGAGGCCCTGACCGCGCGGATGGAACGGGTGGAGGCGCAGATCGAAGCGCTGACTGCGCGCATGGAGCGGGTCGAAGCGCAGATCGAGGCCCTGACCGCGCGGATGGAGCGTGTGGAGGCACAGATCGAAGCGCTGACTGCCCGCATGGAGCGGGTAGAAGCGCAGATCGAAGCCTTGACCGAGCAGATGCAGCAGATGGCGGCTCAGATTGCCGCGCTCACCGAGCGGATGCAGGATTTCGAGCGTCGTCTGGAGCGTGTCGAACGGGATCTCGGCCGCCTCAAGGGACTCGTCCTTCCGTTGGTGGTCGAGCGTCGGTTCGGTGGCCTCTTCCGCAAGATCCTGCGGCGCCCGCGTGTCTTGCCCAGTGAAGAACTCACACGCCTGGTCGAAGATGGCGCGGACGCCGGCCTCCTGGACGAACGGGAGGCGGAGCAACTTCTGCTGGTCGATCTCGTGCTGGAGGGGCGCGACGCGACGGACGGAGGCGAGCCGATCTACGTCGTCTGCGAGATATCCTGGGGTGTAGGGATCTCGGACATCCTCCGCGCTCGTGAGCGGGCGGCGCTCCTGGAGCGTGTCGCCCGACGGCCAGTCCGCCCGGCCGTGTTGGGAACCTGGCTCACCCGGGAGGGCGAAGAAGCGCTCGCCGACGTGACGTACGTGGCGGTCCCCGAATCGTTCTTCGACTGAGTGCCACGCTGGATCGCGCTTCGGTCGTGCACCAGATCGGATCGTCCTTCAGGCACGCTGCGTCTGGCAGGCTTCAGCCAGCGAGGCACTGCCTCGCCAGCCAGATACCCCCTCGCCGATCAGCGGATGCCGACGACAGGTGCCCAGTGGGCTCCCTCAGGTGAAGAGGGAGCTTGTTCATCCCTCTGGCCAGCACAAGAGTAGACGAGCACAGTGTGGGCAAGCGCTGCGAGACGCTGAGACCGCTGCCAGGCTCAGGATGCGGGCCGTCCGGCTGGCGCGAGCCGCGAGCGCTCCAGCCGTCGGCGAGGCTGCGGTGACCTCCTCACCGATGCGGCCACTGCCGGCTCGAGGGGTGAACTGAACACTCGCGCCGCCTGCCTGGTCCGCGAGTTGGGTGCCGACATGCTCTCGTGTGCTGCGCTGTCCACGCCGCGAACCCGCCTGGAGTCGATCCGCGGCCGCGGATCGACTCCAGCTGCTTTCCAATTGGATACCTTACTCGCTCAACTCAGTGCTCTGTCGCGCAGCGCAGCGAGCACGCGCTCGGGCGTGATGGGGAGCTCGCTCAGGTGCACGCCGATGGCATCAGCGATCGCGTTGGCGATGGCTGCAGCGGTCGGAACGACGGGCGGCTCACCGACTCCCTTCGCCCCGAACGGACCGATCGGCGAGGGAACCTCGACGAGTTCGACGGCGATCGGCGGTAGCTGGCTCGCTTTGGGGAGATCGTAATCGAGGAAGGAGGGATTGAGCGGTTGGCCATTCTCGCTCCAGCGCATCGCCTCGTGCAGAGCCCACCCGATACCTTGGCCGACACCACCGTGCACCTGCTCCTCGACGAGTGCTGGGTTGAGTGCGCGCCCGACGTCCTGGATCGCGACCAGATCGAGCACCTCCACCTCGCCGGTGTCCGGGTCGACCGCGACGTGTGCGATTTGCGCGTTGAAGCCGGGGGACTGCTGGCGGACGACGCTCCGGCCGGTGCCGTAGACGGGTGCATATTTGCCACCGAAGACCATGCTCAGGTGTGCGATCTCGCGGAGCGTGATCTGCCGATCGGGCATACCGCGGACGCGGATCGCGCCATCGACGAGTTCCAGGTCCTCGGGTGCAGCTTCGAGTTTGTTGGCAGCGATCTCCAAGAGCTGCCGTTTGGCATCCTCCGCTGCTGCTTGCACCGCGAGTCCGACCGTGTAGGTGATCTTGCTCCCTCCGCTCATCCCCGCGTAGGGAGCACCGTCGGTCGGCAGGAGCTTGACCCGGATTCGCTCGACTGGCTGTTCCAGCACTTCTGCCGCGATCATGGCGAGAACCGTATGCGTGCCGGTAATGTCGATGGCACCGAGCGTGACGGTGAAGGTGCCGTCGTGATTCAGCCGAATGTTCGCTGCACAGGGTTCGATACCGCCCGGCCATCCACCGATCGCGATGCCCCAGCCTTCGTTGGGGCGGCGCTGGCGTGAACGCCAGAGGGGGTGTTGCCGGGCCCGCTCGAGGACGTCGACGAGCCCGATCGGAGGCCAGGGGACACCGTTCGGCTGAAGATCACCCGTTCGCGCGGCGTTGCGGAGACGCAGCTCGAGGGGATCCTGCCCGATAGCCCGCGCGAGTTCGTCGATCAGCTGCTCGAGCGCAAAGGTGGCCTGGGGAACTCCTGGTGCGCGATAGGCCCCCGTCCCTGGCTTATTGGTGAGAACCTCGTAGCCGAGGAGATCGAGATGTTCCCAGCGGTAGGTTCCACCCAAAAGAAGGAGTGCGATAGTGACTGGCGCGCCGGGGTAAGCACCCGAGTCGAAGATAACCCGGGCGCGGAGCGCGGTGAGCGTGCCGTCGCGGCGAGCGCCAGCCCGGAGCTCGAAGATCGCGGCGGGGGCCGGTGTGGCGAGCAGAAACTCTTCGGTTCGGGTCAGGACGAGCTTGACCGGCCTGCCGAGCCGCAATGCGACCGCTGCGACCAGAGGCTCGAGGAGGACGGTCTTGCCGCCGAAGCCGCCTCCGACCTCCATCGGAACGATCGTCACCATTTCGTGAGGGAGACCGAGCGTGGTCGCGGTCACGTTGCGGCAATAGAACTGACCCTGTGTGGTCGTATAGATGGTGACACCGCCATCGGGTCGGGGCACAGCCACCGAGGCATGCGGCTCGAGGTATGCCTGGTGGACGAATGGTGTCCGGTAGGTTCGCTCGATCACGACATCGGCGCTGGCGAAACCCTGCATCACGTCACCCCGCTGGAAGCGCACAGCGTTGGTAACGTTGGCCGGCAGACGCCGGACATCGAGTTCTTCTCCGCCCGATACCGTGGCATGCATGCCGGCTTCCGCCCACTCGCCTTCGAGTTCTTTGGGGCGGATCACCGGGGCCTCGGGTGTCATGGCCGCCAGTGGATCGACGAACGCTGGAAGTTCGTCGTATTCGACCTCGACGAGTGCCGCTGCATCGGCGGCCACGTACGGTGATTCGGCGACGACGATCGCGACCGGCTGACCGGCATAGATGACCTTGTCCCGTGCCAAGAGATGCCGGGCTCGCTCGGCCGGTTCCGGGCCCTCGGGAAGGAGATCGTGACCAGTGAAAACAGCGACGACACCCGGGGTGCGGCGTGCGGCGTCGCAGTCGATGCGGAGAATCCGCGCATGCGCGTATGGACTCGTCACCAGGCGGGCGTGCAGGAGGCCAGGAATGCGAAAGTCATCAGTGTATCGCGCGTCGCCGCGCAACTTCGGTTCAGCATCGCGTCGCTTGAGCGGTTTCCCGAGCACGGTCGTCATCGCTCGAGGCTCCTTTCCCCGTCGTTCCCACCACGCTGACCCAGTGTACGATGCTCTCCGCTCATCGAGAAGCTGTCCGATCGGGACAGTATCGGCGATGGGCGGTCTCTGGTGTTCCGACTGGTCGTCCTGGGCATGGGGTCTACCGTGCTCGCCATCGGATCGGTAGGATGTTGCTGCATGACGGTCGTGCGAGCTTGTCGAGGCACCACGGCGCCCTTCGATGCGGTCGCTGGTCCGTTGCAGGAGGGATGAGCAGCCCGATGAGCGGGGGGAAGATCGCTGTTCTTTGCCCGAACCTCGGCTTGGATCGGATCGGGTCGCTCGGGTCGCTCGCACCTGGCACGGTCATGCGCTTTCGCTCGATCCTCACCTCGGCAGGCGGGAAGGGACTGAATCTCGCTCGCACGGCTGCAGCGCTGGAGTCCGAAGCGTGCGTAGTGGGTTTCCTCGGGGGGTGGATCGGCCGTCTGGTGGCAGAACTCGCTGGCAACGAGCGGCTCAGGGTGCACCCCTCCTGGATCGAGGCGGAGACACGGGTCAACGCGATCGTGCTCGAGGACAGCGGGCGGGTAACCGTCTTCAATGAGGAAGGTCCTCGACTCGAGGCGAGTCTGGCGTCTGGACTGCTCGACCTGCTCGGATCGCACCTCGTCGAGAGCGCGCTCGTCGTGGCGATCGGATCGCTGCCGCCTGGCCTTCCGTCGACGCTGTACGCCGACTGCGTCGGGCTCGCCCGCTCGCGCCATTTGCCCATCATCGTGGACGCCGCGCGGGAAGCACTCGTCGCAGTGCTCGCAGCCGAGCCGGACATCCTGGCGCCCAACGTTTTCGAGGCCGAGGGCGCGCTGGGACGGGCGAGCGCCGAGCTCGTCACCGACGATCCGGCCGAACTCCGCGAACGGTCTCTCGCCGCTGCGAGGGAACTCGCCCGGGCAGTACGGCAGGCGGCGATCGTCAAAGCGGGAGCAGCCGGTGCGGCGGTCGCGACGCGCGACCAGTTGTGGTTCGCAACGGCGCCGCCTGTGGTCACCCGCAACCCGATCGGCGCAGGAGACGCCTTCGCGGCTGGCTTCGCAGCGGGGATCGCGCGTGGTCTGCCGCTCGTGGAGGCGGTCCGGCTCGCCGTCGCGGCTGGCTCGGCGAGCGTGGAGACACTCCAGCCGGGGGCGCTCGACGAGGAGCGGGTCGCGGAGCTCTTCGCGCACGTCCGCGTCGAGACGATCGGTCACGGCTGAGCACGATGCCCTTATACGTGCCGGGAGAACGTGCGGCGTGGATACCGTGATGGATCGACCTCAGCAAAGCAGGATTCCATCCGTCCGAGCATGAACGGTCGCCCGGTTGCTCGCGAAACGACAGTGGGCGGCACGGCTAAGGCGTCCGATCTTCCGACGACGCGGCTGCTGGTTTCGAGTACAGCTCGTTTTCCGGTATGCCGCTGCGGTGTGCGGTGCGTCGCGAGCACCCCCACCGCGGAAGCGATCGGGATCTTGACATCTCTCTCTGCTATCTTAGAGGATGTGATGACCGGTGTTCAGGTATGGCAGGTAACGGATAACGGAGGTCGACTGTAAGGCGTGTCCTGGTCGTCATCGGAGTTTTGGTCGTCGTCTTCACCCTTGTGGTCGGGGCAGCGCAGGCGGCATACGGACAATTGTTTTACGAGTGGTCAGCGAGTGGAATCAAGCCAAGAGGCGGGTTGTGGTCCTACTCGGGGAACTACCTAGGACGTACAGACTGGAACCCGCTCCCTGGAGTCAATGTGCTGACCCGTCATGAAAGCAGCGTCTACGTCCGGAACCCGACGAGCGACATCCGCTTCCCAGGCACGGTTCTTTACTTCATCCACGATGGACAAGTCCGAGGGACGGTTCCTTCTTACGCTTGGACGATGACCGGTTGTGGCGCAATCTATCCTCCTGGCGGGCTGGTGTTCGGCGGTTGTACCACCAACTCGCAATATCTCGGTAGCTTCGACAGCACGAGGCGTGCGCAGGATCGCGGAACGTGGGCGTTCTTCCTCTGCGACGCCGCTGGATGTTACGGGGGCGTCAGCCGCGACCGGACTTGGACGCTCTGGTAGGAGGTCGTCATGCGGTACCGAATCGGAACAATCGCTTTGCTCGGTTTGCTCGTGCTGGTGGGCGCGGTGGCCTTGGCGCGGAGCGCGGGGCTGACTGCCCCGTTCCCGGGTATCGACCGCGTCGAGTCGGCGGCAGAGGCCGCACGAAACGGTGACCGCGAAACAGTGCTGTTGGTGGCAGACAAGCCGATCACCGCGGCCGAGCTGACCGAGATGGAGCACTGGGTGGCGGCCAACCTCGCCTGGATGGGTGAGGTGGGAACCCGGATGGCGGTGACCGACGAGCAGCGAGCGTTCCTCGAGCGGCAGGCGCGCCTGATCGAGGAGTACGGAAAGCCGACGGTCGCGCTGGCGGCCCTCATCGTCGACCGGACATTGGAAGCTGAGGCCCAGCGGCAAGGGCTGTGGCCGGACGAGCGAACGGTGCAGGCCCGCGTGGAGCGGGATCGCGACCTCACAGCGACCAGTGACGACCCGCGGATCAAGGCGTATCTCCAGGCGTTCGGCGAAACTGCGTTCTGGCAGGTGCACTATCCGCGGGTGGTTGCCCTGGAGATCGCGAAGGAGCGACTCTACCAGGAACGGACGAAGGACGAGTCGGACCCGACCCGGCGCCAGGCACGCTGGCTCGCCAAGGAGCGGGCACTCGTGCTCGGGGCGCCGATCGAGGTCGTCGTGCCAGAGCGGTTGCCGGCCAGCATCGATGCAGCGGTAGAGTATTTGAAGCAGTACTACGATCTCCAGTCGAGCGTCTCCAGCACAGGATAGTTAACGGGCTGACTCGTGCACTCGCTGCACCGATGGCGTGGTCTACCATCCTGCGCGCGGTGGCGGTGCGGCGATCAGCTGCTCGTGAGGGACATTTCGACGCTCGACACCGCTCCGGGTGGTGACACGGCACAGCGTGCTTGCGGCCAGAATCGCGGTGCGTCACCGACCCGGAGTGGCGAGCT
>Ga0068706_1000693_pt1 | contig 15386 bp, 15 predicted proteins | sample YNPMSBMetaG_FD_65632 | JGI IMG/M metagenome (GOLD analysis project Ga0068706, IMG submission 65632) | Anoxygenic and chlorotrophic microbial mat microbial communities from Yellowstone National Park, USA - YNP MS-B MetaG | ecosystem: Environmental > Aquatic > Thermal springs > Hot (42-90C) >...
GGAGGTTGTATCCTTCTTAATAGGTGAGAAGGGAGGTTCTGCCCGACCCGAGTGAAGCGAGGGGCACGCCCTTATAATGAATAATCCCGTATAGTTTTTTTCACCACTATCAATTTCTGTTTAGCTCCGCTTTCCTTTTCTCAGATAAAATATAAACCCACTGGAATACATCTTGAACTGTTGACCTCATCAGTGGGAATAGCGGTGATTAAGAAAATTTTACTTCCTTGATTATAAGTAAATTAAAAAGGTAATTTCCAAAATCTTGTAAGAAATTTCATAACTTATTGAAGTAATATGTAACTTTGCACGAGATTTAATGAAATCGATATGAAAAAATCCATTTTAATTGCTTTATTCGTTATGTGCGCCAATCTATTAAATGCGCAAGTTTCCGCTGGAACAATTTTTTTAGGAGGAAATCTAGGATTTAGTTCTTCTGGTGGTAAAAATACTTTCAAGTCTAGTAGTACTACTGTTGAAACCAAAAAGCCTAATACTACTACATTTTACATTTCCCCAGGGTTTGGTTATGTTTTTTCTGATAATATGGCTGCAGGTTTAAATATCGGTTTTACATCCACAACTACCAAAGAAGATTCTACGAATTTCAGCGATAAAACATCATCATCCATGTTTTCTGTAAACCCATTTTTCAGGTATTATCTTATGTTAGAGGATAATTTTGGTTTTACTGGCACATTGAATGTAAATTTTTATTCGGAAAAATCAAAATCTGAAACTAAATTAGGAAACACTACAATAAGTTCTGAGGGTCCACAGTATTCTGGATTATCAGTAGGAATTACTCCTGGTATTATTTTCTTTCCATCTTCTAAAATAGGTATTGAAGGAAATATTGGTTTTTTAGGTTATAGTTCTACAACCAAAAAAACTAAATCTTCAAATTCTGAAAGAACTGATGTTACTTCCGAATTCGGACTGAATGTAGGTTCTTTCAGGCCCGCTTTTAATGTAGGTTTTTATTACTATTTAGGTGGCGAATAATTTTGAACTTTCTCAAAAGATTAAGGTTACCCTTTGGGTAACCTTTTTGATTTTCTACGGAAATTACTTCTCAATTTTATTACTGTAATGACAATTGTTTCCTTTTCACCTATAAAAGTTCATTAGCTAAAATGACAAAGTCTAATGGTTAAACCATTAGTGCATGTTTAAGCAAGTTTATTTGTTGAATAAGATGATTAAATTCCTCAAAATTGAGGGTTTGTTGCGAGTCAGAGAGAGCCTGCTCGGGTTCGTGGTGTACTTCTATAATTACTCCATCAGCACCAGCGGCAAAGCTTGCCAATGCAATTTTGTCAACAAATTTACGGATGCCTATTCCATGAGAAGTATCAGCAATTACAGGTAAACAGTTTTTCTAAAATTTCTTTCATAAGATTTTCTCGTTTAACCAATTTGAAATAATTTGATGACCATATTCCGTAAGCACGGACTCTGGATGAAATTGTACCCCAAAAAGATGATATTTAACATGCTGAATAGCCATGATATTGCCACGGGAGTCTTTTGCAAGTACTTTTAAATCAGGAGGTAGGGAATTTTCTTCTACAACCCATGAATGATAATGACCAATTTGAAATTTTAAAGGACAATTCTTGAATAAAGTACAAGGAGAAAGGACGGACAATTCGGAAGAGACGCCATGCAAAGGCTCATCTAGATTTTTTAACCTTGCACCAAAGGCTTCCGCAATAGCTTGATGTCCTAAACAAACTCCTAACATACTTTTGTAAGGTGAAAATTTTTCAATTATAGCAGGCATAAGCCCTGCTTCTTGGGGCAATCCGGGACCTGGCGAAAGTAGAATTTTATCATATGCTTCAATTTCTTGCATAATCACCTTATCATTTTTAACCACATGAATTGCCTGAACACCTTGTTCATAAAGCATATGAACCAAGTTAAAAACGAATGAGTCGTAATTATCAATAACCAAAATTTTCATTACCATTTATAAATTTTGAGCCAATTGAATAGCATTTCTTAGCGCGGCTAGCTTGTTATGCACTTCTTGAAGTTCTTTTTCAGGTTGAGATTGAGCCACAATTCCACAGCCTGCTTGGTAAAATAGGCAATTTTGATGGCTTAAAAAAGAGCGAATAAAAATAGCGTGATTAAATTCGCCATGAAATCCCATCAATCCTACAACGCCTCCGTAAAATCCACGGTTTTGTGGTTCATTTTCATCAATAATTTGCATCGCACGATACTTAGACGCACCTGACAACGTGCCCGCAGGATAAGTCCCTCCCAAAATCTCCATCGGATTCTTCTCTTGCCCTAAATCTCCTACTACTTTGGATACCAAGTGAATTACACGCGAATAATACTCCACTTGTTTGAAACGTTCTACTTTAACATTTCTACTGAATTTGCTTAAATCATTTCTTGCTAAATCTACTAACATGATGTGTTCAGCAGTTTCTTTGGGATCTTCTAATAATTTCTGAGCTAGTAAATTATCTAAATGAACGTCTACTGTACGCTGAAAGGTTACGGCAATTGGGCTAGTGACAGCTTGACGTTGCTTTATGGTCCGAGTTTTCAACATCTATTTATATAACCAATCGGTAGCCTAACCTCTGTTATATCTTTTTTAACAACCAATGAAGCAATAGGTTTTAAACAGATGTAAGAAAAACTATTTTCTTTGCTTTTGTAATCTGAACTTTCTAATAGGAAACAAAAAGGAAATTTATCCCTTAGTTTTAGATATAGTTCAACAGGAGTGTGTGTATCACTCAAAGTTTTTAGAAAGTTCGTTTGCAATTTGATGTTTGTTTTTATCATAAAAGTTTCTTTTATTCAAGTAGTTAAAAATAAAATTGCCCACTGTAGTTCAGTGGGCGGGGATGAGTATTACCAAATTATCAAACTATGGTAGCTTCCCACTGAACCTTTTACAGGTACTTGTGAACCACCACCAACTATGGTTTGATAATCCGCGAACTCTCATATTTGAACGCAAAAATAAATATAAGATTTATATTCGCAAAATTTTTTTTAAATTTAATTTTGTACCAAAGAACATTCTGATACTTTAAAAAAACTTTTCTAAATCTTCTAATTTTAGTTCCTTTACGATGGGATTACCAAAAGGGTCATAAAATTTATTTTCACAAGCAAATAATTCTTCCACCATCGTATAAATTTCTTTTTGCGAGAGCAATTGTACTTTTGAAATTGCTAAAGGTTTGATAATTGTTTTAACAAGTTCTTCATGGTAATTTTGCACATAAAAATCTAAAAATTTTAAAGAATCTAAAAGATGAACAACAAAAGAATTTAAATTTCCTATTTTAAGTTCAAAAGGTACTCCTTTAATAATCACACCATTTTCATCTAAATAAAAATCAAATCCCAATTTTTCAAAAATTTGAGTATTTTCTTGGAAAATCAACACATCCGGTTGGGTCAGGTGGAGGCGTTCAGGGTACAAGAGTTGTTGAGTATGAAGCCCTTTCTTTATTTTAGGTAAATATTGCTCAAACAAAATTCTATAATGGGCATTTTGTTGCGGAAAAATCCATAATTTGTTTTGATAGTTTGTAATAATGTATTGCTGATAAACTTGGAAAGCAGACCATATCGGGCTCGTCGCAGATTCTGTAAATAAAACTAAATTTTCTTGTTTTTTGGTGCTAATAGGTTGATACAAAGCATTTAAACTTTTCTGTAAGTCAAAAACATCTTGGTTAGAATTTTTTTCAAATTTTTTTTCTTTGTACTGTTTGATGGTAATTTCTCCTTCTAAATTCTTTTTTTGTTGATTGATAATTTGCTGAAAAGCATCTAGTTCTATATCTTGGACATGAAATTTAGCTAACGCTTTACGTACAGCGGCATGTAAAATAGAATACACAAAGTTTTCATTTTCAAATTTAATTTCTGTTTTCGTAGGATGAATGTTGATATCAATCTCAGACGGATGAACTTGAATAAAAATTACAAAAAAAGGGAACTCATCTTTGGGAATTAAATCTTCGTAACATTTAAAAATAGCATGATTTAAAAAGTTACTTTTTATAAATCGCTGATTAACAAATAGATACTGTTCTCCGCGTGCATTAGAAGCAATTTCAGGCGAGCCTACATATCCTTTGATAGATAAGTTCGGAGTTTCTTCATCTACAACAAGTAAATTTTCTTCATTCCAAGCGTTAAAAATATCTAAAATTCTGTTTTTCAATGATTTAGGGGTTAAATGAAATTGTAGATGGTCATTAGCATACAATTGAAAAATTTTATCGGGATGAGCTAGCGCAATATGTAAAAACTCATTGAGCAGATGCTTAAATTCTACGGGATTAGATTTCAGGAATTTTCTACGAGCCGGTACATTAAAAAATAAATTTTTTACTTGTATTAGAGTACCTTTTTTGCAAAGATAAGGTTCACTTAGAATAAATTTACTGGCTTCAATTTCAATGTGAGTACCAATCTCTTGATTTTCGGGCTGAGTATAAAGGGATACTTTGGCAACGGATGCAATGCTTGCAAGGGCTTCTCCACGAAATCCCATTGTCTGAATATGGAATAAATCTTTAATGTCATGGATTTTAGAAGTGGCATGCCTTTCAAAACACAACTTAGCATCCAGCGGGTCCATTCCTTTTCCATTATCTTGTACTTGGATTAAAGTTTTTCCTGCATCCTGAATACGTACTTGTATTTCAGTAGCCTCTGCATCAATTGCATTTTCTAGTAATTCTTTTAGCACAGAAGCCGGTCTTTGAACAACTTCTCCCGCCGCTATTTGGTTTATCAATGTATCCGGCAACCTTTTGATAATTGACATAATCTTAAAAACTGATTTTATAAAAAGTGAACAACCTGCCTCGAGCTTTGTAAATCACTAAAATGGCTTCATGATTGCTAATTTGTTCACAAGCAGAACGATAAAAATAATCACGCGCAGAAAAATCTTGAAAAAACGGTCTCGGTTGACTGTTCACTTTTCCTTCCTGAACGATTTGGTAATAAATATTGGTTCCTATTCCACGTATATGATACTTATAAAAAATTACCACTTTTTCGGGAGTAATCACGGGAAAATAAGAAAGTTGACTAGGAAATTCCGAGCTTTGTCTTTTTTCTACGATTGAATTCCATTCAATTTTTCCTTCGTTATCAATAGATAAAACCGCAACGTCATTGTAGTTATAAATAATTCTATCACGGTAATACATACCAGGACCGTAATAACCATAGAAAATATTGGAGGAAGAATAAGTGCTATAAAAGCGTTCCGCAAATAATACAATACCGCCATCGGATCGTAAGACCATTTTGTCTAAATAAAAATCTTCTAACTCTCTGCCTTTATAAATTTGCTTTTCAGACAAATAACGCTCTAAAAAAGATTTATCTAACTGGTCATATTTTTGGTTTACGACTTGCATAGTATGGGAATCAGCACGAATATAAACTGTACCAATCACAGAATTAGAACTTAAATTGGAGTAAAAACCACCTAAAAAAATGTCTTCGTTTTTATCAAGTTTAAAAATGATGTCGGTAATGAACCGTCCATCAGCTTCTAAAGGCAGGCTACTCAACTTTTGTTCAATCGGTTGATACTTGTAAAGTAAGTACTGAAAATCGTTCGGGGAATTACCTTTTCCTTTTTTTTCTTTTGCTAGAACAAAAATATTTCCTTGGTTTGAGATTTCTACTTGAAAAATTTCTAAGCTTACTGATTGAAAAGGAATTTCAAATTTTCCTTCATGCAATTCATTGTCTTCATTATAGAACGAAATAAAACGAAAATCTACTAAATTTTTTTGGATAAAAAAAGTAAAACCGAGTAACTTTTTAGTGTTAAAAGATTTTTTGAATTTTAAATTAGAGAACTTGGAATTATTTTCCAGTTTGAGAAGACTAACGTTTTCTTTGATTTTGTTGCCGTTCAAATCTAAATGAAACATTTTGGTAATTTGTTCTTTGTTGTAAGTTTCATTGATGAAAAGCAAAATATTTTCACCGATGACGGATAAATTGGCAACATCAGAATTTAGGTTTTGTTCATAGACAGGTTTAACCCATTGTCTTTTAAAATTTTCGTCATATTTATAGATGGCGAGGTTTCTTTTAGAGGATTTAGATAAAGGCGCAAGGGTAATCAATCCGTTGTCGATTTTACAGTAATCAAACCAGAGGGGCCTGGGTTCTTTAGGGCTCAGAGATAGGGTAGCATCAATTTTTTGGGCAAAAAGTTCAAAATTTAAGAAGAAAACTGAACAAAGTTTTAATAAAATTTGGAATGAAAGGAATTTTCTCATAATCTAAAAGCTTATAATTTCAAATTCAACTCTACGGTTTTTTTGTCTTGATTCTTCGTCAACTTCGGGAACTAAGGGTTTAGACATACCGTAACCTTTGGTTTCAAGGCGGTTAGGGGCAATTCCTTTTTTCATTAAGTAGACTTTAACTTCCATAGCACGTAACTCGGAAAGTTTTTGTTTTGTATCAGGAGCGCCCGTGGAATCGGTATGTCCATTGATTCTAATTTTAACAGTTTTGTTGATTTGCATAAATTGCACTAAGCGGTCTAATTCAGGGAAAGATTCTGGGCGTAACGTTGCTTCCCCTGTATCAAATTCTATGTTATTCAATTTTGTGACTGTACCAACTTTCAATTTTTCTAGTTCAACATCTAAACGTATTTCTGAATAACGTTGATGTTCATCAATTTTAACATAATGAGTTTTAAAAATATAACCTAAGGAAAAAAAACCGAGGCTCATTCTGTGGGTATCTGGTAAAATAACTTGGTAAATACCGGTTTCAGGGTTAGAAGTACAAGCTTTGAATTTAGAGCCGTTGCTTTCGTCCATTAAATAGACTTCTGCGGGCAAAAATTCTTTGGTGTCTTTATCACGAATGTAACCTGTAATGGTAGTAGGAGTTAGAGAAATAGCCTGTGGGGGATGAATAGGGTCTCTTGTGGATATAATCCATAAATCTACCCCTCCTTTTCTGTCTACGAATGACAAATTTCCGTCATTAGATTCTGTAAAACCAACGGCTACATAATCACCGGAAGGGATTTCACGAACAGCAGTAAAAGAATCGTTATTTTTGCCACCGAACGTTTTTGTCCATAAAGTTTCTTTTTTGTTAAATTTAACAATTAAACCATCATAAAGGCCATAATGTTCTTTAGCATCACCATCTAAGGAATTAGTCATACCACAAACTAAAAAATTCCCATCATACGCAACAGAAATCATATTAGCCCCTTCGTCCCCAGAGCCCCCAAAATTATTTGTCCATAAAATTTTACCATCCTTAGGACTGATTTCAAGAATCCAAAAATCCCCTCCACCTTTGGGAAATTTGATATCACCCGAACGAGAAAAAGAAGTACCGGCTACTAAAATAGTATTTTGCGGAGTTAGTACGGCAGCATGAGGTTCTTCAAAACTCTCGCCACCATAGGTTAAAATCCACAAAATTTTACCGTTTTTATCATATTTTACGGCTAAATAATCTGTTTTACCACGATTTTTAGGTATGTCTTTGTTATCAGAATCAGTTGAACCGAAAACCACGTAGCCATCATTCACTTCTACGGCACAATTCGCTGTTTCATTAGACATGCCGCCTACATTGGAAGACCACTGCACGTCCCCTTTATGATTTAATTTGATGACCCAAAAGTCTGTTCCCCCTTGATTTTTTTTGATGATACCATCATTAGAACCTGTACTCCCCCCGATAAGATAACCACCATCTTGTGTACAAATACCAAAAAGACCTTGGTCATTACCGGAGCCACCAAAACATTTTGCCCAAAGGACAGTGCCCAAAGCATCTATACGAACAACGTAAATATCTTTTTTTCCGTGATTATCTTTTACGATGGTATCTTTAGATTCTGAAGAACCCACTAAAAGGAAACCGCCATCTTTGGCATAGCTGATAGCCGCACCTTCTTCATTAAAGCGACCCCCAAAATATTTTTGCCATAAAAGCATGCCTTTGGAGTTAATTTTACAGAACCACATATCGGAATCGTATCCGTCACGGTCTATATCTCCATCTTTGGAGCGAGTAGTACCTATCACACCATAACAACCATCATTTGTATTAACAAAAGCTACTGCTAAATCTGTTTGAGAACCTCCAAAGGTTTGTTGCCAAAGCACTTGCTGTGAGTAAATTGGAAAAAACATAAAAAGTAATACAAACCACAAAATTTGTATTCGGTAATTCATTAGTTTTTAAGAAAAGTACCGCAAATATAGAAATTATTTTGGCTTACACAAAAATCAAGCTATTTTTACGATAGGTGTAACGCTATCAAATCCGATAACCTCAATTTCTGTACCCGGTTCAATGAACTCTCCCCGCGATTGCGCATCAAATCGTACTCCATTGATTTCTATAACACCACTCGGATTCATAGGGGTTATGGTTTTTCCTTTTGCATACAAAATTTTTTTGAGATTTTCAGGAATACTAGTATAGCCTTCTTCGCTGTTCATACTGGATTTTAATACAATGGCATCATTTCTTATTATATAATAAATGATTACCACTGTAAGTGCACTCAAAATTAGCACAATTGCCCAAAAAATTTCTGATGTGTACATCTTAATTTTGGGAAACAAAAATACTCAATAGTATTCAAATTTCAAAATTTTTTCTTAATAACCGAGAAATGTCATTAAAAACAAAAATTTTCCTAATGTAACAAGCAAATAAATTACTAAAAATTAAAAAATTGCTACGAATGCACAAATGTTTTCGTGGAAATTGGTTTAGTTCAATCCGGAATAAAAAAATAGCTTTGAATAACAAAGAAATTTTAAAAAAGTAGTTATAGTAAACATAAACGCTCTAAATTTGTGACAAATTATAATACATGCAAATAAAATTTGGTACGGACGGTTGGCGAGCAATAATTGCCAAAGATTTCACCATAGAAAATTTGAGTAGGGTAACGGAGGCAACAGCCAAATGGTTATTCACTTTAAGTGAAAAGCCTTCAGTGATGGTAGGTTACGATTGTCGTTTTAATGGAAAGCTTTTTGCAGAAACTGTTGCCCAAATATTAGCAGCTCATCAAATTAAAGTGTTTTTGACACCGAGTTTTGTGAGTACTCCGATGGTTTCATTAGCAACACTCCAAAAACAATGTACCGCTGGTATAATTATTACGGCATCACACAATCCACCTGAATATTCCGGTTTTAAGATTAAAGCAAGTTACGGAGGCCCTGCAATTCCTTCCATGATAGAAGCTGTAGAAAAATTCATACCTGATAAAGCACGATCTTATGAAAATCAAATAGATAAGTTTTTTGAGACTAAACAAATTGAGTATTACGATGCCGAGGCTTTGTATATCAATGCTGTCAAACAAAGTTTTCAGTTATCGACCATAAAACAATCAGGTTTTAAATTAGGATACGATGCGATGTATGGTGCAGGGCAAAACGTTATCAAAAAATTGTTTCCAGAGGCTATTTTATTGCATTGTGATTACAATCCATCTTTTAAGGGGCAAGCGCCGGAGCCCATCGCTAGAAATTTAGTTGCTTTTCAAGAACTGATAAAAAAAGAAAAAATTGACATAGGCTTAGCAACAGACGGCGATGCAGACCGCATAGGTCTTTTGGATGAAAACGGTCATTTTGTAGATTCTCACCACATCATTTTGTTGCTTATTTATTATCTATATACCTTCAAAAAACTCAAAGGAAAAATTGTATGTACCTTCTCGTGCAGCTCAAAAATTCAAAAAATGGCAGAAAAGTACGGTTTACCGATAGAAATCACTAAAATTGGTTTTAAGTATATTTGTGAAATCATGCAAAAGGAAGAAGTGATGGTCGGAGGAGAGGAATCCGGTGGTATTTCCGTTATAGGGCACATTCCTGAGCGAGATGGTATTTGGATGGGTTTATTGATTTATGAAATGATGGCTCTCACGGGAAAAAAATTAACCGAGCTTGTTCAAGATATTTATCAAATCGTAGGACCTTTTGCGGTAGATAGATATGACTTACACCTGCCAAATGAACAAAAAAATTTGATTTTAGAAAAATGTAAAAATTCTGAATATCAACATTTTGGTAAATATAAGATTGAAAAAGTTGAAACGATTGATGGTTATAAATTTCATTTAGGAAATGAACGTTGGGTCATGATAAGACCGTCCGGAACGGAACCTTTATTAAGAGTTTACGCTGAAGCTGAGAATTTGGAAAAAGTGTATTCTATTTTGGATAGTACTCGTGAAACAATTTTAAAATAAATTTGGAAGTAAACTATTCTCTTTTCAATTTTGCACTTTAATTCGGAGCAATGGTAGAGCGGGAGTTCACTATACGAATTACGCAATTGGCTAACGGTGTTCATTCGTATGATTTTCAGGTGGGTAATTCTTTGAAAGAAAAGTACGAAAGTAAACTTGTAAATTATTTTGATGTACATGCTAACGTCAAAATACATAAAACAAGCGATTTTATAGATGCAAATATTACTTTCAAAGGAAAGGTAGGCTTGAATTGTGACCGTTGCTCCGTAGAATATGATTTTCCCATAGAAACTACTCGCCGTGTAATCTATTCTTTTCAGCCCAATATCAATTCAGAGGAAGATGACATTGTTTTTGTGGGTCCTAATACAGATTATTTAGACTTGAGCCAAGAATTTTATGATTTCATTTGCTTAGAAATTCCCCAGAGAAAAGTACCTGAGGATTGCCCACGAGCAGAATGCCCCGTATTTAATTTGCCACCAGAAGAAGAAACTATTGACCCACGCTGGGCTAAATTGCTGGAAATAAAGAAAAAATTTTAATTTGAAGATATATGCCAAATCCTAAGAGACGACACAGTAAAACAAGACGTGACAAACGTAGAACACACGACAAAATTAGTACAAAGCCGTACTATATTGACCCTAAAACAGGCGAAGCTACTCTTTATCATAGAGTGTGTTTAGAGAGTGGTTACTACAAAGGTCATCAAATGATGAAAGGTAAAGAGGAATAAGATGATATTATGAGGATAGGAATTGATATCATGGGGGGCGATTATACCCCTCAGTCCTCTTTGAAAGGTTGCTTAAATGCTACTTCTAAGCTAAGTGATTCTACCATTCTATATCTATATGGCAACCGTGATGCTATTCTGAATACAGAATGGAAAAATGATGTTTTAAATTATCTTGAAAAAGGCAAGTTTGTACTGATAAATTGCACTGAAAATATAGAGATGCAGGATAACCCTTCTGAAGCTATCAAATCTAAAACAGATTCTCCTATTGTGAAAGGGCTTAAAGCTCATCGCGATGGAGAAATTGATGCTTTTGTTTCTGCAGGTAATACAGGTGCAATGTTGGTCGGTTCAGTTCTCATTATGGGTAAAGTAACAGGACTTTCAAGACCTACTATCGGAGCTTTGTATCCTCTCCAAACAGGTTATTCTTTTATTTGTGATGTCGGTGCTAATATGGATTGCAAACCTGAACACCTCAGGGATTTTGCCGTGCTCGGTTCTATTTACATGAAAACTCATTTTAATGTTGATAAACCAAGGATTGCTTTGCTGAACGTTGGTGAAGAAAAAGGAAAAGGTAATCAACTTGCCAAAGATGCCTATTTGTTACTGGAAAAAACGCCCGGTATTCATTTTATCGGAAATGCTGAAGGTAGAGACATTAACAAACATTTTGCAGATGTTTACATTTGTGATGGGTTTGTTGGTAATATTTTACTTAAATTTGGGGAATCTTTCTATGACCTATTCAAAAAATTAACCTCTGAAATGGGAATCCTGAAACAATTTAACTTTGAAACTTACGGTGGTACTCCTTTCCTCGGCATCAACGGAAATGTTATTATCGGTCATGGCATTTCTAACGAATTAGCTTTTGAAAATATGCTCCTGAAAGCACAAGAGCTTGTTTCTTCTCAACTCGTTTCTAAAATTAAAAATTATTTTGCTTGATTAAAGAATTTATTTATTTTTGCATGCAAGTTTAAGGGTATGGAAAAAAAATATCATTCTTTAAAGGAATTTTATCCGTTCTATTTAACTGAACATTCTGACATCAATTGCAGAAGATTACATTTCTTCGGTACAACTTTGGTTTTTATTTTTTTAGGAATTTTTATTTACACTTTAAATTTTTGGTATTTTTTGATGATTCCCATCTCTGGTTATGGTTTTGCATGGATCGGGCATTACTTTTTTGAAAAAAATAAACCAGCTACGTTTAAATATCCGCTTTATAGTTTCTGTTCAGATTTTATAATGTATTGGGATATTCTTAGAGGAAAAGTTAAAATATGAGAAAAGTTTTTTTTATTATACTTTATTTTGTATTTTGCATAAGCTGCAAGAAAGACAAACATCAAGATAACTCTTCAGTTGAGTTAAAAATAATAAAACCGACTGCAAATCAGGTATTTAGTGTAAATGATACCATTATTTTTGAGTTTGAAGCTTCCAATAAAAGGGAGTTTCATGGGTATGAATTCAGGATTTTGAGTTTACCAACTAAAAAAGTTATAAAAATTCATGGTGAACATTTACACCAAAAAAATATTTCAAAAACTTACATGTGGAGGTCTGATTCTTTGGGAAAGATGCAGTTTGAAGTAAAAGTTTTGATTGACCACGATGGCAATTTCAAAATGGATACAGTAAATTTTGAGGTACAATAAGTTCAATCATTGCTAAACAATTGAATAACAAATGTTTTTAACTAAAAGCAATAAATTTGATTTCATGACGTGGACGAGTTTAAATTAGGCAGTGCAATTTTGATAATTTCATCCATATTTTTTACAAAATGAAAGTGAATGTTTTGAATATGATTTGCGGGTATTTCCGATACATCTTTTTGGTTGGAATGAGGCAGGATGATAGTATTTACACCTGCACGAACAGCAGCTAAGACTTTTTCTTTGATACCGCCTACAGGTAGAACTTGTCCACGCAAAGAAATTTCTCCGCTCATAGCTAAATGGCTTTTTACGGGAGTTTGAGTAAAGAGTGAAACCATAGCTGTAAACATAGTTACGCCAGCAGAAGGACCGTCTTTGGGGATAGCTCCTGCGGGAATATGTAAATGGAGGTCGTAATCTTTAAAATAGGTTTGGGATATATTCCACTGATGTTTGTTAGCTTTGATATAAGTATATGCCAAATGGGCAGATTCTTTCATAACATCTCCGAGTTGCCCTGATAATGAAATTTTTCCAGAACCTTCAAACATGACGGTTTCAATGGTTAAAGTTTCTCCGCCGGCAGCTGTCCATGCTAGACCTGTTGCTACACCTGGTACTTGATGTAAATCCAGTTCTTCCATATCAAATTTTTCAATTCCTAAGAATTCTTTAACTTTTTCGGGTGTAACAATAACTTTTTTGGCTTTGCCTTCCACAATTTCATGGGCAACACTTCTACATACCGCAGCAATGGTTTGTGTAAGTTTTCTGACACCTGATTCCCTAGTGTAATGATTGATCATAAATTTTATGGCGTCATCTTCAAAGGAAATCATTTTTTTGTTTAAGCCATGTTCTTTGATTTGTTGCGGAATTAAATGGCGCTTAGCGATTTCTATTTTTTCTTCAAAAGAATAACCATTTACCTCAATGATTTCCATGCGGTCCAAGAGCGCAGGATGAATGGTCTCTAAGGTATTAGCTGTAGCAATGAACATGATAGAAGATAAATCATAATCAACCTCAAGGAAGTGGTCATTAAAAGCGATATTTTGCTCGGGGTCAAGGACTTCTAAAAGAGCCGAGGCAGGGTCTCCTTTCCAGTCTTGTCCAATTTTATCTATTTCATCTAAAACTATAACAGGGTTACCTTTTTTTACTTTTCTTAAAGTTTGAATAATTCTTCCGGGCATAGCTCCGATGTAGGTTCTACGATGCCCACGAATTTCAGCTTCATCTCTGACCCCCCCCAAAGAAATTCTTGCAAATTTTCTTTTCATCGCTTTCGCAATAGATTTACCTAATGAGGTTTTTCCTACCCCCGGAGGTCCATAAAAACATAAAATTGGCGATTTTAAATCTTTTTTTAACTTTATGACAGCCAAATACTCTATAATTCTTTTTTTGACTTTTTCTAAGCCATAATGTTCTTTGTCCAACAGTTTTTTGGCTTTAACTAAATCAATTTGGTCTTTAGTAAAATCTTTCCACGGTAAATCAGTTAGCCATTCTAAATAATTGATAATCAAAGAATATTCAGGAACACCCGGATTAGTCCTATATAATTTATTGATTTCTCTGTCAAAAACTTCTTGAACTTCCTTAGACCATTGTTTTTTTTGCGCTTTTGCTTTTAATTGATTGATTTCATCCTCTAAATCTGTATCATTTAATTCTTCTTGAATAGTTTTTAATTGATGACGCAAAAAAAATTCCCTTTGTTGCTTATCTAAATCATATTTGATTTTATTTTGTATTTCCTCAGAAATTTCTAATACCTTTTGTTCTTTTTTTAAGTATTGAAGGACTTTGCTTACTTTTTCTTCTAAACTAGTTTCATCAAAAACTGCAAATTTGTCATGAATCGGAATATTGAGATTGGTTAAAATAAAATTACAAAGGATGTCCAAATCATGAATGTTATGCAATGGGATTAAGGCATCTCTGGGTATATTGGGAATGAGTTCAACGACTTTGATGGCTTCATTTCGTAAAGAAACTAGCAAAGCTTCATAAATTTCAGCAGGAGGGTTAACGGAGGGAGCGGAATTTTCTACTTGAACCAAATAATATGGTTCATCAGTTATAAAATTCTGAATATCAACTTTTTGGTATGCTTTTAAAATTGCAGTAATTGAGCCGTCAGGCATTTTCAGAATTCGCTGAATCACTGCTATGACGCCTCTATTAAAAATGTCAGATGACTTAGGTTCTTCAACATCGGGGTCTTTTTGAGTTGCAACTGCTAATATTTTTTGAGCAGATTTACTGACTTCTTCAATTAATAATATGGATTTTGACCGTGCTACATTGATTGGCACCGTAATTCCAGGTAAAAGCAGTGTATTTCTAAGTACTAATAAAGGTAAAGGATTAGAGAACTCAATAGGTTTTACGGTATTTTCGTCAAAACCAATAGCGTCTATTTCAAACATAGTTTAATGCAAATTTGTCACTTTAAGTTAAATTATAAGATAATCAAATAGTATGCCAAAAATATTATGTTAGTTTTAAATCTACTAAACTGACAGGCAGAACTTTTGAAACTCCCATTTCTTCCATTGTAACACCATATATTACATGCGTAGTAACCATTGTTCTTTTGTTATGAGTAACGATAATAAATTGAGATTCTTTTGAAAAATCTCTAATAATGTTATTAAATTTGTCG
>Ga0068706_1000700_pt1 | contig 15240 bp, 12 predicted proteins | sample YNPMSBMetaG_FD_65632 | JGI IMG/M metagenome (GOLD analysis project Ga0068706, IMG submission 65632) | Anoxygenic and chlorotrophic microbial mat microbial communities from Yellowstone National Park, USA - YNP MS-B MetaG | ecosystem: Environmental > Aquatic > Thermal springs > Hot (42-90C) >...
CATCTATCCGGAGCGGCTTCCACACAAGCATTACAACCGATACATTTTTCGCGGTAATGAATAATTTGTAATTTTCCTTCTTTAGGATTCATGAATTTAAGACAGGTTCCGTAGAATAATCGTGAATAACGTTATAAAGCGTATCTCTTTCAACGGCTTGATAACCAACGGAATGAATAAGTTCCACGATTTCTTGGGTTGTCATTTTAGGATTTTGTTCTTCGGAGCCCGCCATAGAATAAATTTTGGTGGTATCATCAATAGTGCCGTCAATATCATCTACGCCGTAATCCAGAGCAATTTGAGTAGTTTCTTTTCCAATCATTGCCCAATAGGCTTTGATGTGGTCAAAATTGTCTAAATAAATACGGTTTACAGCGTAGTTTTTGAGGTCTTCAATAATGGAAACTTCGGGTAAATAACTCATTTCGTTATCTTTATTTCTGAATTTTAAGGGAATAAAAGTTTGGAAACCTTTGGTTTCATCTTGGAGTTCACGTAATTGCCGCAAGTGGTCTACACGATGCCAATATTTTTCTATATGCCCGTAGAGCATAGTTGCGTTAGAACGAATACCTAATTGATGAGCAGTACGATGTAATTCTAACCAATTTTCTGCATTAGCTTTATCTTTGGCAATTTGATTTCGGATTTCAGGATGAAAAATTTCAGCTCCCCCCCCAGGAATAGAATCTAAGCCTGCTTCTTTTAGAATTTGTAGCCCTTCTTTATAGCTTACTTTGGCTTTCTTAAAAATATAATGAAATTCCACGGGCGTTAAAGCCTTGATGTGTAAATACGGGCGATGCTTTTTGATTTTTGAAAATAAATCAGCATAAAAAGTTAAATCATACTGTGGCAAAACTCCCCCTACTATGTGTACTTCTGTAACAGGCTGATTATCATAAGATTTTACCATTTCAAGCATCTGCTCCATGGTGTACTCCCATCCTTCTTCTCTTTTTTTTATGGCTCGCGAGTACGAACAAAATTTACAATCATATATGCAAACATTTGTAGGTTCAATATGAAAATTACGATTAAAATATGTTTTTAGACCATGCCTTTTACGACGTATGTAATTGGCTAATTGTGCTAAAAATGGTAAATTTTTGGTTTCATATAAAAATAAAGCTTCTTCGTCGTTTATTCGTTCATTATTTAAAACTTTTTCTAATATCGTTTTTTCTTCGGGTTGAAGCCGTTGAATAAAAGTTTTTTCTTGTAAAAATAAGGTTATCATGCAACAAAATTACTGATTTTTTATGTCATAACAAAAATTGTAATGGATTAGTTGATTATCAAAGTTCGGTGATATCAATCGGAAATTGTTGAAGAATTTTTTTTATTATAAGCTTTCCAACTGCCACGAAAATCTTTGCTTGATACTTGAATAAATTCTTCCATTCGTGGGGAATGAAGTTGTTTTAAAAGTTTTTCGTAATTACCATCAAATTGTATAGAGTAACCTGAATAAAAAGTAATATGTTCATTTTCAATTAAATAAAATTGAGAACGAATATTTATCGGGGAAAATAAAATTTTTTTCCGAAGCTATTATTTAAACTTTGTTTTCTACCAAAAGCGTACTATGCAACGGGATTAGTCATTTGTTATAAGCCCATGTTAATTCTTGGATGATAAGAATTTTGTTAACAACTTATCGTCTCATTGAAATATTGAAAATTGAAATTTTATTTCCAACTTAAGTTTTCTTACAAAATTATTTTTACATTTCCTTTTTCATCTATGACTACCATTTCTACACTGTTTTTTGTAGCTAAGGCGTAGCCATTGTAAAAAGGTTCAAGCGATAAATAACGCTCTGCATACAGTTCTTTGCCTTGTTTATTTATATGAAACCAACCTTTCTCGTCTTTTGCGGTTGCAAAGCCTTTGTGGAAAACTCCTAAGTCTAAGAAAAATTTACCATGCAAAAATTTACCTTTGGTATCTATGTGTGTGAAAAGACCATTTTGTAATTTTACGCAAGCATAGCCATCTTTAAAGTCGCCTGAGTAGCGGTAATTATCGGGATAGATACGGTTTCCGTTCAGGTCAATATGGAAATAATGATTTTCAAAGTCACGGACGGTACAAAAGTTTTCTTGGAAATTTCCTGTCCATGCAAAGGAGTGAGCATATACTCGTTTACCTTTTTCGTTGATATGAAACCATTCTAAGCCTTGCACTACTGCGGCACGATTACAATAAAATCCAAAGGTTCGGGTATATCTTTCTATGTACAAGGCATTACCTTGACTATCAATATGATAGGCACCACTCGCATCTTTCACCGGAGCAAGCCCTGGAGCATGGAATTTTAATACTTCTAAAAACTTTTTACCAAAAATAGGCTTGCCTTGATAAATGAAATGCGTACCGTCTTCTGAAACTTGAATTTCTTGCCAGTTCATATTTTTTGAAATTTTAAAACTGCTTGTAAATCATTAAGTTTTCTATACTTTTTGAATTGAAAACCTGCATTCGTTGCAAGTTCAATATATTCAGTAGAGCTACGCTCAAAACTTTCACACATGACTGTCATGTTTAAAGAGAGAAGCGATAAATCTTCTGAGATTTTATCGGTACAATTTTCAATGATGAATAAAGTACCTTTAACGGGAAGAGCTTCAAAGCAATTTTTTAAGATGATGGAAGATTGTTGATTGTTCCAGTCATGAAGAATGCGAGCAAGAATGATTGCGTCAGCTACTTGTGGAATGGCATCAAAGAAATTGCCACTGATTTTTTGTATGTTAGGAATGTTTACGTTTTTTATAACTTGTGGTAAATCAAAAAGAATACATTTCAAAGTAGGACAAGCATTTTGTACAATTTCTAAAAGAGCACCATATCCGCCGCCAATATCCATCAGGGTACTAAATTTCGTGAAATCAATAATTTTTGGTAAATTTTGGTAATCATCTCGTGCATATTCGTACATTGCTTGATGGTAAGCGTGCAATTTTTCAGGGTGTTCATTCAAGTATTCAAAGTAAGGTTTGCCATAGACTTTTTCAAAAGCACTTTTACCAGTTTGGATGGAATATTCAAGGAGTTGCCAAGCAGTTAAATGTTCTTCTGCCCAGTTCATGCAAGCATACTTTAAACTATCGGGGTGATTTTCTGTAAGAAACTCTGAAATACGGTTGATTTTGAAGGTATTGTCTTTTCTTTTTTCTAAAAAACTTATTGAATGCAAAGCTTGAAGCAATAAAGTAAGTTTTACTTCATTGAGTTTACAAATTTCGGCTAATTCTGCTGCCGTTTTCGGTTCACGTAAGTGCTCGAATAAGTTCATTTTACAAGCAGTACTTACTGCCATGTACTTCCAATGTTCTGTAAAGAGTGATTTTAAATAAATTTTCATAATTTTATGACGTTTTGATGATTATTCCTGTTAAAAATTTTAACCAATTTTCAGAATCATAAACGGTTTGGTTCCACGCGTAATGGAACATAGCAATGAGCAAGTCGTGTGAAATGAATAGGGTGATGCCATTATCTTGGGTTGAGTTTTTTAAGTAATGGGACAATTCTCTACGTAATTCGGAAGGCGACGCGAAGCCGGGTAAATTTTCTTGCGAAACGAAGCGTTGGTAAATCGGTTGGATACCATATTGGAGGTAAAGTTCTCCCGCAATTTGTTCGTTTTTAACGTGTAAGCCAGGTGCACCTAAGGCTGTTGTGGTAAATATAGGTAAATTTTTTCCATATCCTTTGCTAATGTATTCAGCGGTTTGAACGCATCTTAATAAGGGGCTTGTGTAAATTTTATTTATCTTAAATTCAGAGAGTTTGTTTCCAAATTTATAAGCATCTTGTTTACCTTTATCATTGATAGGAATTTCATTTCCAAAAGAACCGAAGGGAATCGGGTCTCTATCTGCATGACGAATAAGCAAAGCCAATTTTTCGTTATCACTGTATTCTTTTTGAAGTTGTTCTAAGAATTTCATCATGGTTTACGCATGTTACAAGTTTTACACAAAGAAATTTTTTTATAATTTTTTACCAAATTTTGATAAACTTCACTATGAAGAACGTCTTCAATGGTAGTGCTCTGGATATTACCGAAATCGCCAAGGGTATTACGTAGTTCATCAGGTGCGCAACAAGGGGAAATTTTGCCCGTTGCAGAAATCCATAGTTCTCTTTCTAAGAATGGGCATTCGTAATGTTCAGGAACTTCGGTCAGTTGGTCTTCAGAATATTCTAAAGGAAAAATATTTTCTAAAAGTACTTTTTCACCGTTAGGCTTGCGATATTTTTCTTGGTATTCGTACGCTTGTTTTACATATTCATTCCACTTTGCAATACTTTCACGGCTTGCTTTCATAGAAAGAGGTTTGATTTCTTGGAAATGTGCCCACAAGTGATGCCCTTTTACTCTATCCACACCGAGTTGAGCCGCTAATTGGACGATGTCTGCTAATTCATGCATATTGTTTTGCATAAAGGTGAGTTGAAAGGTTACACGGCAGTAGTAGCCCGTTTGGTTGAAATGTTCATCACGTACTTGGATAAAAGTTTTCACATTGTTTAACACTTCTTCAAAGTTAATGCCTTTCATTACGCTTTCAGCGGTTTGAGATGTTGCTCCGTTCCAACTGATTTTTACATCAGTAGTGATAGGGACAATCAGTTTTGCCCACTCTGTTACGGTTTTTTCAGTAGTTTTAGGGAAAGTGCCGTTGGTAGTGAGGTTCATTTTAAGGTTATACTTATAACAAAGTTCTACAAAGTGAGCAAAATGCTTGTAGAGTAAAGGTTCGCCCATAGTGGAAGGAATGATTTCTTTAACGCCGAGTTTTTGTGCTTGTTGAAATATAGGTTCTAACCATTCCTTTGGCATTCTGCGATGTTTTCCGCCTAATTTTTCCTGAATGTATGTAGAAAATGGGCTATGCTCTTCGCACATGATACAGCTTAAATTACAATCTTCGGGATTGGTGTCTAAGGTTATTCTCCAAAGTTTATAAGTGGTGTTGTTCATAATTTATTTTAATTTAATCAAATCAATATTCGTGCCAAATTTTTATTTTATTGATTTTCAAATGCTTGTTTAAATTATTATTTTTCAATTTGGGAAATAATTTACTTGATAGGTAAATAATATTTCTCTTTAACATGTTTAACTTATGTTTTTATGTTCTTGTAATACCTGAAAATATAATTTTTCCAATTCTTTGCAATGCGTTTGAATATCAGGGACTTTGCCATCTTGAGAATATAGGTAGCCACGTTTACCGAGCCGTTGCATTAAATTGGGGTTGGCAATAGCAAATTTCAGTTGTTCACGTAAAGAATTTACATTACGATGCTCAAATAGAAGTCCGTTTACTTGGTGCTGAACATATTCTTTCATGCCTCCAAAGTCGGCAGTAATGACAGGAATATGGCAAGCTTGGGCTTCGTGGATGACCAAAGGTGAATTTTCTGCCCAAATAGAAGGTACTACGATACAATCTACACGCGAAAATACTTCATCCGCTAAATTTTTGTTGATGTATTGCCCCATAAATTGAATGGGATTTTTGGAATTTTCAGCCATTTTTCGGAGAGCTTTGTTACTTTGTTCATCTTTGTGCCCCCAAATGAGTAATTCTGCGGGTTGTTCAATGCATTGAAAGGCTTCAATTAAGAGGTTTACACCTTTGGCAGGAATGTGTGTCCCGATGTATCCAAAAGTAAAGACTTCATTTTTTTTCTTTTTTTGGGTAGGTGTAAGATATTCTAAGGGAAAACCATAGTCCAAATAAAGAATTTTGTTTTCAGGAACCTGAAAATCTTGAATAAAGCGGTTTTTTAAGTAATGCGAAGGAGCAATGAATAAATCTACCTTATCAATGAAAGATTTTGTGGTTTTCATACGCTCGTGTATCCAGTTTGCCCAATATTCAATTTCTTGCTCTCTTTGTTCTTTTTTACCGCTGAAATAAACTTCATAGCAATTTATAGCACATTTACGGTCATCTTGTCGTGAACAAAGTTGGAAATTATTTTCTTTGCCAATGCTCCGGGTTAAAAACTGTCCTCGTGGACACATCAGCCAAAAATCGTGTAAAGTGTAAAGAATAGGTATGCGTATTTCAAAAAGTACATCTACAATGCCTGTGGAGAGATGATTAACATGCCCGATGTGAGCGATATCAGGTTGAAGTTCTTGAACGAGTTTAGCAAAATTTTGGTCTAATTGTACGTGTTGGTATCCATCTTTGCCTTGGGGGTTATTGACAAAATACAAGGTTAAATTAGGATTTTCTTTTTGTTTACGAATGCTAAAACAAGGTGCATAAGGGTTTTCTTCACGTGTAAAAACAGAAACCTTGTGTTTTTTGCTTAATTCATTGCAAATAGATTGGCTGTAAACTTCCGAGCCAGCATTATAATAAGGCGGATAGCCGTGAATGATTTTGAGAATGTGAGTCATAAATTTCCAAATTTTTTAAGAATTAAATCACAAATTTGATTAGGATTCAAATGATCTGTATCAATCACCAAATGGTAATGACTTTCATCTGTAAAATCAGTTTGATACGTTTTCAAAAATCGGTTTCTCATATCTTCGTTTCTTTTTTTCATTACTTCATACATATTTTTTTGATTATCAAACTCTTGATTTCTTTGAGCATCTTTGGCATTTTTTAATCTTTTGTGAGCAACCTCTTCACTTACCCTTAAGAAAACGTGAAAACAGTCGGGGATAAAATAGTAAGCAAGACGATAATCAATAATTAAATCAGAGTTTTGAGAACAGTATTTTGCAAAATGGTTATCAATTTCAATATCAATGTGAGGAATTTCTTCACAGTACTTTTGAAATTCGTTGATGTTCATTCCATATTTTTCCCGAGCAATTTTTCTAGAAAAATTTCCAACCGAAATAAATTCGTAGTTCAAGATTTGCGCTAATTGTTTACCAATGGTGGATTTTCCTGAACCTACTAAACCACTTAAAGAAATTTTATTTATATTTTTTTTCATAACGGTCTACTTTTATTTTTGCATCAATTACTGAGTAATTTCCTTCACGTTGAATAAATTTTTCATGACTTACATTGATTTCTTTCAAAGCATTTTGTACACCTACATTAAGAATAGGTTGAGAGTAAGAATGGCAGCCTTTTGAGCTATCATAAAATCTACCGAGCATATCTACCATTAAATAAGAGCCTTGAATGGTATCATTCGCTTCAGGAATCAACTTAATTTCAGGTGATAGTCCTTGCTTATTTTTCTCGCAAAAAGCATAAAACTCTTCTTTTGAAACTTTTACTTCATCAAATTGTTTATCGTTTTGACCTTCTACTCTTGTAACTTGTAATATTTTCCATCTAAAAGGTTTCATTTGATTTATAAAATCTGCTAGGTATTCATTTTTGTTTTCTTTAAAAACAACGGTATTGATTTTGAGACTTATACCGTAAATATGGCAAAAATTAGCAATTTCAAGAAAATTTTCAGTTGATACTATTTTTCCATTTTGGTTTCTACCACTTGATAAATTGGTTTCATTGTCTATACTGTCAATGCTAAGAGCTAAAATATCAAGATAAGGAGCAACTTCTTCAATCCATTTTCCATTGATTCTACTACCATTAGTAACTAAACTGGTTTCATAACCTAAGGATTTAGAAAATTGAATAAGTTCTTTGATATGAGGAACTAAGGTAGGTTCGCCACCAGCAAAGTTAATTTTTTTGAATAATTTGGCTTGTGCAAGTTTTTCAATCAGTTGAAATTGTTCATTTTTGCTTAGACCTTTTGTGCAAATGTCTTCAAATGTTGCATAACAAAATTTACATTTAAAATTGCATGCTTTGAGCAAATGATAATTAACAGTTGTAATCATAATCTTTTGAACTTTAAATTTTGAATTTATCTTTTATAATATAAAAATGTGCCAAAAATAAACAATTGATTATCAATTATTTAATTCTTATAAATAGGAAATTTATTTCACAAAAAGTAATTTTTTTCTAAAATTTGATAAAGTTTACAAGTAACTTCCTATAATTGCTTACATTTCCTTAAAAAGAAAATTTTCTACCTTTGCTTCATGAAAAGGGTATTCATTACATGGCATTATCCTACCGTCGGAGTTTCTTTTTTGAAAAATGTTTTAGCTTATTTTTATAGGCAAGAAAAATTACCAGACCCAATTGAGGTTACTGGGCTTAATCAAGAGGAATTGAATGAGGTATTTAATAATCCACAAGAAAATGGGTTTAAGTTTGATGCAATTTATTATCTTACAACTTCCCAAAATGTTATAGATGAATTAACCCGTGGGCGTGCAAAAAACCGTAAAAATATTCTCTATGATGAACTTATTCAAAATGCAGAACTATCAAAAATATTTTTTGAAATTCTTGATAATCAACATATTATGCAAGACTATAAGCAAATGATTAAGTATGTCAGAGATCATTATGATGTAGAGCATTTTATAGCTTTTAAAGATTTACTATGGCGTGATATTCACAATTTGTCTGTTGAACAACAAATAGATTGGTTATTAAATGAATCTAATTTTACGCGAGTATATCCCAAAGAAAAGTTTAAAGAAGTAAGGTTAGATATAAAAAGCCTAAGAAATGAAAAGGAAATTGCGGAAAAAATTACCGAATGGTATAAGGAGTGTAAGGAATTAAAAGATAAGTCCATTCAACCGATTATCAATGTAGCTTTATGTAGTAGCGAAACGCAAGTCGTATGGCATATTTTGACAGAAACGCAATTATTACCAGAAAATACTCGTTTAATTAAAACTTACGACGAAAGAAGTAGTGGTTCTCAAAAAAGATTTAAAAATTTAGGAATCAAAGAAATAGAAAGAAAAATTATTTCTTCCATAACAGAACAGATTAAGATATATCCTGTTACTCAATCTGAGTCGCGCAAGTTAGTAGATAAAAAATTAGAAGCATTTATAAAGTCAGGTTTTTCGATTTTGTTAATAGGGGAAAGAGGAATAGGAAAATCTCAAATGGTAAAAAGTGTAAAAGAAAGACTAAAACAGAACATAACTATTGGCAATTTAGTAGAAGCGAATTGTGCATCATTTGATGATGATAGTAAAGCGGAATCAGAACTATTTGGTTATGTGAAAGGTGCCTTTACAGGGGCTGATAAGGATAAAGTTGGTCTTTTTAAAGAAGCTGAAAATGGTATTTTATTTTTGGATGAGATACATCATCTTTCTAAGATGGTACAAGCCAAACTTATGAAAGCAATTCAAACGGATAAAAATAATACTATGCACATTCGTCCATTAGGTAGCACAAAAGAAGTACCTGTAAAAAATTGCCGTTTAATTTTTGCTACTAACAAAACTATTGAAGAACTTCAACAAATTTTATTACCTGATTTTTATGATAGAATTGTACAACATGTAATTGAAATTCCACCTTTGAGAAAAACAAAAGAAGACATAGAAAAAGATTGGGAAAGTGTATGGAAACAATTAAAATTTGGTAATAATGTTCCCAAAGAAAAACCACTTTTGGACTGGTTAAAAACGCTTCCACTTTACGGAAATTACCGAGACTTACAGAAAATTGCAATGTATTATCATGTATATCAGGAATTTGATGATGATACTAAAAAAATGATTCCCGAAAAAAATGCTTTTGAATATGCTAAAAGCCAATTTGAAAAATATCATTCTCCGTACACTATTAAAGATAAGTGTTTTAATTTTAGTATAAAAAAAACTACCGAGCAAATGATTACAGATTATAAATATGAACTTCAAGCCTGGGCAATAGAAACTTTCGGAGGTAGAAAAAAAGCCGTAGAACATTTCAAAAAACTTGGTGAAGATATTTCTGAAAAAACTTTAAATAACTGGAAAAATAAAGTATCACAAAAGAATAAAGAGTACAAGTGAACTATTATTTGAAGTCACTTGAAAAAATAGAAGTTTTAATTGGATTTAATTTAGGTTTTATTTCAAATTTTATTTTTCTTTTTGTAGCCCATACAGAGAAAGAGGGTTCTTATTTTGTATTCATAAAAAGAATTTTTGTAAATCATTTATAGAATGGATTCGTAAGTTTCGTGTCATTCAGAATAAAGCATTACAGGATAATCATAATTTGAGTATGGAACAGGAAACTGAGCAAATAAAAATTGAAAGTAATAACTAAGCAATAAAAATGTTTTAAAAGCAAAGTTACAAGAAAATTTGATTGAATTCAATTTAGGAATAGTAAAGGCATTAAGGTAGTATTAACAACCTAAAAAGAAATAAAATTTTTATTTTAAATTTTTTGGTGTTTAAATTTGTTATTATTTTGCAATACATTTCGTCATGGCAGAATTATCTAAAGAAAGAACGCTAAATTTTTGGGAAAGAACGTATGTTGTACCTGTACTAAAAGGCATGTGGTTTACCTTTAAGCACATGTTTAGACCGAAGGTTACTTTAGAGTATCCCGAGAAAAAAGTTGAATTAGGACCTGAATTTAGAGGTAGACCTGTTTTAGTGGCAGAAAACGGGGTAGAAAGGTGTGTTGCTTGTGGTTTATGTGCGAGGGTGTGCCCGCCTTTGGCTATAAGTATGCAGGCCGCTGAAACTGATAATGTTAAAGAACGTTATCCCGAGAAATTTGAAATAGACATGCTCCGTTGCATTTATTGTGGACTTTGTGAGGAAGTTTGCCCCGAAGAAGCTATTGTTATGAGTGAAGAATATGACATCAATTTCAGTAACCGCAACCAGGCGAAGTTTGATAAGCAAAAATTGTTAGTAGATACTTCAAAACTCAAAAAGCGTTTAGACTGGCTCAAAAAATTCAGAAATCCTAATTACGGAGAGGTTTACAACTTCAATAAAGCGAACAACAGGCATAGTATTAAAGACCAAAATTTGCATGTACAGCACTAATCCCGTAATTCATGCTACGACTGTACTCGGCATAATTCATAAGGGACAAGTTGTAATTGGTGCTGATGGGCAGGCTACCATGGGCAATACCATCATCAAGAGCAATGTCAAAAAAGTTCGTATTTTAGGAGAAGGAAAAATTTTAGCAGGTTTTGCAGGGGCTACGGCAGATGCATTTACGTTGATTGAACGATTTGAAGATAAACTGAATCAATATTCCAATAACTTAAAGCGTGCCGCTGTGGAGCTTGCTAAAGATTGGAGAACGGATAGGTATCTAAGGCATTTGGAAGCTATGATGCTAGTCGCATCTTATGATGAACTTTTAATTATTAGTGGTACAGGGGATGTTTTAGAACCAGAAAACCAAATAGCTGCGGTAGGCTCCGGGGCAATGTACGCATTATCCGCTGCAACTGCTCTTAAAAAGTTTTCTCCCCATCTTTCAGCTTTCGAAATTGTAAAGGAAAGTTTACATATTGCCGCTGACATTTGTATTTATACTAATCACCAATTTGAATTTGTTTCATTAGAAAAAGTTTAGTAATTTTGGCACCAAATTTGTAAAATAAAAGTTAAGACATTTTGACATAAGTTCTTTGAAAAATAAGGGGATGACTGGAATTGACGGGTTGAATAAGGGTATAACTAGCATGCAGAGTGATGATAGGAACACTCTCCAAAAAACCTATCAGCCATAAACGGCGAAAATTCTTATTCTTTAGCTGCCTAATTGCGGCTAATGTCTATTAGGAGTTTGGCAATTGGCTCCTTTTAGGCATCGTTTAAATTGCCTCGGCGATAGATGCTCTTAATATCGCTTAAATTTCTAAGAGCTAGGGTTTAGAGTACCTTTGTTTTTTGTGGTATCTAAAACCGAAACCTGAACAAAAAACTGAGCATGGAGAAGGTTATATTTTTATCTTCGCCGGACGTGGGTTCAAGTCCCACCATCTCCACTATCTATAAATCTGCATAAGCTTTTGCCGAACGTATCTTGGAAAGCACAAAATTTAAATACTCCCCCTTTTTAAAAAAATAATGTTGAAAAATTTTATTCCTAACAAAAAAAAAGTTCCTCCGAGAATGTCAATCATTACATCTCCCCAATAAGCCACTCGACCAGGTACATAATACTGATGTAGTTCATCGCTTATCGCAAAAAGTAATGTCATCATCCAGGAAATAGGGTAAGCACAAGCTCTTTTATTTTTACGAAAACCATGCAAGTATGTCAGACTTAGTATACCAAAAAGGACAAAATGAGCTGTTTTTCTGACCCACCAAACGGCATCCGTGCCTAAAATTTGATATAAATCAATTCCTAACCATGCCAAAAAATCAATGACCCTGCTATGTTGTAACGAGGATTCATCTCCTGGCATGGCTGAAAAAAAGTAAATGAAACCCATCATCAAAATAGAGGGCACAAAATATTTCATGTAGTTTTTTTTAATGCAAAGGTAGAACAATTTACAAGGCAAATATTATTAGCAAAATCGTTTTTAAAAAGAATTTTCGTAATTTTGAGGTGGAATATATGAAGCAAAAGCTGTTTTGTTTTTTAGGATTTTTGGGGATCTTTATTAAATTAGCATTCACACAAACTTTTCCGACTAATCCTATTGATTTTGAGGATGAATTGAAAAAACGCCTGGAACGCTATAAAAAGGAGGATAGTGATGAATTTCTCAAAACTTTTTCAGAAAAATGGACTGCCGGCGGGCTTACAACTACTGACAAAGAGATGGCAATAAATCAAATCAATCGTTTAATCAAAAAAGGATTTTTGACCTACCCTGATGTCATGGTTTATCTAAGGACACTCTTGCGTTGCAAGGATTTAGATACCAAAATAAAAATCAATATCCAAGAATTTTTACAGGTTTCCGATAAGTGTATTGATAAACTGGAAGTCAATGAACTACGAAATTTTTATAGTTACATAGGTAAGTATGTACGTGAAGGAATTGCTTACCAAACTTCGCAGTTTTATTGGAAATTTACTAAACAAGAACCTCGCTTAACAATTAAGCCTATTTATAACGAGAAAATTGAAGATTATGAAGAAAAACCTGTTCTTGAATTTTCTAATACAGATTTAATTTATGCTTCCAAAACCGACACGGGTATCATTCAAAATACAAAAGGAATTTTAGATTTGGTTACCAAAAGGTTTTATGGAGAGGGGGGGCGTTACGATTGGAGTAGATTAAAAAAAGATGGCGTACCTGTTTTATCTCCGAGTGCTGTTTATGTAAATTTTAAAAAATTTCAAATCAGTCTAAATTTACAGCATTTTCATGCGGATAGTGTTACTTTTTACTTTACTACTTTATTTTCTAAGCCGTTATTAGGCACTCTATATGAACATTTTATTCATTACGATAACCCTAATCATGCAAAATTTCCTTATTTTAAGAGCATTGAAGGAGGAATCAAAATTCCTGATATTACGAGAAATGTAGATTACAGCGGTGGTTTTTCACTTAGAGGTATCACCAGAATAGGTTCCAAAACAGCCGATGAATGGGCTACGCTCACCATTAAAAACCGTGAAGGAAAAAAAATATTAGTTCTTAAATCACATGAAACCGCTTTAAATGATACCTTTTTAACTACCAAAAATGCCAGTATAACTTTGTATGTTGGAAATGACTCCATTACTCACCCTTGTATGGATTTGATTTATGATGTGGCAACAGGTGATTTGACCATCAAGAAAGATGTTAAAAATAAGTATTCTTGGCAGCCGCTTATGAGCTCTTATCATAGAATGGGCTTGTGGGTAGATGCTATTCAGTGGAACCCTAACAAAGAAGAAATGAACTTTACTGCTTTCGTTGACAAACAAAATAAACCCGCCGCCGTAGAATCATATGACTTCTTTTTGTATCAACAGCTTACTCAATTTCAAGATTTACTTCGTTTCAACCCTATTCCTATGCTCTACAAATATTATCGTGAGGTGCTTCAATACGGAAAAGTAGAAGACATAAATCCACAAAAAGTGGCAGATAGTTATTCTTCCACTGGCGAAGCCGATGAGGATGAATTTTTTGATTCCTATACTCCAAACCCTAATGAAGTTGATAACCCCGAGGAGGATTTCCCAAGCGAAGAGGAACTTTCTGATGAAGAAAAAAAAATAAAACAACGTGAAAAAGAAATTAGAGATTCTATTGAAAGACAAAAAAAACTGAAAGACCAACTGGATAAAAAGAAAAATAAGTTTATTCCTAAAATCTACATTACCAATTTTTTGATTTGGGCAGATACTCTTGGAAAGAATGTCTCTCGCCAAGAATATGAAAAACTAAGAAGAGACCGTAACAATAAAATTTTAAATTATGAAAATCAAAAAAAAGTTTTAGAGCCCAAAGGCTGGTTTGAAGCATCCAAACAAAAAAAGTTATTTATTGAGGTGCTTAAAGACATGGAGGGTGCGGGTTTCTTAGAACTATTTTTCCCTGATGAGGATACAGGTTACGTCATTTTAAAAGCTAAATTAGCACGTTGGGCAAAGTCTTTAAGAAATACCAAAGATTATGACGTCATTCAAATTGTTTCTCGTGTGAAGGATGGTTATCATGGTTCTTTAAATGTTAACAACCTTACTATTAACATGCACGGTGTCAATTTCTTTTATTTAAGTGATTCTCAATTTGTGAAGGTTTACCCTCAAAAAGAAGGTTTTAAAAAAGCTATTACTGAACAAGATTTAGCTAATCCTGAATTTATGAACGAAGGCGATATTTATGTCAACAAAAATAGAAATATTCAATTTGGTGGTCTTGTAATGGCTGGCAAAACGAATTTATGGGGCACGGGTTCTAAACGTTTTGATTATCAGTATGAAAACCACAAAATATATTGCGATTCCTTAGACTCAATAAAGTTTTATCCTCGTAGAGACCCTCGCTTCAATCCTAAAGCTAATCCTAAGTTGACACAAGCCTTAGAAAAATTAAAAATTCAAGGCGTAAATGGTGCCATTTACATTAACCGTCCAACAAATAAAAATTCTCGTAAGCCTCGTCCTGAATACCCTGTTTTTGATTGTTATTCAGATTCTTATGTGTACTGGGACGATAAGCATATCCAAGGGGGGGTCTATAAAAAAGATAAATTTAAATTTACTATTGACCCTTTTGTCATAGATAGCTTGGAAACTTTTGATATGACGGGGCTTGAATTTGCAGGTACTGTCAATTGTAGTGAAATCATGCCTGAATTTAGGGATACTTTGCAACCCGTGGACGATAACTCTTACGGCGTTGTACATTATACAGGTGAAGAAGGAGTCCCTCTTTATGATAACAAAGGACGTTTTTATAACGAAA
>Ga0068706_1000706_pt1 | contig 15135 bp, 9 predicted proteins | sample YNPMSBMetaG_FD_65632 | JGI IMG/M metagenome (GOLD analysis project Ga0068706, IMG submission 65632) | Anoxygenic and chlorotrophic microbial mat microbial communities from Yellowstone National Park, USA - YNP MS-B MetaG | ecosystem: Environmental > Aquatic > Thermal springs > Hot (42-90C) >...
CCCCCTACCAGCGATAGCTCTTGGCGTAGGAGCGATGATGGTGCTTCTGCCGGTTGGACCTCTCCTACGCTGGGCGCCTATACTCCGAGTGGCTCTAATGCTGCAGGCGGTTTTTCTCAATACTCCGCTCGTTTCCATACTTACTTCACCCCATTCAATAACCGTGGTATCTTAGACCTTTACCTGAATTTTTCTCCACCCGGTACTAAATTACTTAGCTTTGATTATATCAATACCACTGGTTCCGATAATCTGACTATCAGGCTCTCAACGGATGGCGGGCAAACATTTCCTACGGTAGTCGGTACCTATAATACTGCTTCCACATGGCAAAGATTTGAAAATATTTCATTAGGTACTTCCACCTCGCCTACTTGTGTCCTTAGATTTGAGGCTCGCAGTGATTACGGAACAACAGATATAGGCTTGGATAACGTCAAAATAAAAATTCCAAGCCCCAATGATTTGCAGATGGTTTCTATGACTTCCCCAACGAGTAATTGCGGGCTCGGTAATGAAACACTGACCGTTTTAATTAGAAATGTAGGTACCGTAGTGCAAACCGGTTTTAATGTAGGCTGCTTAGTGAATGGGGTACCATTTACAGAAAATGTTGGTTCTTTTTTTATAAATCCTGGTCAAACTAAAGCTTATACCTACTCTACTCCTATCAATATGTCCGTACCTGGAACCTATGAACTAAGGCCGTTCACGGATTTATCTAATGATGGAGATAGAACGAATGATACTTTGGGTTCTCAATTTGTTGAATCTAAGCCTATTGTAACGACTTATCCGTATGTACAAGATTTTGAGGCAGGTCGAGGGGGATGGGTATCCGGCGGAACCAATAACAGCTGGGCATATGGTACCCCTTCTAAACCTACAATTAATACAGCAGCTTCTGGAACAAAGTGCTGGGTTAATGGAGGATTGACGGGCTCCGCTTACAATCCTAATGAAAATTCTTTTGTTATAGGTCCTTGTTTTGATTTTTCTTCGTTACAAAATCCTGTTATTAGCTTGAAAATCAATTATATAACAGAAAATAATTGGGACGGTGTAGTTTTGCAATCATCAATTAATGGTGGAACCACATGGCAAAGGGTCGGTAACTTAGGAGACCCCCATAATTGGTATAATAATGGTTCTATAATAGCCAACCCTGGAGGGCAATCTGTCGGGTGGGCTGGAAATTCAAATGGTTGGCTTACCGCAAAAAATAAATTAACTGGTTTAGCTGGTCAACCAAACGTACTTTTAAGATTTGCTTTTGCATCAGATGCTATTATTAATTTAGAAGGCTTTGCTTTTGATGATATCGTCATTCAGGAAGGACCTGTGTTAAATCTTGCTTCTCCTTTAGTTTTATGCTCTGGGGATACTCTTACCTTAGATGCAGGACCCAACTGGAGTTCTTATTTATGGTCTACTAACGAAAATACAAGAACCATTAAGGTAACAAATCCCGGTTATTATTTAGTGCGTGTAACGGATGCTTATGGTTTTACAGCTCAAGATACCATAGAGGTGCTCGGTAATGTCTTAAATTTAAATCTAGGTCCTAACTTGTTCCGTTGTCCTGGGGATACCGCAACTTTTAGTTCGAATGTCTCAAATGTTAGCTATTTATGGAGTACAGGGGATACTACTCCGTCAATCACAGTCACACAACCAGGAATTTATACTTTACAAATTACAGACCAATATGGTTGCATCAAGAGGGATACCGTAGAACTTATCAACCATGTGGCACCGGATTTTATTTTAGGTAATGACACCAGCTTTTGTGCAGGTGGTTACATTGAATTAAATGCCGATGCAAACCTTGCGGGCTCGTCTTATTTATGGAATAATGGCTCAACTTCCACTCGTTTAGTAGTCACAGCTCCAGGCACCTATTCAGTTACAGTTACCTCACCTAATGGTTGTTCTGCAAGTGATACGATTACAATTGGTTTATTGTATCAACCTAACGTAAACTTGGGTCCTGATGTAACACTTTGCCAGTCAACACCCTTAGTGCTTAATGCATTCAACCCGAATTGTACTTATTTATGGAACACTGGTGATACTACCTCCTCCATCACTGTAACACAACCTGGTACTTACTCTGTTTTAGTAACTAGTTTAGGAGGATGTACTAGTTCTGATACTATCGTATTTTCATATTTTAATCCTGCTGATGTGGAAATCGGTCAACCTGTGACTAGTTGTGGTTCTACGCTTCTTTCCGTACAAAATCCTCAACAAGGGGTAACTTACTTGTGGTCAACAGGGGCAACCGGTCCGAGTGCCTTAGTAACTCAATCAGGTCAAGTGATTGTTCAAGCAACAACTTCGGATGGATGCATCGCCTATGATACAACTTTCGTAACTATCTTCCCTGAATTAACAGCACGCATCGGTGGTCTGGATACCGTTTATCTTAATGTTCCTGCCCAATTAGTGGATGCATCTTTCCCAAATCCCTCTTCATGGCAATGGATTATCAGTGACGGTGGTTTTTATACTATTCAAAATCCTACTCATACTTTTACTTCTGAAGGTACCTTTGTCATCACTTTAATAGTTGGCAATGGTGTTTGCTCGGACACTTCTTACAAAACAGTTCACGTGGTCAAAGAACCCCAAGTAAGCAAAGAACAATGGAATGGACTTCAAGAGGTGTTGGTTTATCCCAATCCTAACCATGGTCATTTTGTAGTTTCAGCTAAATTATCCAATCTAAATGAAGTCAAAATAGAATTGATGAATTCTGTCGGTCAAAAAGTATATGAAAATAAATTGGGAATGGTATCTTCATTCAAGCAAACTGTGGATGTAAAAGACCTTGCCGCAGGCATCTATTATCTTAAAATTAGTTCTCCCGACGGATTCGTAACCTTGAAACTTGCTATTCATTAAATTGATTTTCAATAAATTGGATTATATTATTTAAGTACGCTTGTTTCTGAGCGAGCGTACTTTGTTTTTTTACTAAAACTATTTAAATTTGTATTTTATTCCAAATTATATGCTCAGGGTGTTTATTTTGATAGTAATTGGGATCACGGTAATTCGGTGTAACAAAGTTTCTCAGGAAAATCCACCAAAAAAAACTACCTCCCTAAGTGATAAAAATGATGCTCTTCAAAAAAGATTGAAAAGTTTAAATGAATTGATAACTCAAAATCCTCAGGATGCATCGTTAATAGCAGAAAGAGCGAATATTTATTATTTGCTCGGTGATTCAGCTCATTGTTTTATGGATATTCAGAATGCCATCCGCTTAAAGCCTAATGATGCTGATTTTTTGTATTTAAAAGGATTTTATGCTTATAATTACGACCAAATCGATACGGCTTTAACGTATTTAAAAAAATCTTACCATGTTCTCAATCAAAATCCGGATGTAATGTTTTACATAGGTAATTGTTATTTTTTAAAACAAAATCACCAAGAGGCTCAAAAATGGTACTTAAAAGCGATTGAAAAAGATGAAAATCCCAATTATTATCATGCTCTTGCGTTGAATTCTTACAAACAAAAAAAATTTCAAGAAACCGAAAAATATTTGCAGAGTGCGCTTCAGAAAGATAGTTTGCATGGAAAAAGTTTGAGTTTATATGCAGAATTGTATATTTATGATTATAAAAATTTTTCAAAGGCTTATACCATTATACAAAAATTACTAAAACAAGAGCAATTGCCAGTCGGAAATTATTTAGAAGGAAGTTTATATTTTCAAAAAGCTTTATTAGTCAGTGATTCAGTAGAAAAAGAAGGGTTGTTGAGGCTTGCTATTGATTGTTATTCCCATGCCATAAAAAAAGACCCCTATTATACGAATGTGTTTTATGATCGTGGGTATGCTTTTTTTCTATTAAAACGTTATGATTTGGCTTCTAAAAGTTTTGAGGAAGTGCTAAAACAAAATCCTAAGGATTATCGCGCTGCTTTTATGTTGGGTTCTATTGCAGAATATTATGAAGATAAAAAGCTTGCTCTGCAATATTATGAGCTTGCTCTAAAAATCAATCCTAATTTTATGGATGCTAAAAAAGCACTTGAAGAACTTCAGTAGTTATTTTTTTAACTTAAGTAAAGCTAAATTTTCTACGTGATGCGTATGCGGGAACATATCAAAAGGTTGAATTTTTTCCACGCTGTATTTTGTTGAAAGTAATTGAATATCACGAGCTTGAGTAGCAGGATTACAAGAAACATAAATGATTTGCGGCCCTTCTATTTGTAGTAATCTTCTCACAACTTTTTCTTCCATACCAGCACGCGGCGGGTCAGTAATTATTACTTCCGGTTTACCATGTTCCTTGACAAATTCCGTTGTCAGTATTTTACTTATATCTCCTGCAAAATATTTTAAGTGTTTTAATTGGTTGATTTTCAAATTATTTTCTGCATCTACTACAGCTGATGGCACATATTCAATTCCTATAATTTTTTTTGCCTTTTCCGAGATAAATATTCCTATGCTTCCGCAACCTGCATATAAATCATAAATCACTCCCACTTTTTCAGGTATCCATGAATAAATTGTTTGATATAGTTTTAGAGCTTGTAAAGTATTCGTCTGAAAAAAAGTTAAAGGGCTGATTCTAAATGTTTTATTTCCCAAAATTTCATAAATGTAACCTTCTCCATAATGAGTTTGCCAGGTTAAGTCGTTATAAGAATCATTTTTTTTAGTATTCAAAATACTGACCAAAGTGGTGATATCTGAAAACTCTTTTAACAAAAATTTAATTAATTTATCTTGATTTTCAGGCTGATATTCTCCCCAAATAATACCTACCATGAGTTGTTTTGTAAATTCAGTGGTACGAAAAAGTAAATTTCTCAATAAACCGTGATGTTCACGAGGATTGTAAAAGGTTAAAGAATTCGTTAATGCAAATTTTCTAAGTTCATTTCGTATGGTATTTATTCTTTCATTTTGAAGGTAACAATTTTGAATATCAATGACTTTATCCCAAAACGGGGGCACATGAAAGCCTAAGGCATTTGCATTTTCATCTTCATTTTGGTTGATTTTCCATCCAAAAGTTGAAAACGAAAATTCTAATTTATTACGATAAAAAAATTTTTTTTCAGAGGCTTGAATTGGTAAAACTTCTTTTACTTGAATTTTTCCAATTCTTAACAAAGCATCCTCCACTTGTTTCTGTTTGTAATATAATTGAGCATCGTAATTCATATTTTGAATCTTACAACCTCCACAAATCCCAAAATGTAAACATAAAGCATCAGTTCTATGGGCTGAGGGTGCTTTAATTTCTGAAATTTCTGCTTCTAAAAAATTTTTTTGTTTTTTATATACTTTGACCTTCAAAACATCTTCGGGAACTGCATTTTTTACCATAACTACCTGCCCATCATGCCGCCCTAATCCTCTTCCATCGGATACCCAATCTTCAATTTTTAAATTTTCTATTTCAAATGGTTGAAACTTCATGTTACAAAAGTAAAAATTTCTTTATTTTGTTGTAAAATTCATTTTGTAATTTTGTAAAGTTGGAAATTTCTTTTCATCTTATTAAGCCGTATTTTGAGAAATATTTTGAGAAAGTAGGGGTTTGTCCTATTGAACATTTGGACAGGGAAATTTTCTTTTTAGAAAAATGGTTAAAACAAGGAAAACATGGTAAAATGAAATATCTTGAAAATCATTTAGATATACGAAAAAACCCTAAGTTACTTTTAGAAAATGCACAAACTGCTATCGTCGTGCTCAAAAATTATTATACCCAATCTAAGCCCAAATGGTTTAAACCGAATGCAAAAATTTCCAATTATGCATGGGGTACGGATTATCATCAAGTGATTAAAAACCGTTTAGAAGAAATTTTATGTTCATTAAAAAAAATTATCGGAAATTTTTCTTACAGGATTTGTGTAGACACAGCTCCGTTGATGGATAAAGTTTGGGCAAAAAAAGCGGGTTTAGGTTGGATAGGAAAAAATACCAATCTAATTCATCCGAAAATGGGTTCCTATTTTTTTATAGGTACGGTTTTAGTAGATTTCCAAATTACTCATTCTACGGTAATTATGAAGGATTATTGCGGTACTTGTAACCGATGTATTGAGGCTTGTCCAACTCATGCTTTAAAACCCTATGAAATAGATGCTTCCAAATGTATTTCCTATTTGACCATAGAACTGAAAGAGGATATACCACAAGAATTTGAAAATCAATTAAATGGATGGGCTTATGGTTGTGATATTTGCCAACAAGTTTGCCCCTGGAACCGTTTCAGTCAAGAGCATCAAGAGCCCTTGTTTGAGCCATTAGATTTAAGTTTTTTATTTCAAGTTAGTGAATTACAAAACCTAAGTAATAAAAAATTTCAAAAAAAATTACAAGTTTCTGCTATTCAACGAATTAGTAAAAAGAAATGGTTGATGAATTTAAAACGATTGAGGTAGTTTAAATACGATTATTCAAAAAACTTAAAAAATATTACAGTATTACGAAATGGATATACATGAGTTAAATTTGTTGCAAAAAATATTATGGAACTTCTAAATTGTTATGTATACTAAATTAGCAATGGGAAAAGAAATTGGAATTTTACTATTAAATGGAGCCCATAGTTTTACATGATAATGCCGATTTTTTAGTAGTATACAAGCCAAATGGTCTAAACTCTGACCGTGATAAACTTGGAAATCCTTCGTTAGAAGAGTGGCTTAAGAGTTATTATCATAGAAAAATTTTTTTAGTGCATCGTTTAGATAGACCTGTCAGCGGAATTTTATTATGTGCTAAGAAAAAAAGTGTTTTACAATATTTTCAAGAAAATTGGGAAGATTTTAGCAAAAAATATTTAGTAATCATAGAAGGAAACTTAAAACAAACGAATGGTACATTAGAACACTTTCACTACAAAGATTTAAAGCAAATGAAAGCTTTAATAAGTGAGAAGCCCAAAGAGGGATATAAACCTTGTAAATTAAAGTTTAAAAAAATTAAAGAATTAGAAGGGAAAGATTTGTTAGAAATAGAATTGATAACAGGGAAGTACCATCAAATACGAGCACAGTTAGCGTTCATAGGTCATCCGATTGTAGGAGATACCTACTACGGTTCAAAGTTTGAAATTAAGACACAAGAAAATAATCCCATGATAGCTTTGCATTCTTTTCAACTTGAGTTCTATTATAAAAATAAATTCAACAGATTTGAGGGGTTACCACAAGATTTTTTTTGGAATTATTATGTTAAAGAAATTGAAAAAAGATAGCAAATTTTGGATAAACCATTATGTTTAATATCAGAAACGAATAGCAACCATAGTCGCATCATCGGTTTGTTCATCATCACCTTTCCAGTCTTTCCAAACAATGTTAAAAAGAGCTCTTTGTGTAGATAAAGATTCATGCCGATTAGCGAGAATGATTTCTTTTAATCTTTTAGTAGAGAATTTTTTAAACTCTGGACCGCCGAATTGGTCAACGAAACCATCAGAAAACATATAGATTGTATCACCAGGCTCATATTTAAATTCATGATTTTGGTAAGTTCTTTCTTCGTCCATTTGTTCACCACCGATAGCGTATTTGGTAGGTTTGATTTCAATAATTTCATCACCTTTAAGGATTAAAAGAGGACGATTCGCACCTGCGTATTCAAATTTATTGACGTATTTACACACTGCGACCAGGCAAACATCCATACCATCACGAGACTTAGAATCTGCAGCATCTTGTTTAAGGGTAGCTCTAACTTGATTATGGAGTTCAGTTAAAATTTGCCCGGGCTCGTGTATACCTTTTTGTATAACAATTTGGTTTAATAAATTATAACCTATCAGAGACATAAAAGCACCTGGCACACCGTGTCCCGTACAATCAACTACGGCTACAAAGGCTTTATCAACCACTTGGTTAAACCAATAAAAATCACCAGAAACAACATCCTTAGGTTTGAAATTTACAAAATAGCTATCAAAAACCTCGTCCATTGCTTTTTTATCTGGAAGAATAGTTCTTTGGATACGTTTAGCATAGCGAAGCGACTCCATGATGTCATTTTGTTTTTGTTCAATGGCTTCTTTTTGCTTTACTCTTTCTGTGATATCAAAAGCGACACTCCAATAATTGACTATTTGGTTATCAGAATTAAAGATAGGAGCAATAAAAATAGAGACCCAATAATTTTCGTAATCTTTAGTGCGATTTTTTAGCTCACCTATCCATGCTTTACCTAAACTAATCGTACTCCACAAATTTTGATAAACACCTGTAGGTACGTGCCCAGACCTTAGGATTCTTATATTTTCTCCGATAATTTCATCACGGGAATACTTAGTAATGTTTAAAAATTCATCATTTACGTAAATAATATTACCTTGTAAATCGGTTTCTGCAATAATAGGCTTAGGATGAAAATCATGTAAATGTTTTAGTAATTTGTTAAGGATAGCAATATCGTTTTCATTAAGCTCATGATTTGTTTTTTGTTGGATATACTCCTGAATAGCTAATTCGGTTTGATTACTTCGGTCTATGTATTTGATGATTTCTTGGAAATTGTACATAATTCAGTTTTAGTTTAAAATAAAGAAAAATGTTGAAATTGGGATAAAAATCTTATATCGTTTTGGTCCATTATGCGGATATCAGAGATTTTATGAATCAGCATAGTAATTCTTTCTATGCCTAAACCAAAAGCGTAACCGGAGTAAATTTCGGTATCTATATTACAGTTTTTCAGGACGTTAGGGTCAACCATACCGCAGCCCAGGATTTCGACCCAACCGGAATGTTTACAAACGGAACAGCCTTTGCCCCCACATAAAAAACAAGTGACATCCACTTCTGCACTGATTTCAGTAAAAGGAAAGTAAGAAGCTCTCAGGCGAATTTTAGTTTCTTCACCGAATAATTTTTTTACAAAGCTTTCAAGAGTTTGTTTTAAGTCCGCATAACTAACATTTTTATCAATGACAAGACCTTCCACTTGGTGAAAGAAACAATGAGAACGAGCGGTGATTTCTTCATTTCTGTAAACTCTTCCGGGCATTATGGCTCTTATAGGCAGTAGATGGCTTTCCATTAAACGAACTTGAACAGAAGAAGTATGCGTTCTTAACAAGTATTGGGGATTTTCTAAGAAAAAGGTGTCCTGCATATCTCTGGCGGGATGATTTTCAGGAAAATTTAAAGCAGTGAAGTTATGCCAATCATCTTCAATTTCGGGACCTTCCGCTACCTGAAATCCCATTTCTTTAAAAATATTTATGATTCTATGTAAAGTAATTTGGATAGGATGCCTTGAGCCCCAGAATTGGCTTTTTGCTATGCGTGTTAAATCAAAGTTATGGGCTGTGTAGTTTGAATTGTATTGTTCAGCAAATAACTTTTCTTTTTGCTCTGCAATTTTTTTCAATTCGTTAATAGATTTTCCGAATATAGCTTTTTGGTTATTATCAAGGGTTTTGAGTTCTTCAAATAAAGATGAAATAATACCTTTTTTAGAGGTAAAATTCCGTTTGAAAAGTTCAAAAGTTTGTTTATCGTGAATCTGAAAATCTTCAATTTCTCTTAAAATTTTAGCTATTTTGTCTTGCATAAATTCAGTGGGAAAATTAGTTTCGCAAAAATAATTATTTAGATTGAAAATAGTAAAAATTTTGTTTTTTCTACTTAACTTTTTTAATTAACATAATAATTGAACCTACCGATGCTAATAAAGCAAATAAAATAGTAAACCAAGGAGGATTAACATGAAAAAGGCTATCTAAATACCTTCCTAACAAAATAAATAAGAGGATAGTAAAAACCATCTGCAAGCCTAGAGTAGAATATTTAAAATAATTGTTCATAGTAATTCTTTGGGGATTTGGTCCTCGGGATAATTTTTTTGAATGATTTCAAGGGCTTCGTGCCCCATTTTACAGTTACCACTAAAAATTGCACCTGCTTGGATTGACATTTGATGAGTGATGATATCGCCATTGATTTTAGCAGTTTCTGTAAGTTGTAAGGTATCTCTAATAACCAGAGTGCCTTCAATAGTTCCGGATATGGTAGCATTTTGACTATCCACTTTACCAATGATTTTGCCTTGTGGACCGATAACTAAACGTGATTTACAGTAAACATTTCCTTTGATACTTCCTTCAATACGAATATCCCCTTCAATAAGAAGGTCTCCTTGAATTTGAACTCCCGCAGCAATAATACTTAAGATAGATTCTTGAACGGGTAATTTTTCTTCTTTTTTATGACTTGAAAAAAATGCCATACCTAATAAAAATTGCAAATTACTTGATTTTTTTGTTTCAAAAAAAGAAAAACTTTATTTTTGTGCCAAATGGCATATCAACCGAATGATTATTATTCTAAAAAAGCAAAAGAAGAAAACTATTTTGCTCGCTCTGTTTATAAGCTACAAGAAATTGATGAAAAATATCATGTGCTTAAAGGTGCTAAACAAGTAATGGATTTGGGAGCTTCCCCAGGTTCTTGGTCTCAATTTGTGAGTAAAAAATTAGGAAATCAAGTCAAAATATTTGCTATTGATTTAAATCCACTTCAACAAAATATTCCTCATGTTACTTTTGTACAAACTGATATTCTTGGTGCTGATATTCTTGATTTATTAAATGATCATGGTTTTGAACCTCATTTTGATGTGGTTTTATCTGACATGGCTCCTAAAACAACAGGTATTCGTATTACAGACCAAGCCCGTTCTTATGAACTTTGTTTAATGGCTTTAAAGGTTGCAAAAAAAATATTAAAAACTCATGGTAACTTCGTTTGTAAAATGTTTGACTCAGAAGACTTTCATAACTTTAAAAATGAGTTACAAAAGAATTTTAAAAAAGTAAATGTATTAAGACCTAAAAGCACTCGTAAAGAGTCAAAAGAAATTTTTTTTATTGCAAGTGATTTTGTAAACAAGCTTGATGTTTCCTAAAAAACGAGAGATGCCTTCGCTTTAAATATACGATTTTGGTAAACCTGTAATACCATTAGCATTGTTTAGTGAATCCCGAAGCCATTCAAACGTTTATCCCAAATTATTAAATTTGGATGAAAGTCTGGTAAGATTTTTTTCACTAAAATACAAATAAAAGCCCTCCTAAATTTTAGGAGGACCATAATCAGTATTATAAGAATTTAATTTATTTGAATTTAACGATTTTGAAAGTTTCTACTTTGCCATTGATTGAGACTTCAAGGTTATAAGTAGCCATAGCTAAATGACTCAAATCCAGTTGTAAACTGCCTTTGCCAATCTCCATGTTTACTGTTTGTTCGTATAACAATTTCCCGTTCATATCATACAACTTGACAAACATTTTAGACTGGATGTCAGAGAAATAATTCAAATTGACAATATTATCCGTCGGATTGGGATAAATGGAAATGGCATATTGAAGTTCATCTACTATCATCGCTTCGGCAATATTAGAATAAGAAAATCTACCATCTAAATCTTCTTGATGAAGCCTATAATAATAGATGATATGTGGTTTGACATCTTTATCAGAGAATTGATAACTTACGGGAATGTTAGAATTTATCATACCATCTTTCCATCCGATTTTTTGGTATTGGGTACCATCTTCGGAGCGGTAAATGTGGAAACCTTTGTTATTTTTTTCGGACAATGTTTGCCATGTTAGGAGGATTTCCGTTTTATTAGGCGTAGCAACGAGCGGTAACATTTCTACGGGGAAAGGTAAATCATTATCAATAGGAATGGCAGCATCCGAGAAGGAGTTGACGTTTAAACGGCAAGCTAAAAGCCAAGGAGAAATTGTATTAGCACAGTTGGGGTCACAATTACCTACCAGTTGCCATGGCGAGGAACCGTCTGCACGTTTAGCGATTGTCCAACTATTTGTTCCAACAATAGGCGTGAAGTTTGTCCAAAGATTCGCTTCCACCCAAACTTTCAAGTGATATTTACCGGGATTTCCTGTACCACCTTCGGGAAGGTATCTCCAAAAACCGGCATCTAAAAGCCCATCATAACCGTTATTCCCACATTCCCCGACTGAAGTCGTAAAAGTACCTGGATTTACACGAAAAAAGGAAACGCGAATGCTGTCATAGGTATTGAGGTCTGTAGCATCCCAGAAGTTCAATTCAGTGGGAGTAGAATAAAAAGAACCGTTATATCTTACACCAAGCGGAAATTTGTATAGACCTTGTTGTTTACAGCTCCAGGAAAGTTCCGCTGGCGTTCCTGGAGCATCATAGAAAAAATAGTTATGCAAGTAATCGGTTGCTATTACTGCATTAGGAGAAGTATTTTGAACAGAAAGTAAATTCAAAGGGTTATTTGAACGAACTTTTCCCTGTTGAAAAATCAACTGTCCTACATTTGAAACGATAGTAGGCGAGAGCAAATCTGCATAGTTCATATTAGTTTGGAGATTAAACCGAAGTTCATCGTATCGGGTACCTACATTAGTAGTAAAAGAAGGATTGATGACAACGTTACACCTGAGACCTCGTAATTCCAACCGTACCCTATCTGCGGGAGTATTCCGCTCTAAGAGCCCATTCAAAGCCACGTTTCCCCATGCTTGTAAGTAGGAATTATTACCATCAAAAACGATTTTGGCATTTGCCCCTAAGGTAATATCCGCGCATTGAGCAGTATAGCCCGCCGGAATGTGTACAATATTGCCCGCTAAATTATCAATTTTGACGTGGTAATCGGAGTTAGGTACCACACAAGCGGGTACCCATTCTCCTCTGCCGTAATCATACTTTTGCCAATTATTTACATCGTTCCAAACACCGTTCGTATTCGGTTTCCATCTTATATTGATACACAAAGCGTTATCTACTACAATTTTTACGGTGTTTGAATAATTAGTACAACTTCCGATGGTAGTTACTCTGCGGTAATAAGTAGTTGTGGTAACTGAGCCCATACCTAAATCTAAAGAAGCACCCGTTTGACCTATCATATTCGTCCAAGTAATGCCATCCGGACTGGATTGCCATTGATAGGTTTGAGTAGCATTAGAACAAGAAGTGGGGTCAAAATTAGAACCGACTACTTGCCATGGGTTGGGGTCAAATGTTGCTCCGTTACAAGTGGATTGAACGAAGACTTGGTTTCCATTTTCGCCTATAACAGTAGTTGAAAGATTTACGACTTCTACGAGAACAGTATTAGAATACACAGGACCACCACAGCCTGCATTATTCGCTCTTCTTCTAAATAAACTAGTTTGGCTAATTGGAGTAGGAGTAAAAGGACCGATGGTTGTTGCACCCGTACCGGTAGCATTAGCCCAAGTAATTCCTCCATCTGTAGAAATTTCCCATTGATAAGTCCAACCGCCTGAACCACCACTTGGTGCTGTAACGTTATTCAATGGTGAGGGGGCAGCATTTGTACATATTACTTGATTAGCACTAATAGTTCCACCGGAAATGGCTCCGTTTACGGTAATGGTAACTACGTTGGAAGGTGCATCAACTCCTGGACAACCTGGACATGATACATCATCGTTCGCAATTCTGCGGAAAAGAGTGGTTTGTGTAAGCGGATTTGGCGTAAAGTTAATACCGGTAGGCGTACCCGTGGGAGTACCTGAAGCCGGAACCCAAGTGGCGCCACCATCCGTAGACATTTCCCATCTATAACTATAATCAGCTGCGCCAGATCCACTACCTCCCGTAGGATTCGTTACGTTAGTGAGCGTTGCCACAGGTGCTCCTGCACATACGGTTTGATCGGAACCTATAGTTCCCCCTGTTACTTGATTCAATACGGTTATCTGAACAGAGTTTGAATTCACATCATCTGAACAGTTGTTTTGGCGTAAACGATACCAACGTGTGGCAGTCAATGCAGGAGGTGTATAAGTAATATTCGTTGCACCCGGAATATCTGTAAAAGTGGATCCATCGGAAGATTCCTGCCAATTGTATGCAAAAGGACCAATACCACCTGTTGGGTTAGTTATGATGGTAAGCGGAGCAGGTGTTGAACCATAACAGATAGTTTGATCCTGAGCAATAACTCCCGAGGTGATAGGTTGAGCCACTTCAATTAGAACCTCATTAGAGGGTTTAGCATCACAAAGCCCAGAATCGTCTGCCATACGTCTATACCTTGTACTGGTTGTTAATGGAGGAGGAGAATAAGTATCGGCAGTTGCTCCGGCGATATCTAACCATGTAACACCACCGTCTGTACTTTCTTGCCATTGATAGCTAATTTGGCCGTTACCACCAGTTGCACTCGTCACGTTAGTTAATGGTGCGGGTGTTGCTCCGTAGCATATATTTTGGTTAGATGCGATTGTACCTGGATCCACTTCTCTTCTTACGGTTACGTAAGCGTAAACTGGTCTAGACCAACCACAACATTCATCGCGAACTTGTAATTTGATTTGCCATACAGAATCTTGGGTGGTAGAAGTATTCGTTAAAACAACCGCTCCAGGATTTTGACTTGTGAAAGTGTATACAGGAGGCGTAACAACAGAATTTGAGGAATTCCATCTTGTTACTTCCCAGTAGTATGCCACGGGGTTATTGGGTGAGTTATGTGTACAGGAAAGATTAATGGTTTGACCTGAACAGATGTCTGAGGGGGAGATTGCGTTAATTACTGGCAAATTACGAGTTTGAGTGATGTTTACGAAATAGGTATTGGTATTGGTTGCAACCGTATTCGTAGTTACAGTTTTGATACCCGTAGTGGTATAGTAAGTTTCAATAAGTGAAGAAAAGGCAGTATAGGAAGAAGCTGAATTGGTTACGTTGTTTACTAAAATACCTGTATTCGTATTATTTAAGTTAGTGAAAAAGCCGCCGCCTTTGGTATGAGTGATGATAGAGTTAGTACAGCCACGGAAATATTGAGAAGTGATGACACCGGTGCCAGTTGCGAGAGGGGGAAGAGTGCCGCAATTTCCGGAGGAATTACTAGCACATGTAAATCCGAGTAAGGTAGGAGCTGTTCCTCCACCTTGTACAGCCAAGGCATATCTGACGCCGTCACCGCCATAACCACCGTCCCCACCTTTGCCGCCTGCTGAACCAGCACCCCCTGGACCACCCCTGTTTGCATCTCCGTCGGCACAAGTGGCACCCAACACGCCGCCAGCACCACCAGCACCCCCATTACCGCCAATTCCACCTGCT
>Ga0068706_1000707_pt1 | contig 15118 bp, 12 predicted proteins | sample YNPMSBMetaG_FD_65632 | JGI IMG/M metagenome (GOLD analysis project Ga0068706, IMG submission 65632) | Anoxygenic and chlorotrophic microbial mat microbial communities from Yellowstone National Park, USA - YNP MS-B MetaG | ecosystem: Environmental > Aquatic > Thermal springs > Hot (42-90C) >...
AGTTGCAAATTTAAAATCGTTAAATTGATCTTATTTTTCAATGGAAAACATCTTAGAAATCAAAAATTTAAGCTTAGAATTTCATAAAGGAAACGAAGTTTTAGAAGTATTAAAAAACATTAGTTTCAGTTTAAAAAAAGGGGAAACTCTGGGCATAGTAGGAGAATCAGGTAGTGGAAAGTCCGTTACGGGGCTATCTATCATGAAACTACTTCCCCCAAATGCTAAAATTACACATGGCGATATTTTATTTCATGGGCAATCCATAAGATATGCTTCTGAAAAAGATATGGAAACGATAAGAGGAAAAAAAATTACCATGATATTTCAAGAGCCTATGACCTCCCTAAACCCTGTTTTAACCTGTGGTTATCAAATTGAAGAAATGTTCTTGACCCATCATAAACAAAAAAAGTCCTATAAAAACGAAGTGATTGAGTTACTTCATGAAGTTCAAATAGACCAACCGGAACGTGTGTATAAGGCTTATCCCCACCAAATCTCGGGGGGGCAAAAACAAAGAGTAATGATTGCTATGGCTATCGCTACTCAACCTGATTTACTTATCGCAGATGAACCTACCACCGCATTAGATGCAACTGTTCAATTCAGTATTTTAGAGCTATTAAAAAAACTTCAAGCTAAATATGGAATGTCAATGATTTTTATCAGCCATGATTTAGCCGTAATTAAAGACATTTGTAACCAGGTCGTTGTAATGTGGAACGGAAAAGTTATGGAAAAAGGTTCTACCCACGAAATTCTCACAAATCCACAAAACGCTTATACACAAGCACTTATTAAGTGTCGCCCAAAACCTAATTATTACCCCGAAAGATTATTAACCTTGAATGATTTCTTAGAAATTCAAAATGACCAAATCATTCCTAAAAATCCGCAACCCCCACAATTGATGGATAAAAAATTAGTTTCCTTGCAAAATACTCAAAAATCAGAGGTTTTACGAATTGAAAATTTAAGCGTATGGTATCCCTACCAAAAAAATTTTTGGGGCAAAGTGATTAATTGGAAAAAAGCTGTAAATGAGGTTAGTTTTAGTATAAAAAAAGGCGAAACATTAGGGCTAGTAGGAGAAAGTGGCTGCGGAAAATCTACTATCGCAAAAACTTTAGTTCAACTAATTCAGCCTACTTACGGAGAAATATTCTTTCAAGGTATACCACTCTGTAAAATGAATAGTAAACAAAATACTGAATACAAAAAAAAGGTACAAATGATTTTTCAAGATCCTTATTCCTCGTTAAACCCAAGAATGAAAATAGGTGAAGCAATCATGGAACCGATGGTCTACCACCAAATTTATTCTTCTAAATCGGATTGTAAAGAACAAACGTTTATTTTGCTTGAAAAAGTAGGGCTTAAAAAAGAACATTTTGACAGATATCCTCATGAATTTTCGGGCGGTCAAAGACAAAGAATTTGTATTGCTAGAGCCTTAGCCCTTAAACCTGAAATCCTCATTTGCGATGAATCCGTCTCAGCATTAGATGTTTCTGTACAAGCACAAGTCTTAAACCTTCTAAATGACCTCAAACAAGAGTTTGAACTTAGTTTTTTGTTCATTTCTCATGACCTTAACGTTGTGCAATATTTTTGTGATAGAATTTTGGTAATGTATCAAGGCAGAATTGTGGAAGAAGGTTTTACACATGAAATTATGATAAACCCCAAAGAAAGTTATACTCAAAAACTGATGAATTCTGTTTTGAGTATTTGAATGTAGGGAACTATTTAAGAATTTTTTTCGTTGAACTTAGTTAAAAAAGATATGAAAAAATTTAGTTTGATTATTGTTATAGTAGCGTTATTTTCATGTAAAGGAAATCAACAAGCGAATTCAGAACAAAAAGAGCATGAGCGTTATGATGCAACCATTGCAGAGAAAATTGCAGTTTTTCAAGCATTAAATGCACCGGATACAGTAGCAAGGTTAGATGACCCTCTTGTTAATTTAGGTTATCACTTATACCATGATACTCGTTTATCCTTAGAAGGGAATAATAGTTGTAACTCTTGCCATAACTTAAATACTTTTGGCGTAGATAACCTGCCTACTTCCAAAGGAGATAAAGGAAAAAACGGTGAAAGAAACTCTCCTACAACTTTGAACGCTGCTTTGCATGCTTTTCAATTTTGGGATGGCAGAGCAAAAGACGTAGAAGAACAAGCAGGCATGCCTATCCTGAATCCCGTAGAAATGAATATTCCTAGTAAACAATTTTTAGTGGATCGGCTTAAAAAAATTCCTTTGTACCAAGATTTATTTAAAAAAGCTTTTCCCGATAATAAGGATGCTATTACCTATGAAAATTTACAAAAGGCTATCGGTGCTTTTGAACGTAAGCTTATCACTCCGTCTCGTTTTGATAAATATTTAAACGGAGATAAAACCGCTTTATCTTTGCAAGAAAAAAAAGGTTTAGTTGCATTTTTTACCAATGGTTGCACTCAATGCCACACAGGTGCTCTTTTAGGTGGAAATCAATTCCAAAAATTTGGTGTTTATGCAAAGTATTGGGAACATACAGGCAGCAAAAAAATTGATGAAGGTAGATACACAGTTACAAAAGATACTAATGATAAATATTTGTTCAAAGTACCGTCTTTAAGAAATATTGAAAAAACAAGCCCCTATTTTCATGATGGTTCAGTTGCAAGTTTAGACTCTGCCATAAAAATTATGGGAAGAGTACAATTAGGTAAAGAAATTGATAACGAAGATACACAAAACATTGTGGCATTCTTGAAGTCTCTTACTGCTGATATTCCAAAAGAATATAAACAAACTCCTAAGTACAATTAAAGCTGTAAGATAAAATTTTTTCATTGAAGTTGCTCTTCAAGGGCAACTTTTTTTATTTTTTAAAAAATTAGTGCAAGAATACTTAAAATAATATTTTTAAATACTTTAACTCACGAAAAATCCACTGAATCCTTATTTGTAAACAATTTATATAAAAAACGTATAAAATTCTTACAAAAAAATTTAAAAAATTGAAACCATAATTTATTGATTATCAGGAACAAAAAGTAAAAACAAATTTTATGCTATAAATAACGCAATCTAATTTTGTGCCATCAAATGATATGAAAAGAGATACACACCATCTTAATTTTTTACTTTTATTAAGAGTGTGTATGTTCAATCAAAACAAGGATAGCAAAAGCCTTGCAAGTTATAAACGTTTTATGTATCCTGTCAAATTTTATTTGTTAAAAAAATTAAAAAAATTATTATCGTCTGAAATAAAAATAAATTGTAAAACATAACATGCAACGATTACTAAAAATAACTTTCAAAGGGCTATTAACGTCAATTTTATTTTTTAGAATCGCTTATTCACAAGAAAAAGCAATGAAAAGTGGTGTCAAAGGAACCATCAAAGAAAGTACAGGTTACCCATTGGAAGGAGTAACAGTTAAAGTAGAAGGCACAACCTATGGAATGTATACGGATAGCTCAGGAAAATTTCAATTTGAATTAAAACCTGGTGATTATCAACTTAAATTTTCTTATGTCGGTTATAATGATACTTTAATCTATGTAAAAGTTCAATCTAATAAAATAACTAATCTTGATTTTACTTTTTCAGAGGGCGGAGTTACAATGACGGGCGTTGAAATTGTAGCTTCCCGAAGTACGAACACGGAAGTTTCTGTTATTGCGGATATCAAAACCCTTGATAAAGTAGCGAACGGAATTTCCAGTCAACAAATTCAAAAAATGCCGGACCGTAATGCCAGCGAGGTTATCCGCAGAATTCCAGGTATCACTTTGCAAGAAAATCGTTTCGTATTAGTAAGAGGTTTAAATGAACGTTACAACACCGTTTGGCTAGATAGAGCCTTAACCCCAAGTTCAGAAACTGACCGTAGAGCTTTTTCTTTTGATATTATTCCTTCCCAAGCTATTGAACGAATCATGGTCTATAAAACTGCATCTGCTGATATTCCCGCTGATTTTGCAGGCGCTTTTATTCAAGTTTCTACTCATAATATTCCCTCCGATAAGTCTTTGACTGTTAATTATACAACAAGTTTTAGAACAGGTACAACTTTTAAAGAATTTCTACAATCCGAAAGAGGAAACTTAGATTTTTTAGGTATGGATGATGGTACACGTGCTTTGCCCCCCGGCTTACCAAAGTTAATCAGTTCTAATGGTACCATAGATTACTATAACGATATTAACAAAAAAACTACTACAAATTACTCTTTTGATGTGCATACATGGTTTACAAACTCTTCTTTTAATAATACTTTCATCAAAAACTTCAATGACTTACAATTAAACGCTTCTCAAAATTATGTACCTAATCCAGGCTCTCCTTTATTAAGTGGTGGTAGTACTTCGGTAGGTTATTTGAATGGTGATAGCTTCTTTACGAATGTTACTTTCCGTGGTGCATTCGGTACTACTAACTGGGCTTCAGGTTGGGCTAACTTTGACCCACAAAATACAGAATACAAATAATTTTTATCACTTTATTCAGTTGCATGATTATCATAACCCATCTCCCATGAGATGGGTTTTATGTTTTACGTTAATACAAATAATTTAATACCTTTGCAATCAACTTTTAAATGTCATTTGTTTTCACTGAATTTATTTCTGTAAGATGTTCTTAATAAAACAGCATTTATTAAATTGCTCAAACGGCATAGCAAATGGTTGATATCATCATACCTACGTATAACAATTTCCTTGAATTGAAAAAGTGTTTACATGCCTTAGGTAACCAAACGGTGAAACAATTTTCTGTATGGATTGTAGTAGATGGGTCAAATGATGAAACTTTGATACATTTACCTGAATTCATTTCAAATTTACCTTATACTACACACATTTTAGAACATGCAGACAAACAAAATCATGGACGTTCGGCAGCCAGAAATTTAGCTATACCGAACATTCAAAATCCTTTCATTTGGTTTTTGGATTCTGATATGATACCTGAGCCTACTTGTCTGCAAGCCCATTTAAAAATTTGTTCTCAATATCAAAATTCGGTTTCTGTGGGAACTATCTTTTATGAAAATGCTTCCACTCACCTTTGGGCAAAATATCTTTCTACACGTGGACACGCTAAATTTAAACATCTCAACATTTTACCATGGAATTACTTTATTACCGCAAATAGCCTTATCCCTGCTGAATACTTCGTTCATCTTAACGGTTTTGATGAAAACATCAAAAAATATGGTGGGGAAGATATGGAGTTTGCTTACCGAATGCATGTAAAATATTCACCGAATTTTTATAAAAATGACTTGGCTGTTTGCAGAACAGTCCAAACTAAATCCATCTCTCAAGCATTATTGCAATTAGAAGAGTACGGCAGAGAGGGGCTGCCTTATATTTTTCAGAAGCATCCTAATATGCCCCCCATATACCTTCTTGATAAACTTCAAGGAAATAAATTCAAACGAAGTTTTTATCAACTTCTAACTCACTCCCTTTGGTCAAAAAGACTTATTCCCTTTTTAGATTTTTTACCTTTTTCTATCAGCAAACACATTCTGAATTATTTAGTTATCAGTGCTATTTTTAAAGGGTATTCAAACAACCTTAATTTTTAATATTTCATGAAACAATTACAAGAATAAAAACGTTAAAAAAAAAGTATGTGGAAAGTAAGAATAAAACTGATAATTTTGATGTTAATCTGGGTAAGTTGTCATCAAAAAAATACACAAGCACAAAGCAGAAATGAAAGAAGTATGAACATAGATTGGAAGCAATTCAAACCAAAAGCAAAAAGTAATTATAACGAGTTGAGCCCTGATGAAGAATATGTAATTGTAAAAAAGGGTACTGAAAAACCTTTTACAGGCAAGTATTACAAGCATCATGAAGAAGGAATTTATTTATGTAAGCGTTGTGAAGCTCCTTTGTATTTATCAAAAGATAAATTTGATTCAGGTTGTGGTTGGCCTAGTTTTGATGATGAAATTCCAAATGCTATAAAAAGAATACCGGATTATTCTCATGGGATGGTCCGAACAGAAATAGTATGCGCAAACTGTGGCGGTCATTTAGGGCATGTATTTGAAGGTGAACATTTTACACCTAAAAATGTACGTCATTGCGTTAATTCTACATCTTTAAAATTTGTTTCTGCCAAAGAGCTTCAAGCCAAGAAAGAATATGCATATTTTGCAGGCGGATGTTTTTGGGGAGTAGAATATTATTTTGCTAAACAAAAAGGTGTTATTTCTACTCGTGTTGGTTATACAGGTGGTAAAACTCAAAATCCTACGTATGAACAAGTCTGCTCTAAAACTACGGGGCACGCAGAAGTCTTAGAAGTAGTATTCAACCCACAAGAAACGGATTTTAGAACTTTATGTAAATTATTCTTTGAAATTCATGACCCAACCCAGCTCAATCGACAGGGGCCTGATATAGGTGAACAATATCGTTCTGAAATTTTTTATGTCAATGAAGAACAAAAAGCTATCGCTCAAGAACTTATTGATATCCTGAAGCAGAAAGGATATAAGGTGGTAACTAAATTAACGCCTTTTGAAAAATTCTGGGTTGCCGAGGAATACCATCAAATGTATTACGAAAAAACAGGTAAAATTCCGTATTGCCATAAATATACCAAACGTTTTGACTGAACTTCAATAAGTTTCAATCAATCATTCTTTTGAAAATAGCTTGAGAAATAAATTATTACCGTTTTAATTTAAGCTACGAACTACACGAACTACATGCCTTCCATGTCTTCACAAATAAAAATTTTTAAAAATCATTTTTTCCATAAAAAGTCAAATTGGTTTTATGTTAGTTAAAATAAATTTCATTAACTTTGTAATCAAAATTTTAAAATGAAAAGTAGACAAAAAACCTTATTACAAAAGGGAAAAAATGTTGAGGAGGTTTTAAATGAATTACAAGAATTAAAAAAGTTAGATTTAGATTGGAAAAAAGGGCGTGCTTTTAGTATGGTTTATTACCTTGGAGAAGCAGAGATAGAATTGATGTCCCAAGCTTATAAAATGTTTATGAGCGAGAACGCATTAAATCCGGGGGCATTCAAGAGCCTTAAAAAAATGGAAAAAGACTTAGTTTATACGGTTGCTTCGCTCCTAGGAGACCCTGATATACTCAAAGGAAGTTTTACTTCGGGCGGAACAGAAAGTATTCTATTAGCAGTCAAATCTGCACGCGATTACGCCCTTAAAAAAAATCCACGTATCGTTCCCGAAATGATTATTCCACTTTCTGCACATCCCGCATTTGATAAAGCAGGGCATTATTTTGGTATCAAGGTTATTCATGCTCCCTTAAACGAAAATTATCAATTGGATATCAGTGCATTAGAGCAATTAGTCAATTCCAATACAATCCTGTTGGTAGGCTCAGCTCCATCGTATCCCCATGGAATTATAGACCCCATTCAAGAATTATCTGAGTTTGCAATTCGGAAAGATATTTGGTTACATGTAGATGCTTGTGTAGGCGGTATGGTTCTTCCTTTTATGGAAATGTTAGGTTATTATGTTCCGGCTTTTGATTTTCGTTTAGAAGGTGTTTGTTCTATGTCCATTGATTTGCATAAATATGGATATGTTTCAAAAGGTGCGTCCATTATTCTCTATAAAAATAAAGAACTCAAACGAAATCAATATTTTGTTTATGGAGGTTGGAATGGTGGTTTATACGGTTCAACTGGCATCTTAGGAACTCGGTCAGGTGGAAATATTGCAGCGGCATGGGCTTTAATGAACCATATCGGTTTAGATGGTTACAAAAATATCGTCAAAACAGTTTTAGATACTGCTCAAAAACTAATCTACGAAGTCAAACAAATACCTGAATTACAAGTAATTGGAAATCCTATTTCAACCGTTTTTGCTTTTACAAGCGACAAAATTGATATTTACGAGCTTGCTGATGAATTAGCAGAGAAAGGTTGGCTCTTAGATAGACAACAAAACCCGCCCAGCTTGCATTTAACAGTGAATTATATCCACAAGGATTATGTTCAGGATTTTATTCAAGACCTGAAAACAGCTGTACAAAAAGCTAAACAATTTAAGTTATCGCATTTAACAAATTCCTTCGTAAAAAATGTTACCAAAACTGCCGTCAAAATTTTGCCTGAAAAAATGATGAGTAAAATTACCGAAAACATCACCAAGTTAGCAAGTGGAAACGGTCTACCGCAGAAAACGGCTCCTATGTACGGCATGATTGCTCAACTTCATAATACCAAAGACATTGAACAAATGATTTTAGAAATTCTAGAAAATATGGACGATTAAAATGGCAATTATTTTGTTCTTTTATGGATAAAGCCATTGTATTATTAAGTGGAGGGCAGGATTCTACTACCTGTTTATTTTGGGCATTAAAACGATTTTCGAAGGTTGTTGCCATAAGTTTTGATTATGGGCAAAGACATTCCATAGAACTCCAACAGGCTAAGAAAATCACTCAAATCCTTGAAATAGAACATCATATATTTACTGCCCCGGCTCTACATGAAATAGGTACTACCGCTTTAACTTCGTCCGTGAATATTTCTGTCAACCAAAATACAGGTTTACCTAATACGTTTGTACCAGGAAGAAATTTAGTTTTTTTGACTTTAGCCGCAGGATGGGGTTATTTGAATGATTATCATGATATAGTAACTGGCGTTTGTCAAGTAGATTTTTCGGGTTACCCAGATTGTCGCTTTGATTTTATTCAATCAGCTGAAAAAACTTTACAGTTGGCTTTAGAGCTACCTTCTCTGAAAATTCATACTCCGTTGATGTTTCTAAGTAAAAGCGAAATATGGAAATTGTCCCAAGATTTAGATGCACTTGATTTTATTGCAGAGCATACGCATACCTGTTACTACGGAAATCGTGAAATTAAACATGCTTGGGGATACGGATGTGGAATTTGCCCTGCCTGTGAGCTGCGTAAAAAAGGTTTTGAAGATGCTTTGGGCAGATAATTTATCTATTTTCAAATCTTTGTAAAATTATACGAGCCGCATTTAGCGAAGCTCCTTTACCACCTATTTTTTGCTTTAGCAATTCGAGATTTTTTTTTATTTCGTCACGATGGTATTTATCATGCAATATCGGGCTTAAAGCAGTAATCATATCATCCGCATGGCATTCATGTTGTATCAATTCTTTTACAACAGGCTTATCCAAAATTAAATTGACAAGAGAAATGTATTTTACCTGTATAAGTTGTTTTGCAATGTAATATGAGATTAGATTTCCTTTGTAACAAACGACCATAGGCACTCCAAATAACCCCGTTTCTAAGGTAGCTGTTCCAGAAGTTACTAATGCCGCATCAGCAATATTTAACAGTTCATAAGTCTGATTTCTTACAATTTTTACATTACGATTACCTATGATTCTCATATAAAAATCAACGGGTATGTGAGGAACCGCTGCAACAATAAATTGATAGTTTGGGAAAGTAGGTACCACTTTTAACATTTCTGATAACATCAAACGAATTTCTTGTTTACGAGAACCTGGCAACAGCGCTATGATAGGTTGATGGTTCAAATGAAGCACTTGTTTTAGATTATTTGGTTGACCGATTTTATCAGCAATTTCATCCATTAGCGGGTGCCCGACGTATTCTACCTTCTGAAAGCCTTCTTTTAGGTAAAAATCTTTTTCAAAAGGCAAAATGCAAAGCATGAGCTCAATATTTTTTTTGATTTGGTGGATACGGTTTTTTTTCCATGCCCATATTTGTGGTGAAATATAATAAACAACGGGTATGTTTAATTTTTTTAGGAATTTAGCAATACGCAAATTAAAGCCGGGGTAATCCACTAAAATTGCTAAATCGGGTTGCCAGGTTTGGATATCTTGTTTAATGTTTTTCATGATGCGGAGAATAGTTTTTAAATTTTTTATGACTTCAAGGAAGCCCATGAAATTAGTTTCTTTGATGTGTTGAACAATTTGGGTACCTTCTTGAGCCATTTTATCACCGCCCATTCCACGAAAAACTAACTCAGGTTGAAGCTGTTTAAGGTTTTTGATTAGATTACTTGCATGCAAATCGCCGGAGACTTCGCCACTAATAACATAAATTTTTTTCATATTTCTTTTCTCAGGCGAGCCACGGGAATGCCCATTTGCTCACGGTATTTAGCAATCGTTCTACGGGCTATATCGTAACCTTTATCTTTTAGCAATTTTTCTAACTTATCATCCGAATAAGGTTTTGATTTATCTTCATTATCAATAATTTCTTTAAGTATTTTTTTCACTTCTTTGTTAGAGATTTCCTCGCCTGATTCAGTAGTAATGCTTGAAGAAAAGAAAAATTTAAGTTCATAAGTTCCAAAGGGGCATTCCACATATTTAGAGTTAACCGAGCGGCTTACCGTAGAAATATCTACTCCTATTTCGTTTGCAACGTCTTCTAAAATCATAGGTTTAAGTTTAGATTCATCGCCTTCGGACAAAAAGAAATCCTTTTGTTTGTCCACAATAGTCATCATGATTTTATAGAGCGTAGCAGAGCGTTGTTGTAAAGCTTCAATAAAGAATTTAGCTGCATCAATTTTATTTTTTACGAACTGATAAGTTTCTTTGGCTTCGTTAGAATTTTGATATTTTTCTAACATTGACATATAGTTTTTATCTAATTTTAGAGACGGGGAGTTGCCTTTATTAAGTTGAACATGGATTTGATTTTTATCATCAATAGTAAGAATAAAATCAGGGATAATGGGAATAGTTTTGGTATCAAATTTAGCACCAGGTCTAAAATTTAAATGTTTTATGACATTTATTGCTTGCTTGAGTTCTTCTGAGGTGATATTGAGTTTAGAGATAATTTTTTCAAAATGCTTTTTGGTAAGTTCTTCAAAGAAATCTTTAAGAATAGTATAAGCCAGTTGAATGGTAGGATTTTTTGAATAATCAGGATTTCTATGAAGTTGAATCATTAGGCATTCTCTTAAATCGCGTGCAGCAATGCCCGGAGGGTCTAAAGTTTGAATTTTTTTTAAAACATTCTCTACCATTTCATCTGTTACATAAACTTTGTATTTATACACTAAGTAATCCGTAATGGATTGAATAGAAATCGGTTCTTTTTCATGAGTTTCGGAATTTTTTTCTTTTCTAAGGTAGCCATCATCGTCCAATTCTCCGATAATTTCTTGACCAATTAAATATTCTAATTCGGTTAGTTCTAATAAACCAAGTTGGTTCATTAAATCTTCACGCATAGAATTGACATGAATAATAGGTTTTTCGTAGCGGTCTTCATCGTCGTAGTAATCTTCGGGATTATAGGTTCGGTAATCATTCTCTTCTGTTTTAGAAATATATTCCTCTAAAGAAATTTCATTTTGTTCATGCGTGTCCTGAAAATTTTGTTCTTCAAATTTTTGTTCTTCAATAATATCCGTGTTTTCGCTGCCTTCTATATACTCTAAATTTTGATTTTCTTTTGTATCTACCTCAGAAAAACCATCCTGTAAACTCAAAGCAGGATTTTCTACAAGTTCTTGCTTGATACGATTTTCAAGCAAAACGGTTGGTATTTCCAATAACTTGATATATTGAATTTGCTGAGGTGATAATTTTTGTTGTAATTTTTGACTTTGAATTTGTTTCATCATATCTCTTAACTTTTAAAAGTTTAAACCTAATTTTGGAACCAGCAAATTTAGGGATTTTTCTTTTATCTTTACAAAAAATTTTTTTCCTGTATGAATTTCTTCACCATCCACATGCCCGAAATCCTCACCATTTCTTTCTATCCAGGCTTGTTTAAAGTTCCATCTTTGATATTCTTTGAGTTCATGACAAGTAGCATTAAAAATTTTATAAATGGCAAGGGGTAATTTAATGTGTGGAACGAAATCTAATTTACAAAGTTGTAAGATACCATCTAAGGCAGAAGAACCTGGCGAGATATAGGCTCCGTTTCCAAATTGTGAAGTATTTGCAATTGATAAAACCTGTGGTTCTATTTCAAAAGTTTTTTGATTTTCTAAGGTAATGTAATATTTCTCGGTTTTTTGTTTCAAGTATTCAGATAATGTTAATTTGACGTACGGAATAAAACCTCTTTTGGTTAAGGAACTAAACTTATGGGCTACTCTTGCATCAATGCCTGTCCCCATAAAACCTATAAATGGCGTTTCATTGATAAGCCCAGTATCTATTCTCAAAATATGCCCTTTTTCTATCAATTCTAACGCCCTTTCCACTTTTTTAGGAATATGAAAATGCCGAGATATTCCATCTCCTGAACCATTCGGAATAATCCCAAGAACGATATCTGTATCAATAAAATATTGACCTACGCAGTGTACTGTCCCATCTCCTCCGACAGCAAAAACTATGTCATATCTTCCTTCCTTTGCTTCCTGGACTAACTCTCCTAACTGATTTTTTTCCTTCCATATTTTAACTACTGACTCAGGATGCGATTTTTTTACATATCTTTTAATTTTTTCTTGGACTTGAAGGTAGTTTTTGTTTCCTGATTTAGGGTTGATAATAAAATAAGCTTTTTTCATTTTTAAAATTTGCAAAGCTAATGCAAAAAAATTTAAACATAAAATTATCAATTTTTGTTGTTGAATTACAATAATTTAGCAATTTTGAAATTGCTTTGAAGTGGAATGATTCTTGGTTATAAAATTTTTTAAACTTGAGATTTGTTTTGAGTGCATGAGTTTTAGTAAACAACTTTTACAATGGTACTCTGAAAATAAACGTATTTTACCTTGGCGAGACATTGTAGACCCCTACAAAATTTGGCTTTCTGAAATCATGTTACAACAAACTCGTATTCAACAGGTTTACGATTATTTTGAGCGTTTTATTAATCAATGGAGCACGATACAGGGGCTTGCTAATGCATCAGAGGAGGAAGTTTTTAAGGCTTGGGAAGGTTTAGGATATTATTCCCGAGCAAGAAATTTACATCAAACAGCTAAAATTATTACGGAAAAATATAATGGCAAATTCCCTGAAACTTATCGTGAACTTATCAAATTACCTGGCATAGGACCCTATACAGCTCGGGCTATTGCTTCTTTTGCTTTTCAAGAGCCTGTTGTTGCATTAGATGGTAATGGTTTTAGAGTGATTACTCGTTTTTTAAACATTGATTTACCTATCAATTCAAGCAAAAATCAAAAAATCATTCAACAAAAAGCTGATGAACTGCTCCAAAATGTTCCTTCTAAGGAGTTTAATTATGCTTTAATGGATTTAGGAAATCTTATTTGTAAACCTTTTCAACCTTTATGTAATCAGTGCCCACTCATTTCTGAATGTAATGCTTTTTTACTTCAAAATCAAGAACTTAGACCTGTAAAACTGAATACTCTTAAACGTTCTAAGGATTTTATTATTTATTTTTGGATACAAAAAAACAATCAAATCGGTATTCTTAAAAAAAATCAAAGCTATTGGAAGGGCTTATTTACTTTTCCTTATTTGATAGTGGAAGAAAGTGAATGGGCAAAGTATAGTGAAAAAGTACTGAAAGAAATCAAGCACGTTTTAACGCATAAAGATTTATTTATCAAAATTGTAAAAGCGAACTTGGTGGAAACTAATCCAGAAATAGAATGGATACCTTTGCATGAGCTACAAAGTAAGCCTTTCCCAAAACCGTTACAAGATTTTATCTCAGAAGTGTTTTCAGTTGAAAAAATATCTTAATGATTTATTGAAAGTTATAATTTCCCTTAAAAAGGATTGAGATTTTTATATATTTTTGACGAAAAAAAAATGATTTTGATGAGAATAAAAAAAACAATCATTTTATACCTACTAATTTACGCTCAATATATTGATGCTCAAGTTATTACAGGAAAAATCATAGACATAGAAACTCAAGAGCCATTGCCTTTTGCGTCTATTCAAAATCTTAATAGTTCTACAGCTGCCTTATCTGATTTGAATGGTCTTTTTAAAATTTCTGCTCGCCCCAGTGACCAATTGAAAATTAGTTATTTAGGATATGAAACTCAAATTTTGTATGCCAAAGATGCAAATATTATTCAGCTCAAACCTAAAAATATTGAAGTTCAAGGTATAACCATTACAGCTAAGGATAACCCCGCTTATCGCTATATCCAATTGATACAACAAAATGCTAAAAGAAATAATCCGTTAAACTTATCGCAATTTATTTACACTTCTTATAACAAAATGAAAATAGTTCCTGAAAATAAGGAAATTCCTGATAGTCAATATCAAAATTTTTTTCAGAAATCGGACTTATTTTTTTGGGAGAGTGTAACAGAACGTAAGTATAAAAAGCCTAATAAAACTCATGAGGTAGTCAAAGCTTCTAAAATGAGTGGTTTACCGGGCATGGTCATTCCTTTTTCTCCTACTGATTTGCAAGATTTATCTTTTTATGAAAATTGGGTCAAAGTTTTAGGAGTAGAAAATTTATCGCCTATTGCAAGTACAGCATTAAACCATTATGAATATGAAATTGAAGACACTTTGTTTGTAGGAAAAGATTCCATATTAACGATTAAATTTTACCCACGTAAAAATAAAGTAGGCTTTACAGGTAGCTTAAAAGTTCACACGAAATACTACCATTTGGTTTCTATAATTGCTAATATGGATATTCCCGAAGATTTTGTTTTTGCGAAAGATGTAAAAATACAACAGCTGTATGAACAGGTCAATGATACCTTTTGGTTTCCTACTCAATTGAATACCAACATTTTATTGAATATTTATATTTCATCTTCTCAATCTGGTAATTCAGATAGCTCAAAGAAAGTCAGTAGAACTCTTTTAACCGTTGAATCTTACTTACGAGATATTCACTTGGATACCACTTTCAAAGCTAAAAATTTTTCTAATGTTGAATTAGAAATAGATCAGGCTGCTGCTCAATTTACCGATAAAATCTTAGAAGAAAATAGAATTCAACCGTTAACTGAAAAAGAAAAAAATACTTATATCAAGATTGACAGTTTGGGAAAAAAAGTAAAATTAGCCTCTATAGTGCTTCAAATGAACAAGTTACTACAAGGCTTTATAGGATTCAAATTTTTTGATTTAGACCTTAAGCGGATTTATTATTACAATTGGCAAGAAAAATCAAGGTTAGGGC
>Ga0068706_1000725_pt1 | contig 14887 bp, 10 predicted proteins | sample YNPMSBMetaG_FD_65632 | JGI IMG/M metagenome (GOLD analysis project Ga0068706, IMG submission 65632) | Anoxygenic and chlorotrophic microbial mat microbial communities from Yellowstone National Park, USA - YNP MS-B MetaG | ecosystem: Environmental > Aquatic > Thermal springs > Hot (42-90C) >...
AGTAATGATATAAAAGAAGACTTAAATTCATACTTCAAAGTTTATTGGGCTATGATGCCGTGGAGTGCTGATGAGAGCTATCTACCAAATGATGCTTTGGAGGATTATAAAACTTTGTTGGGTGAAGATAAACTTTATGAAACAATTAACATAATAATAGAACATCCTTACTATAGCTATGCCAATGTTGGCAGTGCCTATCCTTTGCTTTTGGAACTCACAGAAAAACTTCTTGGAGCGAGAAAGAGCATTAGAGATTTCAATCAACTTGAGGAGCCGGGCGAAAAATGCCACCTTTGCGGTGAATTTGAAGTATTGAAACTTGATTGGAATAAGTTGAAGTTGAGTAAAGGGGTTTTGAAGGAAGGTGAAAAACTTTGTGGTGTCTGCTTAACTAAAAGGTTATTCCCTGAAATCATATCAGAGGAATTTAATTTAGGGGAAATAAAATTCCCGTCAACTTCAGAGATGGCTAGCATCGGAGAAAAAAGAAGAATTAAAAGAGAAATTAGTGAAGAGGTTAAAGAAGAATTCGAATCATTAATCAAAAAATTAGGTATTCAGAATTCTGTTTCTGTACCTAAGCTAAAAGGGGATAAACTCTATAATATTGATGGACAATCAAATCATTCAGGACCTGTAGAAGCAGAAGCAGATACGGATATACTCTATAATATTGATGGACAATTCTTGATGACAGAGACATACAGGACTGATTACTTTGAAAAGGAACTTGGTTTGAAGGTGGATGAAAAAGATATTAAAGAGATAGTTGAATTCTTGAAGGATAAAAAAATATCGCCATCTAAGTACTATGCAATACTACAGATGGACGGTGATGACATGGGTAAGTGGCTAAGGGGTGAATTTAATATAACCATAAAAGAGGCAATACATGAAAATGTAAGACATGCTTTAGTTGAGTATTCAAAAGATGATGATAAGGAGAAAATAGGGAAAATTTTAGATTCTAGGCATCCTATTTCGCCTTCGATTCACCAAGCTTTTAGTAGGAGGTTGTCTATTTTTGCTTTGGAGTACGTAAGAAAAATCGTAGAAGAAGACAATTATGGAAAGTTAGTTTATGCTGGTGGTGATGATATACTGGCATTTCTACCTGTTGAGGATGTTTTAAACTGTGCTTATGAGTTACAGAAAACATTTAAAGAAGTTTTGAGTAAAAAAGCTACAATGAGTGCTGGTATACTGATAGTACATCACAAGTACCCACTTTACCTAGCACTTAAGAAAGTTAGCGAAGCAGAGAAAAAAGCCAAAAATTTTTATGGTAAGAGTGCTTTTTGTGTCACTTTCATGACACACGGAGGCGAAGAAAGAGAATTCGGTGGTAATTGGGAGTTAAAAGAGTTCGTAGAAGATTTAATTGAAAATTTCTGCGAGAAAAAAATTCCTAGAACGTTCCCTTATCAATACCTAAAGGTAGTTGAAGAATTGTATGATGGTAACTCAAATGATGATATAAAAGAAGTGTTTAAGAGTGAGCTAAAAAGAATTTTCATGAGAAAGGATAAAAAAATGGACGAAGAATTCCTTAAAAAGTATTTTGAGAAAAACCTCTCGGTATGGTTTGAAAAGATGGATATCAAAAACTTTGCGAATATGCTTGTTGTAGCTAGAAGGATATCGGAGGAGGTTAAGATAAAAGAATAGATTTATTCGATTTCACCTTCGTATAGTATTATCGTGCCATCCTTACCAGAATACATTCTCTTATTGTCAGAATTAAATTCATATTTTACATCAACTGATAAAGATTCTATAGATAATATTTTATAATGCTTACACTTATAAATATGTTTATTCCCTTTTTCTCCTTCAACATAAATTTCATAAGATAATAGAAAATGAATTGTATCATAAATTACTTTGAACTCATCTGAATGCGAGAAGTAAAAACTTCTTTGAGTTGTTTCTATGTTTTCTATATTGTAAGTTTTACATTCTAAATAATAGGGATTGCCATTAAACCAAAATATTATATCAGGATAGCCCATTGCTTTTTTATGTCCACTAGGTCCCTATAGGTATATCTGCTTTTAATCCAACTAAATTTAATGCTTCCCGAACATATTTTTCTATATCATTTCCTACTTCATTGGGTCTTGGTCTTAAAATTCCTATTTTGTTTATCTCTTTACCAGCCATCAAAGCTGCTTGTTTTAGTAATTCTAATACCTGCTGATGCTCTTTATTATTAAAGTCAAAAGAGATAACCTTTTTACCTGTTATAGTTTCAATAACTAAGTTAAAAGGTATATCTCTTAATGGTTTAAGCATTTGTTTTATGACATTCTCAAGTTTTTTTATATAATCTTGATTGTTATCCATTTTATTTCACCTTTTTAAAGATTAAAATATTTTCCTTTTTCATTACATTATAAAGTCCAAATATTATCTTACTTATATTGTTGACTAGCTCAAAGCCTATGTTTTCCATGTATTGAATTGTGAATTCTACTGTTTTTACTTCTTGACCTTGATAGGTTGCATTACCAATGACTATAACTGCGTACTTATTGGGTTTTAATACCCTGTACATTTCATTATATACTTTTTCCATGTCTTCATTATAAAGATTTATTCTACTTTTTCCAATTCCTCTAACACCTATAAATTCATCTCGAATTTTTTGAATATCGTATCCTAAATCTTTAAGTGAATGAGCATCATTTTCTACATAATCAAGAGCAATTGAATAAGGAGGGGAGGTAACTATACCATCTACTGAATTACTTGGCAAATTTATGTTTCTTGCATCTCCAATTTCAATTTTCACATTTCCTAGTTTTAGGTTTAATTTTTCCTTTATTTGAATATAATCTTTTACAGAAGCAATCATTAGGTTAACATTCTTAACGAAGGAATTTACAAAATCTCGCTTTCTTCGTGAATTGTCACTTATGGCAAGTAATCGTGCCAATGTATAAAAGTTTTTTACTCTCTCATCTTTTGTCAGCTTATCTAGGAAGTCATAGTAATTTTCATTAGTTTGAAATAAATTTGGAGTAATGTTAGTTAGTACTTTATTTTTTATTTTCTCTATTTCTTCTATTGCATAAATTGATTCAGTTTTGACTTTCCCTTGAATAACACAAAGAGGTGAAATATCTATACCTATAAAATTTACACCTAAGAGTTGTGCTTCAAGTGCTGTTGTTCCACTACCTGAAAAAGGATCAAGAAGAACGTTTCCTTCTTTTAGTCCTATAATGTTTATTAATGCTCTAATCATTTGAGGATGGAATTTGCCTTTGTATGGATAAATCCAATGAGTTAAGTACTGATTTACAGAATTAGATCTGTTCTTTTGAATTATTTGAAAGTAATCTGTAGACTCTCCATCAATTGTTTTGAAATAAGAGGATCTTTTTTTTATTACTTCTTTTTTTTTCCTCTGAGTTGTTCAAAATTCTGAATCTTCTGAATCCGTCAATTATTTCAAAGTCAATACCTAGTGCTTTTAATTCTAATTCTGCCAAATATAACTCGTAGATGAATTGAGTATTATCAAATAAAATCAGACCTTGATTTATATTTTCTTCACCTGTTTCGTATAACAAAGATTTGTTTTTTGCTCTTTCTATCATTATTTCGCCTTTTGTTTTATAAAACTCATTAAACATAACTGAGATTTATAATTAATTAATACTATATTAATTAATTATAATTTGTAAAATACTTAATATTCAAAATTTGATATATTCAAGTTTTACGCTATCTCACAACGAGTACTGAGCAGTGTGCGTGCTCAACTACTTTGTCAGCTATTGGTCCTATTGTGCGTTTGTTTAATAGTGTAGGATGTTTTTTAGTTCCGAGAAATATCAGGTCTGCTTGTAATTCTTCAGCTGTTTTGATAATTACATCTCCAGGTCTTCCGTATTTTATTAATGTTTGTGGAGTGACACCTTTTTCTTGTAATATTTGGGCTGCTAAAGCTATTCCTGCTGGGAATAAGCCGATAAACTTTGATACTGTTTTTACTAAGAAGAACAATATTATTAATCCTACGCCTGAGTATAGGACTGCTGCATTGACGAGACTGCCAGCTTTTAAGAAGTAGAATGGAGTTAATAGAGCAATTGCTGATGCTCTTAATCGCTTTACTAGTTCCTTGTTTGAAGCGAAAATGTTAGCAAGTACTGCACCTACTAGGTAAGCAGGTAAGACTGCTTCACTTCCCCCTTTAAGTGCTAAGAATCCTAACTAACCCAAACCATATAGTTATATCTAACCATAGCTTTTCCATTCTCTTCTCCTCAAGAACTAAAAAATAAGATAAGTATTCTAAACTTTTGGTTAAATTTAGGGCAAGTTATACGAATACTGATAAAATTTGTGGGACTTAGTTTTCTTAAAAATAGAGAGAGGCTTTGCCTCTCTAAATCAAATAGGATTTGCAAGGTGCTTAATAGCACTTCGTGCTTCATAGCACACCGTACTTCATAGCACTTGGTGCTTCATAGCACTCCGTGCTTAAAGCACTTGTGCCTAAGGCACTTTCTAAATTAAGTACTTTCATATCTTTTGAAGTATAGAGTCTCTATATCCTTGATAATGATTTTAACTAATTTTAAAATACTCAGTAGGAAAGGGGGGACTGTATGGGTAAAAAGTATGTGTATTTCTTTGGTGCTGGTAAAGCTGAAGGTACAGGTAAGATGAAGGACATTTTAGGTGGTAAAGGAGCAGGTCTTGCTGAGATGACAAACATAGGGTTGCCTGTGCCAGCTGGTTTCACTATATCTGCTGAGGTTTGCGATTATTATTACAAAAATAATAGGACTTATCCTGAAGGACTAATGGAGGAAGTTGAAGCCAATTTAAAGAGGTTAGAGGAGGTTACAGGTAAAAAATTTGGTGATTCTTCAAATCCTTTGCTTGTTTCAGTTAGGTCTGGTGCTGCTGTTTCAATGCCCGGAATGATGGATACTATTTTGAACTTGGGTATCAATGATGAAGTTGTTGAGGGGATTGCTAAGCTAACCAACAACCCTAGGTTTGCTTATGATGCCTACAGAAGGTTTATTCAAATGTTCGGTGATGTTGTTCTGGGTATCAACAAGAATGAGTTTGAAGCAATTCTTGAAGAGAAAAAGAAAGAAAGGGGAGTGCAGTGGGATAGCGAACTTACTGTTGAGGATTTAAAGGAAATAATTAAGAAGTTTAAAGAGGTTTACAAGAAGTATGGTTATGAATTCCCTCAACACCCGAGAAAGCAGCTTGATATGGCTATAGAGGCAGTATTCAAATCTTGGATGAATGAGAGAGCAATTAAGTATAGGGAGATAAATGATATAAAAGGGCTTCTCGGTACTGCTGTCAATGTCGTTGAGATGGTATTCGGTAACATGGGCGAGGATTCTGGTACTGGTGTAGGTTTCACAAGGAATCCAAACACTGGTGAAAAAGAATTCTATGCTGAGTTTTTGCCAAATGCACAAGGTGAGGATGTTGTGGCTGGTATTAGAACACCGATGAAAATTGATGAGCTTAAGAAAAGATTGCCAGAGGTTTATGACCAACTTATAAAAGTTGCTGAATTACTGGAGAAATATTATAAAGATGTTCAGGACATAGAGTTCACTGTTGAGAGAGGTAAATTGTTCTTACTGCAGACAAGGTCTGCAAAGAGAACAGGTTATGCTGCCGTTAGAATAGCTGTAGATATGGTTAAGGAAGGAATAATTACTGAGAAAGAAGCAATTTTAAGGGTACAGCCTTCTCATTTGGATCAGCTACTTCACCCAATGATTGACCCTTCTGAGAAGTATGATGATAAGGTTATTGCTAAAGGTTTGCCTGCTTCACCTGGTGCCGCAACTGGTCAAGTTGTATTTTTCGCCAAGGATGCTGAAAAATGGGCTAAAGAAGGTAAGGAAGTTATACTCCTAAGACCTGAAACTTCACCTGAGGATATTGGTGGTATGCACGCAGCTAAGGGAATACTTACAGCAAGAGGTGGATTGACATCACACGCTGCAGTGGTAGCTAGAGGAATGGGTAAACCTTGTGTCGTTGGTTGTGAAGATTTAATTGTTGATGAAGAAAAAAAGATTGTTAAGACGAAAGACGCTAAGTTCACTATAAAGGAAGGAGATTGGATAACAATTGATGGTAAAACAGGTTATGTTATAAGTGGTAAGCTTAAACTTGTGAAGGGTGAGATATCGGGATACTTTGCTGAGTTTATGAAGTGGGTTGATAAGTATAGAAAGCTTGGTGTTAGGGCTAACGCAGAAACACCTGAAGATGCCAAGAAAGCAAGAGAATTTGGTGCTGAGGGTATAGGTCTTGCTAGAACAGAACACATGTTCTTTGGTCCCGAAAAAGAAAGGATACTTTACTTTAGAAGTATGATAATTTCAGATACTTATGAAGAGAGAGTAAAAGCACTTAATAAGTTGCTTGAGTATCAGAGGAAGGACTTTGAAGAGTTATTTGAGATAATGGAGGGGTTGCCTGTTACGATTAGATTGTTGGATCCACCTTTACATGAGTTTTTGCCCCATGAAGAAGAACAAATGAAAGAAGTAGCTAAAGAGTTAGGTGTGCCGTTCGAGAAGATAAAAGAAAGAAATGAGCAGCTTAAAGAGTTTAACCCAATGTTAGGTTTTAGAGGTTGTAGGCTGGCTATAGTGTATCCAGAAATATACGAAATGCAAGTCAGGGCAATATTCCAAGCAGCTTGTAATATGAAGAAGAAGGGTAAAGATGTTAAATTGGAAGTTATGATTCCTATAGTTGCTGAGGTTAAAGAGTTTGCATATCTAAAAAAGATGTTGGGACAGGTTGCTAAGGAAGTTATGGACAAGGAAGGGATACAGGTTGATTATAAGTTTGGTACCATGATAGAGGTGCCTAGAGCAGCTTTAACAGCCAATGAGATAGCTAAAGAAGCTGAGTTCTTCTCATTTGGTACTAATGACCTCACACAGATGACTTTTGCATTCTCCAGGGATGACATTGGTAAGTTTATAGGGTCTTACAAATCTTTGAATATACTTGAAGATGACCCATTCAAGACACTTGATGTGAAGGGTGTTGGACAACTTATAAAGATTGGTGTTGAAAAGGGTAGGAGTGTTAGACCTGACCTCAAGGTGGGTATATGTGGTGAGCATGGTGGTGATCCTGCTTCAATTATGTTCTGCCATAACGTTGGAATGGATTATGTCAGTGCTTCACCGTTTAGAGTGCCTATAGCGAGACTTGCTGCCGCTCAGGCTGCCGTTCTCGATGAAAAAGGAGAGTTACCAGTTGATTAGTTTTTATACAAGGGCGGGTTACCGCCCTTGTAGGAATTTATTAATTCCTTGAGTTAACAACTCAAAAAGTTAGCTGACTTTCCTTAAGCAATCCTTTTTGTTCTTTAGTTCTCTTATTGTTCTAGTGCCTAGTAGTTTCATTGTATCTTTTATCTCTGACTTTATTTTATCTAAGTACATTTTAACGCCGTCTACTCCTCCACCAAATGCATATATTGCTACGGGTCTTCCGATACCTACAAAGTCTGCACCCATACATAGAGCTTTTATCACATCGTTACCACTCCTAAATCCTCCATCAATTCCTATTATTACATTTTTGCCTCTTAGTGCTTCTACTATTTCCGGTAGAACATCAATTGTTGCTGGCATTGAGTCGTTTACTCTACCGCCGTGGTTTGATACCATTATCACTTTTGCTCCTGCCTTGTATGCTGATATTGTGTCTTCTTTTGTCATTACACCTTTAACAACAAACGGTAGTTTGGTGCTAGAAATAATATTTCTTAGTTTTTCAAGACTTTTCGGTTCAACATCTTGGTTTTTCATTTTCATTGTTATGAATGCTGCACCGTCTATATCCATACCTACGGCAATAGCTCCTGCTTCTTCTGCTTCTCTTATTCTCTTTAGTATTTCCTCTTCGTTTTTCCTAGGTTTGTATATTCCTATTCCTAGCCCGAAATTTTCAAAAATTCCTCTTATTCCTAGTCTGTATTTCTGAGGGGTTGCACTATCTCCTACCATTCCTATTGTACCTGAGTACATAGCACCTTTCATTACACTTCTAATGTATTCAAGTTCATCTACAAGCCCACCTAGATTTGTCTGTGTGCCTGTTATAGGTGATACTATCACTGGCATCTCTAATGTTAGTCCTAAAAAGTTTATTCTTGTGTCTACCTCTACAACATCGTGTATATACCTAAGGTTTAGTTTGTATTTTTTTAATGCTCTCACATTCTCAATAAATGTTTCACCTGTTCCAATTCCACCTATTCCGGGAACTCTGCCTCTACATGCTTCACCATTACATTCTTTACATACATGGCAAGCCTTATTGAATTTTATCTTTGCTGTCCGAAGTATTTCTTCTTCTTTTGGAAGAATTATTTTTGTACTGTTTTGTGGTATCTCTGTTCTGATTTTCACTGTGGTTATTGCTCTGTTTACATTTCTTATTGCTTCTTCTCTTGTTTTGCCTATGGCGATTATGTTTCCTGCTTTGTCAAGGTTGTTTTTTGGTTCAAGTATTTCGTCACCTACTTTGACTTTTATTATCACATCTTTTATACTTTCTAGCTTTTTAGCTTCTTCTACTCCTTCGATACTTTTTACTATTCCTTTGTATGGTATTATGGCTCTTTCTATTGCTGTGTATTTGTATTCATAGTTACCGATTTCAGGTTCTTTGCCTAGGTGGATGAGTAAAATGTTTCTCATTAGATTTATTCCCGTAGAGTAAGGGAATGTATGAGTTGACATGAAGCCACCTGATAGTCTTGAGGCTATTTCGCCGATGTATGCTTTATCGTTTGAGACTTTAACATCGCCTTTTGCTGCTCCGTTTTGTATTCCTAGTTTCTTTATTGCCATTTTGAATTCATTTAGTGCTAATTCTACCTTATCGTTTGGTAGGTTTGTTGGCATTATGTGACCTGTTTCTACGAAGTATGGTGGGTACTCTATTATTCTGTCTGCTACTCCAGTTATTATTATATCTCCTTTGTAAACTATCGCATCTATGCTTAATTCTTCACCTTCTAAGAATTCTTCTATTAATATTTTTTTTGATAGTGAATAGTTTATTGCTTCTACGAATGCATCTTTGAGTTCTTCCTCTTTTGTTATTTCTCTTACGCCTCTTGCTCCCATGTTGTCTACAGGTTTTATTACTACTCTTTTATCTTTTGACTTTAGGTTTCTGAATGCCTCTTCTGCTTCGTTTAGTGAGGTACAAAGAAAGAATTCGGGTACATTTATGCCGTTTTCTTTTAGTGTTTTCCTCATTAAAAATTTGTTTGTTGTCTTTTCGGTAACTTCTGGTGACACAAGGAAAGGTGCTACAATTTCGTTTATTTTTGCTACTGTGTATGACATGTCTGTACCTACGGTTATGGCTGTCAATACTTTGTCTATTAGCTCTTTTTCTTTAAGTGTTCTAATTATGTTTTCGTAATCCCTCGTGCTTATGGGGAAAAATAAGTCGGCTATCTTTGAGCCGGGACAACTTGAATCCATGTCAAAAACTATTGATTTGTATCCCATTTTTGATACTTCTTCTATGAGTTTTACTTGTAATAATCCCCCACCTATACAAACGATGTACTCTTTCATATTCAATGAATTTTAGGTATACAAATCTAACATAATCAAACTACAAAGGTTATGTTGAAAAATTCAACGGCTTGGTTTGCGTTAGGCTAATCCTGTTTCTTAACAGGCTAGTGACTGCTTCTTAACAAGCTAATGCTTGTTTTTGATCTAAAATTAAGAAAGTGCTATTAAGCACCCCATCCACATGTCCATTTCATTGTTGGAAGGCTACGTCTCCTTTGACCCTTGTAAAAAAAGTTGCTTAAACATCATGGATAAGGAAAATACTTTGGTATTGCTTTGTTGTAGGAGTAAACATAAGGTAGAGCAATGAGAGAAATAAAAATCAATGAGGTAAGTTAGTTGTTTGTTGATTTTATCAAAATTATTCAAGTTTTGTTTACATTCTTTTTACAGTTTCTTAATAAAGGATGGTTAAAATTTTTTAAACGAAAGGAGGGTTGTATGACCAGATTTTTAAGAGTTTTTACGGTAGCTTTTGCTACTTTGAGTATGCTCCTTAGCTTCACTTTGGTTAGTGTTGCTAAGGACATAACAGTGAAGGGTTCAGATACGATGGTGATATTGGCTCAGAGGTGGGCTGAGGTTTACATGAAGAAGAATAAGGGTGTAGTTATTCAGGTAACAGGTGGTGGCTCTGGTACCGGTATAGCAGCGCTGATGAACCAAACAACTGACATAGCCAACTCTTCAAGGCCTATAAAAACAGAAGAGAAAGCCAAAATTGAAGCTGCTGGTAGTAAGCTAATTGAGATACCTGCTGCTTTGGACGGACTAGGTGTTTATGTAAACAGTGCTAGCCCTATTAAAGAGATGACAGTTAAGCAAGTAAGAGATATCTTCACTGGTAGAGTAACTAGATGGAAAGAACTCGGATGGGATAACAAAACTATAAAGACTTACTCAAGAGAGAATAACTCTGGCACCTATGTGTATTTCAAAGAGCATGTTTTAATGAATGAAGATTTTGGACCAATGGTACAGTATATGCCTGGAACTGCTTCAGTTCTCAATGCTGTCAAAAAAGATAAGTATGGTATTGGTTATGGTGGTATAGGTTACTTAAAAGGAGTTAGACCTTTGTCTCTAAAGAAAGATGAGAATTCACCTGCTTACTTGCCTACCGAGGAAAATGTAGAGAAAGGTTTGTATCCATTAGCTAGGTTTCTTTACCTCTATATTACTGAAGATAGATTTAGTGACCCAAATATAAAGGCTTACATTTCATGGATTCTTTCGGAAGAAGGACAGAAGGTTACTACTGATGTTGGTTACTATCCATTGAAGAAAAAGCAAATTAGAGATGTTAGAAAGTCTATAGGATTATAAAAAATTTTTAATGGGGGCGTGAGCCCCCATGTATCTAATTGATATACTAGGTCTTATGTTTGTTTCTTCTAGTGGGCTTATGTAGTCAATTTTTTCTATGTCCTTTTATATCTTTTCCGGTGGTGCTGGCTTGTATACCGATAGTAGGTAAGATGATACATTGCTTATTTAATTCGGTGTTACATTACTCATGTTTGTTATTAATCCCTTTGTTGTGTATTATGTTTGAATTACTTATTATTACTAAGCCTGATATTTTATTTTGATACATGAAAAATAGAAAATCTGTGGGTAGTTTGCCGAATGTATCTTTGATTATTACTTCGTTTGTCTCCATCAATTTGCTGTAGAGTAGTGATTCAATCATGAGCGAGTTAAAGTCTTTAGTTAGTGTTATTATTGATATCTTTTGTTTTGCTAGTTCTTCAGAATATACATTCCTCACTAATCCAAATTGGATTAGTAAAATAAATAAACAAACTAGGAAAAATAACTTTTTCATGTTTACCTCTATAAATATTGTAGACAACTTTTCTGAAGAAAAGTAAATTGAAGGAACTAACTTATAACTAGAAAAAGGTGGAGATATTTGTTTAAAATATAACTATGAAGGTACTAGTTTTGAATTCAGGTAGTTCAACTGTTAAGTATCAGCTTATAGATACAGCGAATGGTGAGCAAGTAATTAAGGGTTTGTTTGATAAGGTTGGTAGTATTGGAGCGACTCATACTTACTCTTACAATGGTGAGAAAAAAACTGAAGATGTTTTAGCTAGAGACCATAGGGAAGCTATAGGTTTGGTAATAAAGCTAATTAAGGATTTGGGATTTGAGATAGATGCTGTAGGTCATAGGGTAGTTCATGGCGGTTATAAGTTTTTTGAGAGTGTGCTTATTAATGATGAGGTGATAGAGTACATAAGGGAATTTGGAAAGTTAGCACCTTTACACAATCCACCTAACTTAACGGGTATACTAGCTTGTAGGGAAGTTTTAGGTGATATACCTCAGGTGGCAGTTTTTGATACAGCATTTCACCAGACCATACCTATGGAAAATTATCTTTATGCTATACCAATGAAGTTTTATGAAACATATAGAGTAAGAAGATATGGATTTCATGGAACATCACATAAATATGTGATGGAAAAAACAGCAAAGGAATTAGGTTTGGATTTATCTAAGACGAACATGATAACGTGTCATTTGGGGAATGGTGCTAGTATAGCGGCAATAAAAGAAGGGAAATCCTTTGATACATCTATGGGTTTCACTCCGTTAGAAGGCCTAATAATGGGTACTAGAAGTGGTGATATAGACGTAGGGGCAGTTTTGTACATAATGGATAAGGAAGTAATGACAACTTCTGATATGGATAGGCTTCTTAATAAAGAGAGTGGTATTCTTGGTATTACCGGTATATCTAACGATATGAGAATAGTAGAAGAAGGGTACTTCAAAGGTGATGAGAGAATGACTTTAGCTCTAAAAATATACTGTAACAGGATAAGAAAATACATAGGTGCGTATTTCTTTGAACTTAGGAAAGTTGATGCGATAGTGTTCACTGGTGGTGTTGGTGAAAACTCACCGATAGTTAGGAAATTAGTACTTGATGGACTTGAAAAGAGTGTAGGGATAATAATTGATGATAAGAAAAATGAAGAAACGATAAGAGGTAAATTTGGTGTTGTGTCTACTCCAGAATCTAAGGTTAAAGTTGTAGTTACTCCGACTAACGAAGAGCTAGCAATAGCAATTGAAACAGAGAGAATTGTGAAAGATTATTTGAAGAGTTAGGTTTTAGGAAATCCCCCGGAACTAGGAATTCTTAGAATTGTGAATTTTTGGAATTGTGAATTCTTAGAGTAGTTGTAAACTCTTAAAGGATTTATGTACGATAAGATAGATAGAATAATCAATGAGATATTATTAATACAAAAAGGTGAACCTTTTTTTTCTGCTCTTGAGAAGAGGATTAGCAAACTCGCAAGTGTTGAAGGTGAGAGAAAGGAAAAAGGACCTAAAGTTGAGAAGTTAGAAATTCATTCGAAAGAGAGTTTGATGAGAATGTTGGAAGGTGAGATATTGGAATGTAAAAAGTGTCCTCTTCACCTCAGAAGAACTAATGCTGTACCCGGTACAGGAAACTATAATGCTAAACTAATGATAATAGGTGAGGGACCTGGTAGGGATGAAGATATTCAAGGTAAGCCGTTTGTTGGTAAAGCTGGGAAGTTGCTGACTCAATTATTGTCGGAGATAGGTATATCGAGGGAGGAAGTTTATATAACGAATGTTGTTAAGTGTAGACCCCCAGATAACAGAGTGCCAGAGGAGAGTGAAATAGAGGCTTGTAGAGATTATTTGAGAAGACAGATAGAGATAATAAATCCTAAAATAATACTTCTTCTAGGTTCAACAGCTCTTAAAGCTGTTATTGGTGAGAAGAGTATAACTAAGGTGAGGGGAGAGGAGATTGAAATAGATGGTATTATTTATTTACCTACTTTTCACCCTGCTGCTGTATTGAGGGATGAGAGTAACAAGCTACCCCAGATAAGGGAAGATTTTAGGAAGTTGAAAGAGCTGTACGAAAAATTAGCCTAATGCTTTGGTTTTCTCTGTCAATAGGTTGAGTTTTTCTAGTGCTTTTCCTGATGAAATAGATTTTTTAGCCATTTCAACGGCACTTTGTAAGTCTTTAGCCACTCCAGTTATCAGTATTGCCATGGCAGAGTTCATTACCACAGCGTTTTTTATAGGTGTATCTTCATCGTTGAGAACATTGAGGAAAACTTTTTTGTTGTATTCTGAATCGCCACCTTTTATTTCATCAATTGGTATGGGGTCAAATCCGAAGTCTTGAGGTTTTACTTTTACATACTTGACATTCCCGTTATTTAGGTAAGCTACTTTAGTTGGTGAAGAAGGTGAAATTTCGTCTAAGCCATCTTCGCTATGTACAACGAAAGCTCTCTCAACGCCTAGCTTTGCTAGGACTTCTGGTGTGATTTTTAGTAGTTTTTCATCAAATACGCCTATGAGTTGATATTTGGGTCTTGCAGGGTTTACTAGAGGTCCAAGTATGTTATATATTGTTCTTGTGCCTAGTTCTTTCCTTATGGGAGCCACATTTTTCATAGAAGGGTGGTAGATTGGTGCGAAGAGAAACCCTATTCCTATGGTGTTTATTATTTCTTCCATTTTCTTTGGAGGAATGTCTATTTTTACCCCTAGTGCTTCAAGTATATCAGCACTACCTACTTTACTAGAGACGCTTCTATTACCGTGTTTTGCTACTTTGATTTTTTCTGTTCCTGCGATAACGAATGATGAGATTGTAGATATGTTTACTGTATGTTTACCGTCACCACCTGTACCACAGTTGTCAACGACAATGCCATCGACTTCTATCTTCACAGCATGCTTTAACATTGACCTAGCAAATCCTAGTATTTCGTCAGGTGTTTCGCCTTTCACTCTGAAGGCTGTGAGTATTGAAGATGTTAGTACTGGTGAAATGTCGTTTTCCATTATTTTGTCGTTGATTATTTCTGCTTCGTCTGCAGTTAGGGAATCTCTGTTTAATAGTTTAGAAATGAATACTGATACACTGACCTTTGGTTTTACAATGTCTACAAAATTCTTGATTATTTTCATTCCTAATTCTGTGGCTATTGATTCAGGGTGAAACTGTACGCCAAACACATTGAATTCTTTATGTTTTATTGCCATTATTTCGTTGTCTTCACTTGTTGCAGTGATGACTAAATCTTTAGGTAATGTTGTTGGGTCTATCACTAGTGAATGGTACCTTGTGGCTTTTATGGGGTTAGGTATGTCTTTGAATATTCCTTCACCATTGTGTACGATTGTGGAAGTTTTTCCGTGCATTATTCTTTTTGCATGGATTATTTTGCCGCCGAATA
>Ga0068706_1000728_pt1 | contig 14814 bp, 12 predicted proteins | sample YNPMSBMetaG_FD_65632 | JGI IMG/M metagenome (GOLD analysis project Ga0068706, IMG submission 65632) | Anoxygenic and chlorotrophic microbial mat microbial communities from Yellowstone National Park, USA - YNP MS-B MetaG | ecosystem: Environmental > Aquatic > Thermal springs > Hot (42-90C) >...
GCGAAACCTGATCGAGCGCGTCTTCTGCCGCCTCAAGGATTTCCGACGCATCGCCACGCGATACGACCGACGCGCAGACGTCTTCCTCAGCGCCGTCTACCTCGCCGCAACCGTTACTTGGTGCTTATGAGTCCGGAGCCTAGTGCAGAGGGGTTTGCACCAGTTTGTAACAGAACGTAACAGGGGCCTCAGGTCTACAGCAGCACCGGCGCGCGATACTTGGCCATCCGAGCTAGCACGTCGTCCGGCAGGCGCGGCACGGCCGGCTTCCTCGGCGCCGCGTCGATCCTGAGCAACGTGCGCCCCGCGAGCACGGGGCGTTGCGCGCCGGCCGGGACGAACCGCCGCCCCCATTCGGCCAACCAGGCGGCGCCGGCAGTGACGCGCGCCCGGCCGGCGGCGGTCTCGATCAGCGCCGCGGCGGCATCTTCCGCCAGCGACGGGCCAAGCATCACAGCGCCCCCGCCCTCGAGAACAAGCGCAGCCCAGAGATGCGGGGCGATCGCCTTCGCCCAAGCGTGCTTCAATACCGTCAGCGATCTTCCACGCGCTTCCAGCGCCCACAACACGCGGTTGACGCTGACGCTTGGCAGCTCGGCGGCGTGATGCTCGGCGGCGCAGACGAGCAGCGCCAACGCGATTCCCGCAAGCGCCTCCGGTCCCGTGCCCGCGCGGCGAAGATCGGCCGTAATCGCTCCCAGGCCGCGTGCCAATGCGAGGGCGATCCACCCTCCGGCCGGATCGATCACGACGCGGCGGGCTTCGGCCTCGGCCTCCCCGCGCGCGGCCGCGAAGGCGCCCTCGCCCCGCTCTATCTCGGCGCGCAGGGCAGCGAAGCGCGGCAGCGCGGCAATCTCGGCGACGGTCAGGCCAACGGCCTCGGCGAGCCGCGCCAGCACGGCATCAAAACCCGCCAATACCATGTCACGCTGGATCGTTTCGGCGAGCGCGCCGAGCATCGCGGCGCCCCATGTCACGACGGCTTCACGCTGCGCCCGCTCGTTGCCTGGCCAGCCGAGCAGCGCAGCGAAGCGCGCAGTCGCGGCGAAGTCGGACCAGAACGAGGCCTCCGAAGGCGCGAGGGTGCTCACGGCGCCTTCCTCCGCAGCGGCACGACGGCGCCCTCCTGCCCGGCACAGAACCGCCCCCAAGCCTCCATCATCGGCCGGCGCTGGTCGAGAAGATCATCCCGCGCGTAAGCCGCGCGCACCTTGTCGCGATCGACATGAGCGAGCGCCAGTTCTGACAAGGTATCGGGCCAGCCCGCCGCGAGCGACCAGCCCTTGAAGCTCGTCCTGAACCCGTGCACCACGACCGCGCGGCCCTCGGCATCGCGCCATCGCGGTGGCGCGCCCTCTGGCAGTCCGTCGCAGGCCATGCCGCGCACCAGCATGCTCAACGCCATGTCGGACAACGGCCGGCCAGCCCGTCCGCCCGGGAACACAAGCGACTCCGGGCCGCGCGCGTGCGGCTGCATCGCGCGCAGGATCGCCATGGCAGCATCGGCGAGCGGCACGCGGTGCAACCGCTTTGCCTTCGTGTTCGCAGGCGGCACGACCCAGACGCGGGCTTCGAAGTCCACCTCGCGCCAGCGCATCAGCCGCACCGCGCCGCTCCGGCTTGCGGTCAAGATCGCGAAGGCAACCGCTTGCGCGGCCATGCCCTCGCGCTCGGCGAGCGCGGCCATGAACGCGGGCACGTCCTGCCACGGCAGCGCGGGATGATGCCGCACCGGTCGCACGCGCTTCGGCTGCGGCAGGGTTGCGGCGAGATGCCCGCGCCAGCGCGCCGGATTCGCGACGCCAGCGGGGCGCCAGCCGCGCACCGCCGCATCGTCGAGCACGGCCTCGATGCGCTGCCGCAGCCGCGATGCCGTCTCGGGAATGCGGGACCAGATGGGGCGCAGCACGCGCAGCACGTCATCCGTGCCGATATCGGCGACGGGCTTGTTGCCGATCAGTGGGAAGGCGTGTCGTTCCAGCGTCGCGAGCCATTGCCTGGCATGCTTGGCGTTGCGCCACCCTGCGGCCTTAGCGGCGACGAGCGCGCACGCGGCGGCCTCGAATGTCGCGGGGGGCGGGGCGGCAGCGGCGCGGCGGGCGCGCTCGCGTTCCTCGATCGGATCACGTCCGGCCGCGACATGCCGGCGCGCCTCGGCAGCGAGGGCGCGGGCCTCGGCAAGCGTCACAAGCTCGGCCGAGCCGAGCCCCATCCACCGCTCGCGGCCGGCGATGGTGAAGCGGAACAACCAAGACTTCGCGTTGCCGGGGGCGACTTGCAGATGCAGCCCCCCCGCCGTCGCCGAGGCGGATGGGCCTCGCGCCCTTGGCGGGGTCGTGGCGGACGTTACGGATCATGACGGCGGTGAGTTTCGGCATCCCTACCCCCAGGGGGTGATTCTTTCCGCCAAACCGTTCCTACCCCCGTTTCTACCCCCGTCGGAGGGTGCGATAGGATGCGTCGGGTTGCGACGTGTTTAGACGGTCGCCCCGAGAAAAGTCAAGAAATCCGCGGGTTTGCCGCGACGGCGTGCGACGGGCTGAAACGCTGGTTTGGCGGACACTCCCTCCGCCAGGCTCAGGGAGAGGCTGGCGTATTCGGGACGGCTGGTCCGCCGGTTCGGCGGCGGGGGCGCGAAGCTGGTGCGGCGTCGGAGGCGGGGCCAGCAGGCCGGCAGCGATCGCGACGCAGAGGAGGGGCGTGCGGCGAAGAGGCCCGATGACACGGTTCGGCGTGTGTGGCGTTTGCGTGCTCTTCCCCTAGGCGTCGGGCGCGACGTCGCGTGACAGGCTCGTGGCCTCTATGCCGCGGCGTTGTCGTCGCTGCCGCGCGAGCGTGGGGTGCCCGACCGGCATGCTGCGCACGCGCTTTGAACCAGCTTCGAGACCGCACGAGACCGTCTGCCGAGGGGCGCGATGACCATGGTGCGAGTGCGATGGGGAACAGCCGGCGCCGTGATCGGGCCGGGGACGACGCTAGGGTGACGGACCTCGACCTTGTTGCGCTCGTCGCCTCGTTCGATCCGGGCGTCGGCCGGTCGCGCGTCGTGGGGCCAATCGCCCCCTCGTGCTTTCGCGACTTGCGAGAAGGAGCAGGAGAAGACGAGCGAAGCGCCCACGGGGGCGCTGCCTTTGGCGGCCCACGGGCAGCGACGAGGGCTTAGAGTAGTCGGTGCGCAGCGATCTGTCGGGCGCGGACTACCTCACGCGGATCGGCTCGCGGACGCCAAGCGGCGGCAGGCATCCTGTAACAGTTGGGGGCCCAAACATCTCAGGATTGGTGGTTGTGATCTCACGTGGGATCTCGGCGGCTTCGAACCGTGGCGGACTGGCGGAGGTGCTTGCACCCCTACGCGCCAAGCTCGGTCCGCCGATCCGCGAGCGGGAGGTGCTCCGCGTAGCGGCCGCCATCGAGGGGGAAGACCAAGATGCGGCTGGAGAGGCCGCGCGCCGGGCCATTCTTTCTTGGGCACAGGAGCACTGTGGCGGAGATCTCCCCGAACGCGCGTGGCAGGGAGAAACCTTTGATTACATCGCTCCCGGACGGACCACGCTCGGCGTGCGACTTGCGACCAAGGCAGCGGAGCTGTGGGCTCTGCGCGGCGACGATCCGGACAAGAGGGTCCCCAGGAGGGTTTGGACGACCGAGGTGACAATCGGCCGGAAAGAGGGGTAGCGACCGCACCTGAGCCTTCGCCTCCTGGTGGCCTCGCCGGAGGAGAAGCCCGAGTTCGACCCCGCGGTGCCTGCTCTCCTGCGGCAGATCGCAAGTAATCCTGGTCTTTCCGCTGACGGCGTTCCCCTTTGTGACGCGCCTTGGCAAATCGGTTCCGAGGACGAGCTTTCGTAGCTGATCGATCTTCTCGAGGCCCCGGCGCGTCGCTTTCCAGTCTTCGTCGCCTCGGGAGACGAGAGGGCCGACGATCCTGACCGACCGTTGATCGACGTCGAGATGCTGGCGCGCACGACCATCGGCCTTGCACACGTCTTCGTCGTGCCGGCGCGTTTCACTGACAGCCTGTCGGACGCGTTTGGGAAGCTGCGCTCTTGCTATCACGGAGCTGTCCGCACCTACCTGCCGGGTTTCGACTCGGCAGCCGATCCCTACGACCATCCTCTTCGGCTCGGGGATCTTGTGCAGCGCGACCCGGCCGCGATTGTGGCCGAGCTGCGTCGCTTCGCAGCGAAGGAAAGCCTCCGGCGTCTGCATCTTGGGCAACATGTCCTGGCGTTCGCTTCCCTGCGCAGCGCCTCCATCAAGCTCGAACAGGAGGCCAAGGCCTCCACCCGGACGAGCGAGGCCGAACAGCTTGAGAGCGCCCGTCGCCAGATCGAGGCGTTGCGAGCGGAAGTCGAGGAAAAGCAGGCGGAAGCCGAGCAGCATTTCAAGCTTGCCCAAGAGGAAGAGGAGCGGGCGAAGGTCGCCGAAACCCAGCTTCACCATGCACGGGAGAGAATTCGGCAACTTGAGGCGCAGCTCGCCAGGAGAGGCCAGAAACCGGACGAAGATGTGCAACCTCCTGCTGCCTGGAGCGAGCTCGCGGACCGGTGTGACCGTACCCTCATCGGCCGGCTGGTGCTCGCGCCGGCGGCGCGTCGCGGCATCAAGAAGGCCGAGTTGGAGGCCGTTTCTCTCGCGGCACGCTGCCTCCTTTGGCTTGCGAACGAATGCCGCAACCGCCGGCTCACTGGCGGCGGATCTCTCTCGAACGTTCCGATCGCGCGCGGCATCGAGAATGCGCCATGCGGCGAGGACACCTTCAAGTTCGAGTTCCAGGGCCGGCGCCTCGAGGCGGACCGGCACATAAAGAACCGCGGGAACACGAGGGATCCGCTGCGCTGCCTGCGGATCGACTACGCCTGGGACGAGCTGACGCATCAGATTGTGGTCGCAGACATGTCGGGCCATCGCCGGACGGGAGCAAGCTGAGCGCCCAAAGCTCGCAGCTTGTTGCCCTGATGCGGTTTGCCGAGTGCTTCCGCGAGCGCGACCGGAGCTTCAGCTGACCGATCGCATGTCCGGCAGGCGACGCGACGAGGTGGATCGCCGCCTGAGCTCCCCTTCTGCGCGCGTCACACGCGCCGGCTCGTGCGCTCGCGCCAAGGGCCAACGGTTCGGAGCGCCGCGCGACCGATGCATTCTCGTCTGATCGAGCGCACGGTCATCAGGTCGCCAGCCCTCACCGTCAGTACACGACGTCCATGCAACAGCGATTCCTGAGTGACTGGTCAGAACGCAGGGCTCACTTCGCAGGCAGAAACGTCCGACCCCGCCCCCGCCAGCGCGCCCACGCCACGCCGCCGCGGCCGCGACGATCCGCATCACGTGAACAGAAGCGTCGCCCCGCCCGCCTCGGACGCAGGCACAAGAAAGCCAGACGCGACACGCCTTCCCCTCGCCCCGGCGATCGCGGCGATCGCCTGGGCGCCGTCGTCGGTGCCGATCACCACGCCCGCGATGAAGGGAAGGCACGGCACGGCAAGGCCCTCCAAGCGTCGCCTCGCCCCCTCCACCGTGTGGATGGCAAGATGCCCCGACCCGACCGCGAGCACGAACCCGTCCTCCACCGGAACAGGGTCCTGGCCGACGAGACGGCCGAGCCGCCCGGCCGCCTCGGCAGGGTCGGAGACGGCAAGGATCACCTCGTCGAGCGAGACGGCCCGGTTCGGATGCTCGAGAAGATGCGGCTGCCACAGAAGCTCCGGCGTGAGGTGGCGGATCAGCTGCATCCGCCCCTCCGGCGCCTCCGGGCTCGGCAGGCGTGCGAAGCGCGCGGTGCGCACGCCCTCGGGCGTCTCCACCGGTCGCTCGAGCCAGGCGATGCCGCCGATCGCCGCCCCGCCCGCGCGGAGCCGGGCGAGCTCGGCCTCCGCGTCGTCGATGCCGAAGGCGACGATGTGGATCCCCTCGTAGCGGGCGAGGAAGCGATCGAGCGTGTTCGAGGGCAGGGCCGGGTCGATGACGGCGATCAGCTCGAGATAGCCGCGGCGAAGCATCGCGCACCGATTGCCGGTGCCGATCGGGCGGACCACGCCGTCAGGCCCCGGCGCCTGGTGCTGGGCACGCGGCGTGAGCCGGAAGCCGAGCGACTCGTAGGCAGAGGCGAGACGGCCGAGGTCACGCCCGGCGATCCCGACATGGTCGAGCGAGGTCGCGGCCATCGTCACGCCTCCCCGGGCAGGGTTTCGTACTTCGCCTCGCGCCAGGTCTCGGCCGCTGCCTCCGCGTACCACCGCACCACCAAGGGGTGCGCGCGCACGGCCTCGACATAGGCGCGCGAGCCCTCCGACAGCGGCGGCGACCAGGTCAGGAACCGGGTCACCACAGGCGCGTACATTGCATCCGCAAGGGTAAAGGAGGCGCCGAACAGGAACGGCCCGCCCTCGCCGAACCGAGCGCGGGTATCGGCCCAGAGCGCCTCGACCCGGGCGATGTCGGCGAGGCACTCGGGCGTGCGGTTCCGCCCGGCGGCACGGGCGGCGAAGTCCTCGCCGAGGTTCATCCACATCGCCTGGCGGAGCGCGCGGAACCCGGCATGCATCTCGGCGCTGATCGCGCGCGCATGCGCCCGCGCCCGCCGCTCCGCCGGCCAGAGCCAGGGGGCGAGTTCGGCGCAGTATTCGGCGATGGCAAGGCTCTCCCACACCACCGCCCCCTTGTGATGCAGACACGGCACAAGCCCGCTCGGCGAGACCGAGCGGATGCGCGCCGACGTCTCCGGCTGCCCGAGCCGGATCACCTCCTCGGTGACGTCGAGCCCGGCGAGCCGCACCGCGAGCCAGCCGCGCAGGCTCCAGGACGAGTAGCGCTTCGAGCCGATGTAGAGCGTGCCCTCCGCCATCCGCTTCCTCCTCGAACGAGCCGACGCGGGCAGCCTGCCATGTGCTGCCCGGAGTGCCCATCCCGCCGTTGCGCCCTCCGTCCTGCGGTGCCACGGTGGCGGCGCGTGCTGAAGGAGGCGACGCCATGAACATCACCCTCCGCCCAAACAACCTCGATGCGTTCTGGATGCCCTACACGGCGAACCGGAGCTTCAAGGCGTCGCCGCGCCTGCTCGCCCGGGCCGAGGGGGTGTTCTACTACACGCCCGAGGGCCGCGAGGTGCTCGACGGCACCGCCGGCCTCTGGTGCGTCAATGCCGGCCACGGGCGGCGCGAGATCGCCGAGGCCATCAAGGCCCAGGCCGATGTGATGGACTTCGCGCCGACCTTCCAAATGGGCCACCCGATCGCCTTCGAGGCTGCGGCGCGGCTCGCCGAGTTCACGCCCGACGGGCTCGACCGGATCTTCTTCACCAATTCCGGCTCCGAGAGCGCCGACACCGCTCTCAAGATCGCGCTCGCCTATCACCGCGCCCGCGGCGAGGGCCAGCGGGTTCGTCTCGTCGGCCGAGAGCGCGGCTATCACGGCTGCGGCTTCGGCGGCATGAGCGTGGGCGGGATCGTCGCCAATCGCCGGCAGTTCGGGGCGCAGCTCCCCTTCGTCGATCACCTGCCGCATACCCATCTGCCGGAGAAGAACCGGTTCGCGCGCGGCGAGCCGGAGCATGGCGCCCACCTCGCCGATGCGCTCGAGGACCTCGTGAAGCTGCACGGCGACACGATCGCCGCCGTGATCGTCGAGCCCGTCGCCGGCTCGACCGGCGTGCTCGTCCCGCCCAAGGGCTATCTCAGGCGCCTGCGCGAGCTCTGCACCCGCCACGGCATCCTCCTCATCTTCGACGAGGTGATCACCGGCTTCTCGCGCCTCGGGGCGGGCTTCGCGGCCGAGCATTTCGGCGTGCTGCCCGACATCATCACGATGGCGAAGGGCCTGACCAACGCCGCCGTGCCGATGGGCGCGGTGGCGGTGACGCGAGAGGTGTACGAGACGGTGCTCGAGGGCTCCCCGGGCGGAATCGAGTTCTTCCACGGCTACACCTATTCGGGCCATCCGCTCGCCGCCGCGGCGGCGATCGCCTCGATCCGGATTCACCAGGAGGAGGACCTCGCCGGGCGCGTGCGCGACCTCGCGCCCTACTGGCAGGAGGCGGCGCACAGCCTGCGCGGTGCCCCGTTCGTGACCGACATCCGCGACTGCGGCCTGATCGCCGGGGTGGAGCTTGAACCGGTGAAGGACCGGCCGACGGAGCGCGGCATGCGCGTGCTGCAGCGCTGCTTCGACGACGGGCTGCTCGTGCGGGTGACCGGCGACATCGTCGCTCTGTCGCCGCCGCTGACGATCGAGCGTCGCCACGTCGATCGGATCTTCGACACGCTCGACCGGGCGTTGCGAAAGGAAGCGGCCTGAGGAGCAACGGCCGCGCGAGCGTGGCGGGAGGGGACGATGCGGCCCTCGAGCAGGCTGATCCTCGCCGGCCTCGCGCTCGGCGTGGTCGCTGCGGGGGCCGGCACGGTGTGGTCGCATCTCGCATCGCAGCGTGCGCTCGCGATGCTGTCGCGCCAAGCCGCGGAGCCGGGCCGCTTCGATGCCGCGGGCCTCGCGCTCGACCAGGCGCGCCTCTACGCGGCGGCGCTCGAGACCCTCGCCGGCGGCCCGCCAATCCTGCTTCGCCAACGCTACGAATCCTTCGTCGCCGCCGTCGCCCGGATGCGCAGCGACGCCGCCCGGGCGTCGTTCGGCGCGCTGCCGCGGTTCGGGGAGACGCTCGCGCAGCTCGACGCCCTGGTCGCGCGGATCGATGACCTGCTCGAAGCCTCTGCCGACGCCCCGGGCGCGGCGCTGCCGCAGGCGGCGGTGATCGAGCTGACGCGACTCCTGCCGCCGCTTCGCGAGCCGCTCGCCGAACTTGCGCTGGCCTACGATGCCGCGGCCACCGTGCAGCTGCGCGACGCCGTGCGCCGGCTCGAGCGGATACGCCAGGCCGAGGCGGTGGCGACCGGCGCCTTCCTCGTCGCCATCCTCGGCCTTGCCACGGCGGGGCTCGTCGCGGTCCGCGGCCTGCCCAAGGGCGAGGACGACGTCTTCCCCGAAACGGTACCCGCGCCCCCCGTGGTCGCCGGCGCGCCGATGCTCGCCGCGACCGCGCGCGACCTTGCCGGGCCGCTGCACCGGATCGCCGGCACGTTCGGGATGGTGCTCGACGCGCCCGGGCTGACCGCGGAGGCAGCGCGCGCCGCACGCGCCGCTCTCGACGCCGCGGAGGATCTGCTCGACCTCTCCGACGCTCTCTCGGACGCGGCCGCTCTCGCAGCCGGCCGGGCGGATCCACAACGCACTGCCTTCGACCCGGTGGAGACGGCTGCCGACGTGCTGCGGGCGCTCGAAAGCCGGATCGTCGCCTTGGGCGGCCGCGCCGCCCTCGTCCGGACCGAGCGGCCGGGCGAGGCGGCGGCGGCCGCGCGCGGCGCCGAGGCGCACATGTCTCCGCCCGGTCTCGTGCTCGGCGACGCGCCGCGCTTTGCGCGCCTCGTCAAGTCCCTGATCGTGCGCATGCTGCCGCTCGCCCCCGGGGCCACGCTCGGGGTCGCAGTCCGGGTCGAGGGCGGGACAGTCGGCCTCCTGGTCGGCGATGCCGGCTGCGCGAGCCTGCCGGAGACGGCGTTCGAGCCGGTCGAGCTCAGGGAAGCCTGGCCGGGAGAGGACTTGGCGGACGGGCTCTCGCCCGCGATCGCGCTCACGGAGGCGCTCGGCGGCACGCTCGCGCGGGCACGCGCCGGCGGCGGCCGGTCGGAGACGGTGCGCGCGATCCTCCCCTTCCCCCCCGTGCCCCAGGGCGCGGCGCAGGGCGGAGGATCGGAGGCGCGCCGGCGCCTCTCCCTGCTCGCGGTCGATGACGTGCCGACGAACCGCCGCCTGCTCGCCGCCATGCTCGAGCGCCACGGCCACCTTTGCGACCTCGCCGCCGACGCTACGGAAGCGTTGCGCCTGTTGCGCGACCGGCCCTACGACGCGGTGCTGATGGATGTGCAGATGCCGGGGATCGACGGTCTCGCCGCGACGCGGCTGATCCGCGCCCTTCCGCCCCCCGTCGGCCAGATCCCGGTGATCGCCGTGACCGCGCACGACCTCCCGGGCCAGCGCGAGGCGATCCGCACGGCGGGGATGAACGGGCTGATCGCCAAGCCCGTCTCGACCGTGGCGCTGCTCGACGCGCTCGATCGGCTCGTGCTGCCGCGGCAGGCGGGCGGCTCTGCGCGCACGACTGAGACGGCGGCTCTGCTTGACGAGGAGACGCTCACGCTGATCCGCTCCACGCTGACGCCGCCCGATTTCGCACGCTTCGTCGAACGGCAGACGGCCGAGGGAGCGGCCGCCCTCGCCGAAGCCGAGGCCGCCCTGCGCCGCGGCGACCCGGAGGGCTTCGCCGCGTCCGTTCGCTCTGTCGCCGCCGCCTACGAGGCGGTGGGGGCGCCGCGCGTCGCCGCCGCCGCTGCCGCCGCCGAAGCCGAGCGCACCGTCGAGGCGCTCGCGAGGCTCCGCGAGGTGGCCACACTGACTGAGGCGGCGCTCAGGAACCGCGCGAGCAGCGCGCGCGACCCCCGCTGGTCAGTGCAGCGGGCGGAAACCACATAACCGGCTGCCCACACACTCGGACGGACCACTCGAGCCATGCCAGACACGCAAACCCCGCCCGGCACCGCGCACGCGACCACCCCGGGCACTGTGCCCGTCACGGTGCTCACGGGCTATCTCGGTGCGGGCAAGACCACGCTTCTCAACCGCATCCTCTCGGAGCAGCACGGCAGGCGGATCGCCGTCGTGATCAACGAGTTCGGCGAGCTCGGCGTGGACAACGACCTCGTCATCGGTGCCGACGAGGAGGTGTTCGAGATGAACAACGGCTGCATCTGCTGCACCGTCCGCGGTGACCTGATCCGCATCCTCGGCGGGCTGATGAAGCGCCGGGACCGGTTCGACGCCATCCTCGTCGAGACGACCGGGCTTGCCGACCCTGCCCCGGTCGCGCAGACCTTCTTCGTCGACGAGGACGTTCGGGCGCGCACGCGGCTCGATGCGATCGTGACGGTGGTGGACGCCAAACACCTGCCGCAGCGCCTCTCCGACTCGCGCGAGGCGGCGCGGCAGATCGCCTTCGCCGACGTCGTCGTGGTGAACAAGACCGACCTCGTGACGGAGGCCGAGCTCGCCGAGGTCGAGGCGCGGATCCGGGCGATCAACCCGTTCGCCGAGCTGCACCGCGCGCAGCGGAGCAACGTGCCGATCGAGGCCGTCCTGGGCCGCGAGGCGTTCTCGCTCGAGCGTGTGCTCGCCCACACCCCGGCCTTCCTCGAGGACAGCGACCACGGCCACGACGAGGAGGTGCGCTCGGTGTCGTTCTCCATTCCCGGCGCGGTCGACCCGGCGAAGTTCAACGCCTGGATCTCCGTCCTGCTCGCCGAGAAGGGGCCGGACCTGCTCCGGACCAAGGGCGTGCTCGCCTATCCGGGCGAGGACCGGCGCTTCGCCTTCCAGGCCGTGCACATGATCGCGGATGGCGATTTTGTCGGGCCCTGGCCGGAGGGGGCGGAGCGCACGAGCCGGATCGTGTTCATCGGGCGCAACCTCAACCGGCCCCAGCTCCGCCGCGGCTTCGAGGCCTGCGCGGCATGACGAGAGCCCGATGAGGAGCGTTGCATGACCGAGCCGCACAGCAAGCCGTGAGCGAGACGTCCTCCGCCGTCGATTTCGTTCTCGAGACGCGCGGGGCGAGCCACGCGCTTGAGGCGCACGTGGTCGCGGCCGCCATCGAGCCTGGCTCGCGCGCCGCCGCCTTCGCTCTCGGCGACGGCACAGTGGCGCTCGTCTCGCTCGGCGACCCGAAGCGACTCGCCGCACGGCCCGCGGTGCATGACGGCGCCGTGCTCGCGCTCGCGCCCGATTCGCAGCCCGGGGCGTTCCTGACGGGGGGAGACGATGGCCGCTTCGCCCGGCTCGACGCCGCGGGAGAGGCGGCCACGCTCGCCTCCTGGCCGGGGCGCTGGGTGGAGCACGTTCTCGCCCATCCCGGCAAGGGGTCGGGCGGGGCAGGCTCCTGGCGCGCCGCCTCGGCCGGCAAGACCGTTCACCTGTTCGCGGGAGGGAACGGTGCCGAGCCGCTCAAGGCGCTCTCCCACCCCTCGACGGTGACTGGTCTCGCGACGGAGGCAAAAGGAAAGTGGCTCGCCGCGAGCCACTACAACGGCGCGAGCCTCTGGTTCGTTACCGCGAAGGAGGACAGGCCCCGCGCTCTCGACTGGAAGGGAAGCCACACGGCGATCGCGATGAGCCCCGACGGCCGCTACATCGTCACCGCGATGCAGGAGAACTCACTCCACGGCTGGCGGCTCGCGGACGGGGCGCACATGCGGATGAGCGGCTACCAGGCCAAGACCAAGTCCCTCTCCTTCACCGCGCACTCCCGCTGGCTTGCGACCTCCGGGGCGGAGTCGGTCGTCTGCTGGCCCTTCTCCGGCGACGGGCCGACGGGGAGGGCGCCGCGCGAGCTCGCGGGCGGTGACGCCGTGCTCGTCACCCGCGTCGCCTGTCACCCCGAGCACGAGGTGGTCGCGGCCGGCTTCGCCGACGGCCTCGTCGTGCTCGTCGAGATCGAGAGCGGGCGCGTCCTGCCGGTGGCGGACCAGGGCCGCGGCCCCGTCTCGGCGCTCGCCTGGAGCCCTGACGGCCGCTGGCTCGCCTTCGGCACAGAGACCGGCTTCGCCGCGGTGGTGGACTTCGCAGGGCCTCGCGCGTGAGGGAGCGGAGATGAGGCGCGCGCTCGCGCATGCCGCGGGGCTCGTCCGGTCGGTCGCGATCTATCATCGCGGCGGCAGGGCGCGTCGCGCCGCGCTCGACGCCTGGTATCGGCGCTTCCTCGCACCGGGCGAGCTCGCCTTCGACATCGGCGCGCATGTGGGAGACCGCGTCGCTGCGTTCCGACGCCTCGGCGCCCGCGTGGTGGCGGTCGAGCCCCAGCCGGGGCCGATGCGCGTTCTGCGCCTGATGTTTGGGCGCGACCGCGGCGTCACGCTCGTCGCCGCCGCCGTCGCCGCCAGGCCGGGGACGGTGACGCTTCACCTCAACCCGGCGAACCCGACCGTCTCGACCGCCTCGACGGCGTTCGTGAAGGCGGCCAAGGGCGCCGTCGGCTGGGAGGGGCAGAGCTGGTCGGAGGCGGTCGAGGTTCCCGCCGTGACGCTCGATGCTCTCATCGCCGAGCATGGGCTTCCGGCCTTCGCCAAGATCGACGTCGAGGGTTTCGAGGCGGAGGCGCTCGCGGGGCTCGGCACCGCCCCGCGCTCGGTCTCGGTCGAGTTCACGACGATCCAGCGCGATGTCGCGACGGCCTGTCTCGACCGTCTCGCCGCGCTCGGCTATCGCGCCTTCAACGCCTCGCTCGGCGAGAGCCTCGCCTTTGCTCACCCAGGGCCGATCGAGGCCGCGGCAATGGCGGCGTGGCTCGAAGGCCTGCCGGCCGAGGCGAACAGCGGCGACATCTACGCAAGCCTCGAGCCCGCGCGGCTTCGCTAGAGCCAGCGACGCACGCGGCGGAGATAGGCCTCGTAGGCCGATCCGAACCGGGCGGCGAGATAGTGCTCCTCGCGGGCGATCACGAGCCGGTCCATCACCACGAGGACGGGAGCGAGCAGCAGAAGCGCCCAGATCGAGGCGAGCGCGAGCGCAAGCCCCGCGTACGCCGCGGTGATGCCGAGATACATCGGGTTTCGGCTGAACGCGTAGGGGCCGCTGTCGACGAACCGCGTCGCGGCCTGCCAGGTGGGGATCCCTGTGCCCGCGCGGTGGAACAGCCACGCGGCCCAGCCAGCAAGGCCGAGGCCGAGGACGATCAGGAGGCTCGCCGCCCCGTGCCGGAGCAGCTCAGGCACGGCGGCATCGATCGGCACCAGCCGGTCGAGACCGATGCCGAGGAGGAACGCACCGCCATAGAGAACAGGCGGGTGGACCGCGACCGGAGGCGGCGTCGCATCAGGAACGCTCACGTCGCTGAGGCCTCCGCCTCCGCCATCCAGTGTGGGCGCTCGGGCACGAGCACGGCTTCGCCGCAGCGGAGCCGCTCGCGGAGCGCCTCGGTGCGCAGCATCGCGAGTGCCCGCCCGTCGCGCCCGGAGCGGATGGTTCCGACCTCCGCCTCGCCGGCCATCACCGGCGTCCCCGGCGGCGGCAGGGGGCCCTCGACGCGCACCGGAAACAGCCGGCGACGGACGAGGCCGCGATAGCGCGTCCGGGCCGTCAGCTCCTGACCCATGTAGCAGCCCTTGGTCCAGGAAATGCCCCCCAGCGCATCGAACCAGGCCTCGAGCAGGAGGGTGCGGTCAGGCTCGAGGTCGCGCGATCCGTCCGGCAGGCCCAGGGCGAGGCGGTGCGCGTCCCACGCCGTCCACTCGGCGTTCGGCTCTGGCGCAGCATCGGCGGGGAACACGCCGCGCCAGCCCGCCTCGGGCAGGCGCGGATCGGCCGCGGCGAGTCCCGCCGGAACGGCAGCGCCGTCCCAGCCTGCGGCGACGACGATCCCGGGCGAGATGTCCTCCACCGACACCTTGGCGCGAAGCCGGAAGCGGGCGAGGCGCTGGGCGAGGTCACTCGCCCGGTCGCGCTCGCACTCGAGCACCAGCCGGTCGCCGCCATCGAAGACGAAGAACTCGTGCAGCCACTTGCCCTGCGGGGTCAGGAGGGCCGACCAGAGCGCCCGGCCGGGGGCCGCTTCGCGCATGTCGGCCGAGACGAGGCCTTGGAGGAACACCACCCTGTCCTCGCCCGTTACCGCCACGGCGCCGCGGTGCGGAAGCTGCGCGATCTTACCCATGGCCTGCGAGATGGGCCCGCGCGCGGAGGCGGACAAGCCGCCGCTCCTGACACGCGCCCACACCTCGGCTA
>Ga0068706_1000737_pt1 | contig 14700 bp, 5 predicted proteins | sample YNPMSBMetaG_FD_65632 | JGI IMG/M metagenome (GOLD analysis project Ga0068706, IMG submission 65632) | Anoxygenic and chlorotrophic microbial mat microbial communities from Yellowstone National Park, USA - YNP MS-B MetaG | ecosystem: Environmental > Aquatic > Thermal springs > Hot (42-90C) >...
GACCCCGAACATAAAAAAGTCAAAGAATGTACCATAGAAGGTACTGTTTTTGACCAAAAAACTAAAAAAACGCTTCAAGCTGTTGTTTCGCTTGTAGATGTAAACGGGAAAACGATTGCTGCCGCTAAAACTGATGCCAATGGAAAATATTTCTTGAAAATTCCTTGTGAAAATTCCTACCAAATCATCGCAAAAGCCCCTAATTACCCTGAATATGAAAGTAAAATTCAATTCTCTAACGACCAAAATACCCTCAAAAAAGATATTTATTTAGACCGTGATACCGAAGGTTTTATTTTTGGTAAAATACGAGATGCCAAAACGCTTAAGCCCTTAGAAGCTATCATCCTCATCAAAGATATCTACGGAAAAACGGTTTTTCAAGAAAAATTATCGGAGTATAAAAAAATTTTGCCTTTTGCACGTGGTTATAAAATAGAAGTTTCCGCAGAAGGTTACTACCCGCAATCAGCTGAATTCGCTATTTACGAAAAAGACGCTAAAACAGGCTTAGAAAAAAATTTTGATTTAGTGCCTATTGAGAAAGCTAAAATTGCCAAAGTTAAAGGAACGGTCTATGATAAAGATACCAAAGAAAAATTGGCTGATGCACAAGTAAAAGTCCTAAATTCCAAAAATAACATTGTTCAACAAATGAATACCCTTTCCAACGGCTCTTTTGAATTTATTTTGCCTTATGGTCCTTATACCCTAGAAGCCAACAAAAAAATGTACCTTTTTAATGCGGTTCCTATTCAACTAACAGAACAATTCTCCCAAGATAATCCTTTAATTCAAGATATCCCCCTCTCCAAAATGGAAATGGATAAAATTTTTGTCATTGATAACATTTATTACGACGTAGACAAAGCAACCTTACGTAAAGAATCCATAGCAGTTTTAGAAAAATTGGTCAATATTATGGTAGAAAATCCAACGATACATATAGAAATTTCGGGGCACACAGATTCTGATGGCACCGATGAACATAACCTAAAACTTTCAGAAGCACGTGCAAAATCAGTTGTAGATTATTTAATAAAAAGTGGAATTGACCCCCGTCGTCTAAGTTGGAAAGGCTATGGGGAATCTAAACCCATTGCTCCTAATGATACGCCTGCTAATAAACAAAAAAATCGCCGTACGGAAATGAAAATCACTAAAATTTAATTTTATGAACTCTTTCATTCAAAAAATTCCTTCCAAAATAAAATGGACTTTACTTTTTGTTTTCCTAAGTTTGCTATTGCTTGTTGGCTATTTACTCCATAGCTTTTACGGCTATAACGTTAATAAAGATTTTTCTTTGTTCATACGTACCAATGCAACTTTTGAAGAAGTGCAAGATAGTCTCCAAAAAAATCATGTTTTAAAGGATTTAGGAAATTTCATTTTATTATCAAAGCTATTGAAATACAATCAATTAGTTAAACCGGGGCATTATAAACTTACCAAAGGTATGTCCTTAATGAGTTTAGTAAAAAAACTTAGAGCAGGTAACCAAGACCCTGTCAAGATACGTTTTGAATCTAAAAGGTTTGTAACTGATATTTTTAACGAGTTAGATAAACAATTAGAGCTTACTGCTCAACAGCTATCTGATGCTGCTTTTCATCCTGATTTTTTACAAAAACATCAATTAACCCCTCAAACTTTGATTTCCATTTTTATTCCTAACACTTACGAAGTGTATTGGAACATCAAGCCTGAAAAATTATTGGAGTTCTTTGTTCAAGAAAGGAATAAATTTTTTGCGAAACATCGTAAACAATTAGAAATACTAGGAATGAACGAATTACAAATTAGCATTTTAGCCTCTATTGTTGAAGCGGAGACTTATCAAGATGCGGAAAAAAAACGGATTGCTGGTGTTTATTACAATCGTTTAAAAAAGAATATGCGTTTGCAAGCAGACCCGACCGTGATTTTTGCTATGGGTGATTTCACTAAAACTCGTGTCCTTAAATCTGATTTGCAAATTGATTCTCCTTACAATACCTACAAATATTCAGGCTTACCGATTGGACCTATCAATGCACCGGGCATAGCTTCCTTAGAAGCGGCTTTATATCCTGAAAGTCATAATTTTATATTTTTTTGCGCTAAACCAGATTTTTCAGGCTACCACGATTTTTCTTCTGATTATAACGAACATCTAAAACAAGCCAAAGCTTACCAAATGGCTTTAGATAAATTAAACATTCATACCCACTAATGTAAAAAAATTTTTTTTCGGAAACCTAACGCAATATTTTTTTATTTGCAAAAAAATAAAAAAAATGAATTTAAATCAAGAAGAAATTGTGCCAGGTACAGAATTTAAAAGCTACATGTGCTCGTGGCGTTTTTTTGTTAAGCCGGTTGCGTTCATGCTTTTTATTTTATTTTTTATCTATATTTCATGGGTTTTGTTTTCGCAGAATAAAATCACTCAACCTTACGTAAAGATAGTTTGGGCTTTCTTCATTTTACTTGCTATTTACCAAATAAAACTGAAAAAGTAATAATTCCACGGCAATAGTGCTATAAATTACAGGGTCTATTTCCTGCACAAGCAAATTTGTACTTGTCCTATCACTCAAAAGCTATATTAAAATTAGAAATCCCCGAAAAAATCCTGGAAGTGTCGGTGCTCAACATTTAAAACTTTTTACTTCCTTTATAAATTTACGATTTTCAAAAACTTAAAAAAAGACCCAATAAATTTTATTTACTCAAAAACTCTGCAAACCATCTTCCTGAATCTTTAATGTAGCGTTTTTGTGTTTTGAAATCAACGTAAACAATCCCAAAACGAGGGCGGGTACCTTCTGCCCATTCAAAATTATCGGTAAAGGTCCATATAAAATAACCTTGTACTGGTACACCTTCTTTTTTAGCTCTAAGAACTTGTTTTAGAACATCTTGCAAATATTTTTTTCGTTTTTCGTCATGAACACGCCCATCGCTTTCTAAGGTATCAGGGAATGCGCTTCCGCTTTCGGTGATAATAATTTTTTTGATTTCAGGATAAGAGGCATAAATTTTTAACATTTGATAGACACTCTCCGGATAAACTTCCCAGCCCATTTCCGTTGTTTCTACCCCCCTTTTTTCAGGTTTGACTTGGTTTGCCCATAAAACAGGACGAAAAAGACTATATTTTACCACTTCACGAGTATAATTTTGCATGCCCACAAAATCCAAATCAAATTTGAGCAATTGTTCATCGCCGGGTTTCATAAATTTTTTAATTCTTTTCAGAGCAGGAAAATCTTTGAATGGATACCCTCTACCTAAAACAGCTTCCAAAAAAAACTTATTCATAACGGCTTCGACGCGAGTTGCCGCTTTTTGATGTCTCTTTTTCGGTTTAAAAGGTTCTATATAAGAACAAGAGAAAGTAGAACCGATGTTAGCTTGCGGAAAAATTTCTCGGATAGTCCTACCACCTTCGGCTAATGCCATGGCTGTATGATGAGAAGCCCTTAAAAATTTATCAATTCCTTTTTTCCCTGGTGCATGGATGCCCAACATATAACCTAACGCTGTAAAAGCCGTAGGCTCGTTCATTATCATCCAATTTTTAACTTTGCCTTTAAATTCTTTTACGCAAATTGCCACGTATTCCTTAAACCATTGTATGACTTCTCGGTTAGTCCAACCGCCTTTATCTTCTAATGCTTGTGGTAAATCCCAATGATAGAGCGTAACCCACGGTTCAATTCCTCTTGCAATACAGGCATCTATCACCCGATGGTAAAACTCTAATCCTTTTTTATTGAGTTCTCCCGTTCCTTTTGGCAGTATTCTTGACCAAGCAAAAGAAAAACGGAAAATGGGAATATTAAGTTGTTTTAGTAAATCTAAATCTTGCTCGTATAAATGATAAAAATCGGTGGCTACGTTTCCTGTTTCGCCGGTTTTAATTTTACCTTTGGTATTAGCAAAAGTATCCCAAATAGAGAGCCCTTTGCCATCTTCTTGGTAAGCCCCCTCAATCTGATAAGCTGAAGTGGCTACGCCAAATAAAAAATCAGGACCAAAAAGAGAACGCCGAAGTTCATCGTTGATAATTTTTTCTTTACTCCATAAAGAAGCCCACGGGCTTAGCGTAGCCAGTGCAGTCATAGCTAAGCCCGATTTAATAAAATCACGTCTTTTCATGAGTGGCAAATATAGATTTTTATACAGTTTATCCTGCAAAATTTTAAGCTAAATCAATTTTTTTGGTGAGGTAGACATCCTGAACGGCATTGATAATTTGTATACCTTCCTTAATAGGTTTTTGGAAAGCTTTTCTACCGAGAATAAGCCCCATGCCGCCCGCTCTTTTGTTGACCACAGCAGTTACTACGGCTTCTTTTAAATCAGATGCACCGGAAGAAGCTCCGCCTGAGTTTATCAAACCTGCACGCCCCATATAACAGTTAGCAACTTGGTAGCGTGTTAAATCTATGGGGTGGTCAGTAGTAAGTTTTTCGTAAACATCTTTATGAGTTTTACCAAATTTAAGAGCTAAATAACCTCCATTATTTTCAGGTAATTTTTGTTTGATGATATCTGCTTGGATAGTCACACCGATGTGATTGGCTTGCCCGGTGAGGTCAGCGGAAACGTGATAATCTTTTTCAGGAGTTTTGAAAGCAGTGTTACGCGTATAACACCAAAGAATGGTAGCCATACCGAGTTCATGAGCATATTCAAAAGCTTCACTAACTTCCTGAATTTGACGGGAAGATTCTTGGGAACCAAAATAAATCGTTGCTCCAACTGCTACTGCTCCTAAGTTCCAGGCTTCTTTTACAGAACCAAACATGATTTGGTCGTACTTGTTGGGGTAAGTCAAAAATTCATTATGATTGATTTTTACGATAAATGGAATTTTATGGGCGTATTTACGAGAGACAGCAGCAAGTACACCAAAAGTAGAGGCAACTGCATTGCAACCGGATTCAATAGCCAGTTTTACGATGTTCTCAGGGTCAAAATACATAGGATTAGGAGCAAAAGAAGCACCTGCGGAATGTTCAATACCTTGGTCTACGGGTAAAATGGATAAATAGCCCGTTCCTTTTAATCTACCGTAATTATATAAGGTTTGTAAACTTCTTAAAGTTTGGTTATTACGGTTAGAATCCTTCCAAATTTGGTCAACAAAATTTGGATTTGGCGCATGAATAGACTTTTTGTCAATTGTTTTGCACTCGTGTTTTAAATAAAAATCTGCATCTTCCCCAAGTATTTCTATAATTTTTTCTAATGACATGATGAATCCAAATTTTGTGCGAAAATACAGCATATTTTGTAAAACGAAAAAAATATTCTAACTTTGCGATAAATCAAAAGATTAGACTTAGTAAATGGTTCTGAGAAAAGGAGTTTCTTTTATTTTTTTTTGGATAGGGTTGATGGTTTTTTCACAACCGCCGCCTAAAAGCAAAGTGAATTTAGAGGAAGAAAAAAGAAAGTTAGAGGAGGAAGTTCAGTTAACCCAAAAACTTTTAGAAGAAACCCGAAAAATACGTAAGCAATCTATTGCGGAGCTTCAAATTGTAAATTCGCAAATTGAAATACGAGAACAAATCGTATCTACTTTGCATAAACAAGTCAAAAATATTGATGAAGAAATTGAAAACATAGAAAAAATTATTGCTGCGATGCAAAAAGATATTTTTAGGCTTAAGCAAGAATACTTAGAATTTGCATACGTTACTTACAAATCACATACTAACCTTAATATTTTACTTTGGTTGTTCAGTGCAGAAACATTTCGGCAAGCGTATAATCGTTTAAGATTTTTTAAGGATTTTTCTGAGGTACGAAGAAATCAAATACAGTTGATAAGGAGAGCTCAGGTTCGTTTGTTGGAAAAAAAGATGGAATTAGAAAATCGTAAAACTAAAAAAAATGTCATTTTAAAAGAGAAAAAAAGTGAATACGAAAAACTGATTGATAACCGTAAACAAAAACAGAACATTGCCAATGAACTAAGAAAACAAGAGGCTTATTATAAGAAGCAGTTAAATATTCAAAAGCAAAACATGCAAAGGATACAAGCGGCTATTGAGCAATTGATTTTAGAAGAAAAAAAAGCTACTGCAAATAAACCGCAAGAAGAAAAAGAAGGGGATATTACTGCTCCGTTATCTAAATTATTTGAAAAAAATAAAGGGAAATTACCATGGCCTGTATCTATGAACCATGGTATTATAACAGGTAGGTTCGGAATTACTGAAGATGAAGTTTCGGGTGGTAAAGTAATGAACAACGGTATTTATATCAATACTCCATCCAATGAAAAAGTGAGAGCTGTTTTTGGTGGTAAGGTTACAGCAGTACAAAATTTACCGATGATAGGAAAAGTAGTTATCATTCAGCATGGTAATTATAGAACGGTTTATGCAAATTTAAGTGAGGTTTATGTGAAAGTAGGAGAAGAAGTAGAAGCATTAACGCCCATCGGTATTCTAACGCTGAATAAAGAAAATGAGCAAAGTAAATTACATTTTTTAATATACGAGGGCAAAACGCCACTCAATCCTGAGGAATGGATTATCAGCAAAGGTAGATAGTTAGTGGTCCTAAACCTACTATAAATTATTTAAGTAGTTCATCGTAAATAATTTGGAAATATACTAGCATTCCGACAGTTCCTCCGCCCAATAATTCTACTCTTCTTTGATTAAGCAAATTAGTAGCACCGAGGCGAAGTGTAGTTTTAAAGGAAGGTATTTTATAAGAAATTTGAGCATCCACATTGTGGAAAGCCGGAACAATGCCTTGTGCGAAAGATTCTTCATACTCAAAAGCATCCTGCCAACGGTACTGAACAGAAAAACCCCATTTTTTGAATAAATTACGAGCAGAAATTCCTGCATTCACTTTATGCGGCGGAGTGTTAAATTTAGCAATGAGCTCATCTTCTTCCTCCTTATCAAATAAAGCATCGGTATAAGTATAAGAGGAATTAATCGTCCATTGATTATTCAAGTTGTAACTTAATCCGATAGAAGCGCCCCAGGAATTTACTTGGGTAGTTGCGTTATAATATCTTCTGTAATAAGCTTTGGGTGCTGAATTATTCGCTATAACTTGCGGGTTAAATTCTAAATATTGCCAAGTTTTAGTAGTATCATTCCAAACTCTCGCAGGAGCCACTAAATCCACCGTCCCTTCAAAATGGTCGTAAATATTATAGTAAACATAGGTATCTAAGAAAAGCCTTTGCTGAATGAGACCTTTATAACCTAGTTCAATAGTTTTGATGAGTTCGGGGCGTACATCACGCATTTCTAATTTTTTTAAGAGCGGGGTTGCCCGAGCGATGGCTGTTGCAGTGTCGACCCCTTGAGATAACAAGTTATTGTATTCTTTCAAAAACTCATTTACTGATTCTTGGGAATAATTATTTTCAACTCCATATGGCTGGTACGCTTTTTTTACGCCTCCAATGTATTTAGAAAAGCCTAAATTAAGGTCTATGTATTGAGCTTGAAGGGTAGGATTACGGAAACCTGTTTGAGCACTTAAACGCAAATTATGATTTTTATTTTCTCCGAAGGAATAAACGGTAGCAATTCTCGGGCTAAATACCACTTGAAAATTTTTAGATTTATCTAATCTTCCTGAAGCAATGATTTTGAGTTTATCATTTAAAAAGGTTTTAGTAGCTTGAAAATAAGCACCTATTTCCCAAACTGAAAGCGGGTTACCTGTTGTATCCGAAAATAAAGTACCTTGAGAATTCAAATCAAAATATCTGATATTAGCTCCTGCAATCAAGTGAATAAAGTCTATTTGGTTTTTGAAATCGTATTGACCTTCTGAGAAATACAAATTAGTTTTATCTACAAAAAGAGCACCACCGTTTAAGAAATCAGGTTTAGAAACAATAGAATTGAAAGCATTTTGGAATTCGGGGGTACCCGGTTGAAAACGTGCTTTCCCACCAAAAACATAATCCACAAAGTTTTTATTATTCAAATAGAAAGGGTCTTGTTTATCTTGAAGGATTTTGATAACATTAGTATTATCGCCATCAGCGAAGGCTCTTGCAACGGCATCACTACCAGCGGGAAGGGGTTCTAAACCTGCAAAACCACGTATGGCATTGATTAAAAAGTTGTTATTACCATAAACCAACAAATATTGGGTAAACCATTGTTCATCAGGCTTAGCCATTCTGTTTAAGTTAATTGCCGCAAAGCGGTTATCATATGTTTTTCCTGCATCTTCTAAACCTGCATAACTTCTTACATAGAAATTATCTCCTTTAAGTTCTAAGCGATACAAATGATAAAAGAAATCTTTGATAGAAATTTTATTTACTGCTTGGTAAACAGTTGTGCCGGTATTCCATTTACCTTGTGCAATCAGTTCTAAGTTCGGTTTGAATTTGTAATGTAAACTGATGTCAGACTTAAGGCTATAAGTATTGTAATCCACTAAATCTATTTCGCGGTATCCTGTTCGGGCAATGCGAATAGGTTGAGAAACTAGCCCATTAGAAGATTTCGCATCAAAAACTACAGAGACCTCGTCTCCATAAACATTTTGACCATCATAACCAGGTCGGTCACTTAGTGTATTATTAATAGTACCGACGTAATTAGCAATGTCTCTATAATCAGTGGCATACCAATCTGTACCTTTAATGTAAGCCAAATTCACTTTAAAAGCAAATTTATCATTAAAAACTTTTGCATACCGGGCAGAGAAATCAAAGAAAGGGCTAGTATTGGGCTCATATTTATCAAGGTGATTAGCACCAATTTTTACAGAAGCAGAAGCACCTGGATATTGCCATGGGCTTTTAGTGTAAACATTTATCAGACCATTAAAAGCATTCGGACCATAGAGGGCAGAAGCCACGCCGGGAATAAGTTCAACGCTTTCAATGTCTAAATCAGAAGCACCATTTAATACACCTACGGGAAAATTTAATCCTGGAGCTTGCATATCCATTCCATCTAATCTTTGAACAAATCTTGGGTTCGTATTAGAATTAAATCCTCTGGTATTCAGAGTTTTAAAAAGCATGGAACCTCCGAATTGGTCTATTCCTTTAAACATGACCATGCCTTCATAAACATTCGTTGCAGGTGCTTCTCTTAGGGTCACTAAATCCATTTTTTCTATACTTACAGGGGATTCAATAATCCTTTCTTGGATACGAGAAGCACTAATAACCACTTCGTTGGCTTGCAAAAATTCTTCTTTCATGGATACGTTTATTTCAGTAGCCTGTTCAGGGTTTACTTCAATAATTTGTGTGGCATAGCCTATATAAGAAAATCTGATTTTAACGGGCTTTTTTTCATTGAAACTCAGCGTAAATATGCCTTCATTGTTCGTGATGGTACCGTTTAATGTTCCTTCTTCAATCACATAAACCCCAGGCATCGGCTCTTTATTTTCATCAGTAACCTTCCCCGTAATTTTAAAAGTCTGCTTAACAGTAGTTTTAGTTTCTGTTTGGGGCGCGTTCTCTGTATTTTTTTTGTCTTCTTTTATTCCTTTTTTTCGGATATCAGGTTGAGAATACAGGGAATTTAATAACAAAATTTTAATGAATGAAATGGCTAAAAGAAAATTTGCTAACTTCATAAAACTTTTTTTTGCAAATATATAATTTTTATCAATTGCAAAAATTTTTTAATTTCAAATTTGTCATTAGAATGATTTTCTCATGACAATTTGCTTTAGCCACGAATTACACGAAAGAGCACGAATATAATGGAACTTTAATTTTTGTATTTCACAAATTTTTTCATCAAAAATTTTCCTTGAAATTCCATAACAATCATATAAGTCCCTGAACTTAAGTTACTTACATCTGTTTGCAAAAAATTCAATCCTTTTTGCCCCATATCATCCTTCAATACCGTGATTATCTGCCCTAGTTCATTGATAATTTGAATTCTTACTATGTCATTATCAGGTAAGATGTAAGGAATTACAAGAGTTTGATTCGTAGGATTGGGATAAGGGTTTTGTATATAAAATTCATCATTCAACGATTTACAAATCACGTTATCATCCGGAAAAACGTCATCTAAATCATTTGGCAAGATTCCATTTACGCAAATATAAGTTAATTTCTCGTAAGGGTTCGTTACAATATTAGCTTTAAACACGTATTCTTCTATGGCACCAGGTGCTAAATTTCCTAAATAATATTCACGATTAGCAACTTCTTGTCCTAATCTCACAAACATCGTGGCTTTGTATACAGGAACGGTGGATTTATTTTTAATTTTCACGGCTACCGTCATAATGCCAGTGCTATCTACGTTTGTTTGTAAATCTAATATGGCAATATCCATAATTGTATCAACGGGTACTACTACTACCACTGGTTTTTGAATACTATCTACACAGCCGGAGTCATGCAAAGCAATCAAGGTAATGTAATAAGTACCTGGCTCAGGGAATTGAAACACGGGATTGGTATCGGTAGAGCTCCATGCGGTAGAATCACTTCGTAACCACACATAACTATTTGCGTTCTGACTTTGATTGATAGGTATCACGTTTTCAATAGTTAAGAAAGTATCTTTGGGTAAAGCGAAGTTAGCTTTGGGTTGCAATTGAAAATACAAGGTATCGTAAAGAGTTGCAGAGCAGCCTGATTGCGTGATAACGGTTAAGCTAATAATTTTTTGACCTGTGTCTGGGTAATGATATCGCAAGGTATCATTGATAGAAAACATTCCATTTCCTAAATTCCAATATCGCGATACGATGGGGTCTAGGGGGTCAGAAGTAGAAGTATCAATGAGAGTAAAAGTTTGCGAATTACAGTAAAGGCTTTGTTGGGTGAAGCCTACTACGGGCGAAGTTCCTACGATAACAGGTAGTGTTACGGAGGAAGTGCAGTTCGTTGTTGTAACAATGATAAGAGTTACTGAGTAGTTACCAGGAGTATTGAAAACATGGTAAACTTGTTTTTGAGTTGTCGTATCCACGTTACCGTCACCAAAATCCCAAATGCGTAAAGCAATAGGTTTATTAGATAATGAAGAATTTTCTACAAACAACACTGTATCATTTACACAAGTTTTACCGACCACTTGAAAATTTGCGATAGGTCGCTGAATAATATCAATATTTTTGATAACAGAATCCAAACAGCCATTTTGAGTTTGAACGATTAATTTCACGGGATAAGTACCTAAGTTAGGAAAATTGTAGGTAAAGTTAGGTTGATTGGTAATGAATTGATTGTTGATAAACCATTGGTATCCCGTAGGGTTATCATTAGGATAAAATAAATCGGACTGAAAATCAACGGTTTCACCGAGGCAAGTATTTTGATAAATGAAATTCACCTTAGGAACTTGAATAGTTTGGGTAGCGGTATCTACACAGCCGTTGGAAGTAATGACGATGCAATTTACTTGATATGTTCCACCGATTAAATATTGATGACTTGCATTCATACCTAAGCTAAAAGTACCATCACCGAATTCCCATTTGTAAAATACGATGCTATCATTTTGAACTGTAGAAAGATTAGTAAAAATGACGGGAGAATTAGCACAAGTTGTAGAAAATTGGAAATCAGCCACAGGGCGAGGATGAATAGTGATAACAAAAGAGTCTTGGGAAGTACAAAGCCCTGGTACAGAAGCAGTTAGTTTAACGGTATAAGTTCCTGTGGTATCATAATAATGCACGGGCGAACGTAATGTACTCGTATTGCCATCACCAAAATCCCACAAATAATTTACAGTTGCAGAGGTATCTACATAAGTAGTTTGGTTATTAAAAGAAACAGCAGATTTTTCGCATAAGTTATTGATATTCACTTGTATAGCAGGAGAAGGTGAAATTTGAATTCTACGAGTTTGATAAACCATAATTCCGTTGGATAAGCCACTTAATTCTACGGGAAAATTTCCATGTGACGAATACTGTAAGCCTGATGGCTCAAAATCAGTAGAATGAGTAAAATTAGCGTAGCATGTATCAGGGAAAACATAAGTGACCAATGAATCAGCAGTTCTATCCACTAAAAATAGGTACCACTTGGATTGATATTTCACTAGTTCAGCGCCACGTATATCTTTGAGATTAGGATTCGTAACTACGTAATTCGTATCTACTTGGGACATAGCATGGTTAAAAACCACACGGCGATAAGCAGAATTAAGAGTAAAAATGAACGTATTCCATTTTTCATTATCGTAGCCAAGTCCTAAAAATCCAAAACCTGCATTGACATTGTTTGGGAAAATAGTTTCTATGGGAGGTTGGTTCATTTGGTAAAAAGTAAGTTTATTTAATGAGGAAGTTGCAGAATGAAAATTAGCTAGCAAAACATCAACGGTTCCACATCTTACTACGGTTTTAATGTCTGTAAATTGAGCGGAAGTATTAGAAGAACTAAAAGTTTGAAGGTGAGTTAAGGTAGAACTTAAAGAAGTACCTGCTGAAAACACTGAAACAATATTGGTAGGGTTAACTACAATTACATACCAAGTACCTTGAAACTGAAAAACATCTACATTGCGAGAATTGGTAACTCCCGTTAAAACGGCGGTCGTGTTAGAATTTGGAATGTTAGTGATGGAACTACCGAAATCAAAAGTAATCAAGCGATTAGAAGCGTTGCCCATATAACCGAACCATTTGGTTCCGTCATAACGAACAATCACACGAGAGAACATACTGCTTGTAATACCGAAGGTCCCTAAAACGTTATAAGTTGGGGTATTTTCTAAGGAATTACCAAAATCAAGGCGTACTAGCCCATCTGTATTGATGGTAAAAGCATACCAATTTTTCGTTGCCGTATCTTGGACTATGCTAATGGAACGTGCATCTAAAAGCGGGTAATCTGGTAAGCGGATAGGTCTATTTTTTAAGTCTCCTAAGCAAAAATCCCATTGAAAATCTGTGACTTGATTAGATAAATTTTGTAAATGGACTTCTGAGAAAGCACAAACAGGATTTTGTGTAAATTGAAAATCGGCACCTTGAATGAAGAGCGTATCGTAAAGTGTATCTTGGCAGCCATTAGAGGAGGTTACAATCAATTCATAGGGAATGTTACCAGTTGTTACGGGCAAAATAGCAGTGTTTTTGGTATTAAAAGTGCCATAGCCTTGAATCTTCCATTGCCAGGAAACAATGCTATCAATTGGCAGAATAGTGCTTGCATCATAAAAATAAGTAGAGTCGCCAAGGCAACCTACATAAGTAAGAGCAGCGGCATGAGGTAATGGTGCTACAAAAATTGGTTTAATGACTTGATTAATACAACCGGAGTTGCTTTGAACCACTAAACGCACGTTATAGGTACCTGGATTAGCATAAGTATGAACAGGATTAAGGACATCGGAGCTATCGCCATCGCCAAAATACCAACGACGGAAAATTTCTGTTTCACCTGGAGGGTAAGAAGTACCATCTACAAACGCCGTTGCATTTCCTAAACAAACTGTATTCGCAGTAAAGTTCACTTGCGGACCTGGCTGAATTTGAATAGTTTGTTGAACAGTTTGGTAGCAATCGAGCCCTGCATGAATAGTAAGTTTTACAACAAAATTTCCGCTTTGTTGGTAAGTGTAAGTAGGATTTTGAACAAAAGCCGAGTCTCCATTGCCGAAGTCCCAAATCCATTGATAGATAACATCTCCATTTACCGTTGCACTTCCTTGAAAGTTTATGGGCGTAAATTGACATTCATTAGAAGGTGCTGTAATGTTTAATGATTGAATGTCCACAATTTTAACGGGTTTGATGATACTATCCGCACAGCCATTCGTTCCAGTAACCAACAATTTAACGTTGTAGGTGCCTGCATTGGCAAAAGTGTATGAGGTTACAGGGGCATTAAAAGTATTACCGTCGCCCATATCCCAGAAAACATTTGCAATACTTCCGGTACTAAGGTCATTAAATAAAGTTGGAGAACCTAAACAAACTTGTGAAAATGTGAAATTTGCAGAGGGTGATATGGGTACTACAATGTTTTGTGTGGTGCTATCCGTACAACCGTTTTGAGTGGTTACTTTCAATTTAACGGTAAAGTTTCCTGATGAAGTGTAAACATGAGTAGGATTTGTTTGTGAACTGGTATTGCCATCTCCAAAGTCCCAAAAATAATTAGTGATGGGGTCTTGTATTGGAGAGGTAGAGGAGTTAGTAAATTGAGTTGCAGAATTTTGGCACCCTATATTGATGGAAAAATTAGGACTTGGTCCAGGAGAATAAAAAACGGTTTTGGTGATAGTATCTTTACAATTTTGGTCTGATGTAACGATGAGTTGAACATTATAGCTTCCGGAAGCAGAATAAAGATGAGTTGGGTTTTGCAAAGTAGAAGTATTTCCATCGCCAAAGTCCCATTCATATTGAGTTATAGAACCGTTTGATAGGGTGGAAGTTGAGGTAAATTGCACTGTTTGCCCAACGCAAGCATTAGAAAAAGTAAAATTAGCTGTTGGAAGCGGAGAAATAGTGATGCTATCGGAATAAAAACTGAAATTAAAAGGGTTATAAAAACTCATCAAATCCACAGTTTTGGTGCCTTGCGTAGTGTATGAATAAGTTGGGGGATTGAAATTTGTTGAAAAAGAAAGTGTTGCAGAATTAGTTTCAGGAAAAATCAAATGTACTAAGGAATCCGTCGTTCTATCTACAAAAAAAGCATGCCAGGTTGAATTCTCTTTGATGAGTTTTAAACCTCTAATGTCGGTCATACCTGTTAAT
>Ga0068706_1000738_pt1 | contig 14699 bp, 15 predicted proteins | sample YNPMSBMetaG_FD_65632 | JGI IMG/M metagenome (GOLD analysis project Ga0068706, IMG submission 65632) | Anoxygenic and chlorotrophic microbial mat microbial communities from Yellowstone National Park, USA - YNP MS-B MetaG | ecosystem: Environmental > Aquatic > Thermal springs > Hot (42-90C) >...
AAGGCTTGCAAAGGAAACAATTGATTTGTTTGCCGAATCGTCCCAGAAGTCGTATCCAAGCAATTTCCCTTTGTGTGGCTGAACAATCGACAGAATCGAATAGATAGGCGATAAACCACATATCTTGTACCTGTCCTGCACTTTAATCACCTCTTCAAAGAAGCCATCGGGATTGCAATTTTTAATTTGCTCAATTAATTTATTGTCAAAATCTTGCACTTCTTTGATTTTCTCCATTCCGTCGAATGGGTCATTGAATTTACGTCCGACGTGGGCAAAATCTACACTTGCAATGAATAATGGGTTTTTGAAATTTTCGTATATTTTTCTTCTAAAAGTATCGAAAAAGGCACTTATTCGGTCGTTGGACGAAGGGAAAGTGTTTTGGTAAATGAACTCATTGAATGGACCGACAAGGATTGGAATAAACTTCAAATTAGGCTTTTTGTAAAGGTATTGCAAGCAAACCACAGGGAACTCAATGGAATGCTCGAAACGATGTGCTTGCTCGTCAATTGTAATTTCGAACGAGAGGAAATCGGCAAGCTCACGAATGAATTCTTTGTCAGTCTCAGCAATTCCAAAAGGTGTCTCGAAGTCTTTGTAAGTGAACATAAAATAATCAGAATTTCCGTAGTGGGATGTACCAAGAATCACAAAAGCGTCGTAATTGTTTTTTGCAATTGTGTTGTAAGCTTTTGCATAAACTTTGTGGGCTGGTTCGCCAATGACAAAATCAATATGGGGAACAATGATAGCATTTATATTGGGATTTAGTTCCTGTACAGGTGATTTCGAGAAAATATTCTGGAAATATTTTTCGGCTTCGGTTTTGTCGGTTGGGTAGGAAGAGCCAGCACAGACACTTTTTCGAACCGGGGAGTTCATATAGGCAATAAAATCGTCGCGGATTTTAAAGTAGAACGGGGTTTCGAGATAACAAAGCAGGTTTAGGTCTTCCATAAGATTTATGAAATGGTTCATAAATTCTTGGACATCTCCTGCGTAGTTTTGAGCTACAATTTTTTCGAGTTGTTCCAAAGTAGTTTTTCCATCAAAGAATTGAAGGATTGTAGCAAATTCTTCGGGGAAAAGCAAAGGTTGGTTTGCGATTTGGCTTTCATCGTAGAGTAGAATATTCTTTTTATCGCCGTTTTCAACGATTCTAAAAACAATATCGGAGCGAAGTTTAGGAATTATCTCGTTCTTGTTCATTTTTCATTCTCTTAATGTTTAACTTATTTGCTAAATAAAATGCAAAACCGAAAGCAAAGATGTTTACAAAGGAAACAATAAGAAAAATTGAATTTTTTATGATGAAATATGTTGCGAAAAAAATTATCGCAACGATGATGTTTGTGGTTGCGAGTATCAAAAGCCCTTTTCTTTGCTGTTCCATATACTTTTATCTTAATATATTTTCCAAAGTAGATTTAGCATCGGTTTTCTCATCACGGTACTTGACGATGATAGGAGTATAGACCGAAAGACCGTATTTTTCGGCAAATTCACCTTTGAGTTGTCTCGAGCCCGAGACAACAACCGCCCGTGGTGGAATTTCGAGCGGGGAGTCTTCGGTCGATTGAATAATATTTTGGTTTACAATATCGAAAACTTTCGTCGAGGAAGTTAGAATAACTCCCGAAGCAATAACAGCGTGGTGTCGCACTAGAACTCCTTCGTATATTCCACAATTTCCACCGATAAAAACATCGTCTTCGATGATTACGGGTCGAGCTCCAACAGGTTCCAGAACGCCTCCAATTTGAGCAGATGCGCTCAAGTGGACTCGTTTGCCAATTTGCGCACAGGAGCCAACCAGCGAATGGGAATCGAGAAGGGTATCGGAGTCGACATAGGCTCCAATGTTGACATAGCAAGGAGGCATAATAATAACTCCCGGGGCAATAAAACATCCAGAGCGAATCGAAGTCCCACCCGGCACAATCCTGATTTTATCCTCTATACTAATGCTTTTCGGGGGTATAGTATCCTTATCGAAAAAAGAAGCACCGGCGACCGAGTAATCACGAATTTTCCCATATTTGAATAGAAGGAGAATCCCTTTCTTTACCCAAGGGTGGACAATCCACTTGCCTTCGGGAGTTTTTTCGGCTGCACGAACAAGCCCTTTGTTCAAAGCATCGATGAACTCATCTCTAAATTCAAGAAAAAGATTTTCCGAAAATTCTTTTTCTAATATTTCAACTTTTTCTTTTAGTTTTTCCATTATCGTTCTTCTTTTGATTTTCAGAATTCTGTTGAGTTTTATCCCAACCAACAAGAGCAATTGGCAAAGCTTCGGTAATATGCTTGACTGGGACGATGTTCAAACCTTTTTTAACGAATTCGTTGACTTCGACAAGGTCGGGTTCGTTATCTTTTGGAATAATCACGGTGGTTATGCCCGAGCGTTTCGCAGCCAGTAGTTTTTCGTTCAATCCGCCAATAGGCAAGATATTGCCGCGCAAGGTGATTTCACCAGTCATTGCAGCGTCGCCTCGCACTGGATAACCACTGGCAGCAGAAATCAAAGCCATTGCAATAGTGATTCCAGCCGATGGTCCATCTTTGGGTATTGCTCCTTCGGGAATATGAATATGAATTTCTTTCCTATGGAAGAAGTTTTTTGGTACTTTTAGCTCTTTGAAGTTAGAGCGAATGAAAGAAAGGGCAGCTTTTGCCGATTCTTTCATAACCTCGCCAAGTTGACCCGTTAAGGTTAATTTTTCTTGCCCTGGCATTATCGAAACCTCGATTGGCATTGTATCGCCTCCGACACTGGTCCAAGCAAGCCCAAAGGCAACTCCAACCTTAGGTTCCAGGTCTTCTTTTTTGAACTTGAACTTTGGAACTTTGAGGTATTCTTCTACCTTTTTCTCGTCAATAATGAATTTTTTTCTTTTTATATATCTTTTAAATTTTGGATTTTCGCGTAGTGCAGTTTTGAAGTCAGTTTCGGAATTAAGTTTGTATTTTTTCTCGAAATCCAATATTATTTCTTTTATTGTTTTTCGGAAGAGTGAAGACAATTCCCGTTCGAGATTCCGAACACCAGATTCCCGTGTATACTCACGGATTATTTTTAAGATAGCGTCATCGGTAACTTCGATGTTTAAATCTTTGATGCCATATTCTTCCTTAATTTTTGGAATGATATGCCTCTTGGCAATTTCAAGTTTTTCGGGCTCCAAATAACTCGAAAGCTCGATAATTTCCATTCTATCTAAAAGCGGGATGGGAATTTCGTATTTGACATTTGCAGTGGTGATGAAAAGAACATTCGATAAATCGTAATCCACCTCGATGTAATGGTCTTGGAATGCGACATTCTGTTCTGGGTCGAGGACTTCGAGCAGAGCAGCCGAGGGGTCGCCTCGGAAATCCATCGACATTTTATCGATTTCATCGAGCAGAATGACCGGATTAATCGTTCCGGCTTTTTTCATTGCTTGAATGATTTTGCCGGGCATAGCTCCAACATAAGTTCGGCGGTGACCACGAATTTCGGCTTCGTCTCGAACTCCGCCCAATGAGAAGCGCACAAATTTTCGACCTAATGCTCTTGCAATCGACCGAGCAAGTGAAGTTTTACCAACTCCCGGCGGACCAACAAAGCAAAGTATCTGCTTTTTTAAACTTCCGGCAACGTTCAGTACTGCAATGTATTCGAGTATTCTTTCCTTTGGCTTTTCGAGGTCATAATGGTCTTCGTCCAAAATTTTTTTGACATGCTCAATGCTAAAATTATCCTCCGTTTTTGTAGACCAGGGAAGAGAGGTGAGCCATTCTAAATAAGTTCTATTCACGGAGTATTCTGGGGACATTGTAGGCGTTTTTTTCAATCTTTCGAGTTCCTCGATGGCTTTTTTGTAAGCGTGTTCGGGCATTTTTGCATTTTCAATCGCTTCTTTCAGCTGAGCAATTTCTGGGATTGATTCTTCCTCTTCTTCCAATTCTTTTTGTAGGGCTCGAATTTGCTCCTGAATGTAATATTTCTTTTGTGTTCTTTGAATTTGACTTTGAACCTTTGTGTCGATTTCCTCTTCGATTTTTAAAATCTCCAGTTCGGAGGTTAGAATGGAATTTAGTTCAAAATATTGTTCTTTTAAATTTGTTCGGTCGAGGATTTTTTGCTTAACTGGGACAGAAACGTGTATATTTGCCGAAGCAAAGTAAAGTTTTCGGATTGGGTCTTTGATATTTTCGAAAGCAGAATAAACATCGGGCGAAAGCAAACGATGGGAGCGAACATAGTTGTAAAAAAGTTCGCTGGCTCGGCGAATCAATGCTGTCAGCTCCTGGTCGTTTTCATCGTATTGAATTTCGACTGGGGCAATTTCTGCCGAAAGGTATTCGGTTCGGTTTATTGGTCTGACAATTTTGGAGTGGTATAGCCCTTCGACAAGGACTTTGAGCAAGTTGTTCGGTAGTTTTACAACTTGAAGAATTTTTGCAGTAGTACCATATTCATAAATATCATCGAAATCTGGCTCATCGATGGTTGGGTCTTTTTGGGCAACAAGGAATATGAATTTGTCTTTGTCCATTGCTTCGGATATTGCCTGAATCGAGCTTGCCCTACCGATGAGGATAGGGTAAATCATAAAAGGGAAAATTACAATATCCCGCAATGGGAGAATCGTTAATACTGTTGGGATTGAAGAGCTTTTATCTTCGGTACTTTCTAAAATCTCGGGCGTAGTTTCGTCCTTTTTCATATTATAAACTCAAATTTTAATTTTTAATAAACGAATTTCTTTGTTTTCAATTTGATTCGTCTTTTTGTTTTGTTCAAAATGGTTTGAAAATGGAATTCATTGACCATATTGGAAACAGAGTGGTTTTGACGAAATATCCTGAAAGAATTGTTTCGCTTGTGCCATCCCAAACCGAGTTGTTATTCGATTTAGGTTTGAAGAACAAAATAGTGGGCATTACTCGATATTGTGTTGAGCCGAAGGAACTTGTGGCGGAAGTTCCCAAAGTGGGAGGAACAAAGAAACTTGACATTGAGCTCATCCGAAGTTTAGAACCTGATTTAGTCATAGCAAACAAAGAGGAAAACACAAAAGAAGATGTAGAGAAAATACAGGAATTTGCACCAGTTTGGGTTTCGGTGGTTTCAAATTTCAATGAAGCAATTAAAATGATTCTTGATATTGGAGAGATAACAAATCAAGCACAAAAAGCTCAATGGATTGTTGCCAATATTATTGAGAAAAAAGATTATTTTGTTGAAAAAGTTGCAAAAAAGGGAATATTGGGCAAGACTGTTCTGTATTTCATTTGGAGGAAACCCTTTATGATAGTCGGGACTGATACTTTTATCAATTCAATGCTTGAGCTCTGTGGGTTAGAGAATCTTGCAAACAAGTACAATGGTATTGAGGGGAGGTATCCCAAGATTGACATTGACGTTTTAAAAAGAATTAACCTTGATTATGTTTTTTTATCGACTGAACCATATCCATTTTCCGACAAGCATATTCTTGAATTTCAAGAGATTTTCCCTTTGAGCCAGATTAAAATTGTTCGGGGCGATTATTTTTCTTGGTACGGGTCAAGAATGCTCAAAGCATTCGATTACTTTGCAGAACTTTTCGAGTTGTGATTTCTTCATTTCCTTTTTCTGTGGTATATTTTCAAAAGTCTTTCATAATTTTGCTTTTTTGGTAATGTTATGATTTTCCCTAAGATTGTTGGAATATTAAATGTAACTCTGGACTCCTTTTCTGATGGAGGAATGTTTATCCATCCCGAAGCTGCAATTCGTTGGAGTTTGAAGCTTTTGGAAGATGGAGCTGACATCCTCGATGTTGGAGGCGAAAGCACTCGTCCCGGCTCCGAACCTGTTCCTGTTGATGAGGAGTTGAAACGTGTCTGTCCAGTTATCGAAGGAATTAAACGAGAAAAGGCGGACGCAATAATTTCAATTGATACAACCAAATATGCAGTAGCTGAGAAAGCCATTGAGTTAGGGGCAACGATTATAAATGACATCAGCGGTTTGCAATATGATGAACGGATGGCAACGCTTGCAGCAAAAAACAATTGCACTTTAATAATTATGCATATGCAGGGAACACCGCAGACAATGCAGTTGAATCCTACCTACGACGATGTTGTCGAGGATATTTTTAACTTCTTGCAGCGAAAAATTAAATTTGCCCGTGACTGCGGAGTTGAAAAGATTATTGCCGATGTTGGAATTGGCTTTGGTAAGACGGTTGAACACAACTGGGAATTGCTTCGTCGGTTCGAACGATTTTATGATTTGAATGTTCCTTTGATGTTGGGTATCTCTCGCAAATCTTTTATAGGCAAGACCTTGAATATCGACAATCCTATTGACCGGGATGTTCCAACAGCTCTTTTGCATTCCCTTTTGTTAAGATATCGCATCGATTATATCAGAGTTCATAACGTTTACTTAATAAAAGTTTTAAAGGTTCTTTTCAATAAGTTATATGAAAAGTAAAAGAACCTTGATGGTATTTTCTTTTTTAATCTTTTTATCATTTAAGCTATATTCTCAAATCCAATGGGCTTCGTTTGTTGTTAATTATTCCTCTGAGTTAGGAATTAGGGAATATTCAATAGAGCAGGCTCTTGGAAAACCCAATGTTCTCCCAACTTTTGGTTTCTCGCCTTGTGCTTGGGCACCCAGACATTTGAGAGCCAAAGACGGCGAATACATTCATCTTGGATTTGCAAATCCACAATATGTAAGAGCGATAATTATCAATTTGAATAACTCCGATAACTGCATCAAGCAAATTTTTCTTTTCGATGAGAAAAACAGGAAATATCTGGTTTACTTAAATGATAATTTTATTCTTTCTTCACGTAAAGGTGTTTTGTTTAAGCATTTAATCGAAAAGACAACTTTCAAAGCCAAATCCATTCTGATTTTTTTTAGAACCGATTACTTGAATGATTTTCTGCAAGTTGATGCAGTTGGCATATCTGAATTTAACGAAATGGGTTACGAAGTTAAGATTAACGAGGTGTTTATTCCACCGCAGGAAATTCGGTCTGCTGAGAATCTTGGGAGTAATGTAAATTCACCTTATCAAGAAGTGGCTCCTGTGATTACTCCCGATGGGAAAAGGCTATACTTTACAAGAGAGAAACATCCCGCAAATTTTGGGATTAACAAGAAGCAGGACATTTGGTATTCCGATTTGAACGAAAATGGTGAATTTAGTCCAGCAACTATCCTACCACCACCTGTGAACAATGAACAGCACAATTTTGCATTTGGAACCACACCCGATGGTATGTCGTTGATTTTGGGGAATGTTTACCTTCCCGATGGCTTAATGCGAAAAGGCCTCTCTATTTCGAAATTTAATGGTGAAACTTGGGACTTTCCCAAAGAAATTGTTGTTGAGGGCTTTGAAAATAACAATGAAAGAACCGCTTATTTCCTTGCATTCAATGGGAAAATTTTAATTTTATCACTTGAGAATAGAAGCTCTTATGGAGGATTGGACCTTTTTGTGAGTTTTTTGAAAGAGGATGGAACATTTTCGAAGCCACTCAACCTTGGACCGCAAATTAATACGGCAGACGATGAAACTTCGCCATTTTTGGCTTACGATGATGAGACTTTGTTCTTTGCCTCGGCAGGTCATCCGGGTTATGGCGGCTTGGACATTTTTATGACCCGTCGATTGGATACTACTTGGCAAGATTGGTCTGAACCTGTAAACTTGGGTAGAATTGTTAATACTGACGGATGGGATGCTTATTTTACTATTCCAGCATCGGGCGAGTATGCTTATTTTGTTTCAACCAAAAATTCTTTGGGGAATGAGGATATTTTTCGAGTTTATCTTCCCAAAGAATTAAGACCAAAGCCTGTTGTTATTGTTTCCGGAAAAGTTTTGAACAAGAAAACAAATACTCCTTTGAAAGCAACGATTCAATACGAAACTTTGCCCGACGGCAAAGTTGTAGGAATTACAGAGTCTAATCCTAAAACTGGAGAATACAAAATAGTGCTTCCGGGCGGTGCCAAATATGGATTCCATGCCCAAGCCGATAGTTTCCTTTCGGTAAATGAAAATATTGATATTAGAATGGATTTGCGATACCAGGAGATTAAAAGGGACTTATTCCTTGTGCCAGTAGAAGTTGGAGAAAGTATTCGGTTAAACAATATATTCTTTGCTTACAATGATTATAAACTTTTAGAAGATTCCTATGCTGAGTTAAATCGAATATTGAAGTTTTTGAAAGAAAACCCTAATGTTGAAGTAGAAATATCGGGGCATACCGACAATGTTGGCTCGAGAATCTATAACATAAATCTATCCCGGTTGCGTGCTGAATCGGTTGCAAACTTCTTCATTTCCAATGGAATTGACCCGAAAAGGTTAAAGGTTGTTGGTTATGGCGAGCAGTTTCCAATTGCATCGAATGATACGGAATGGGGACGACAAATGAACCGCCGTGTGGAGTTCAAAATCATAAAAAGGTAAAAATTTATTAATTTAGTATCTTTAAAAGAGTTAACGGGAGATTTGATGACAAAGAAAGTTGTTTTTACTGATGATGACCTTCAAAGACTTGCAAATGTTTTTAAGATTCTCTCGGAAATTTCTCGATTGAAGATTTTAAGGACGCTTCTTGAAGGTGAAAAATGTGTTACGGAGATTATTAACGCAACTGGTCTGATGCAAGCCAATGTTTCAAAGCAAATTAAGATAATGCACGATGCCGGGATTGTTGCTTGCCGACCTGCCGGACTTCAAAGATTTTACAGAATTGTCGACCCCACGATTATCGACATATGCGAAACCATTTGCAAGGCTCGAAAATAAGAACACTTTTCGATTTAATTTCCTTCCCTTTCAGGCTTCTTTTTGTCTTGGTAATTACCTTTATCGACTCTTTATTGGCGGTTTTAGCAACTTTACTTTTTCATCGATGGTATCGAAAGTTGAATCATTATCGCTCGTGGGCTCGACGTATTCTGTTTTTCGCTGGTGTCCGAGTTGAAACGACTGGCAGGGAAAATATTGAACGCCAAAAATCATACATTTTTGTTGCGAACCATTCCAGTTATTTCGACATTCCAGCTGCTTTTGTCGCTATCCCAAATAGAATGAGAATAATGTATAAAAAAGAGCTCGAAAAGATACCTGTTTTTGGTTGGTATTTGAAATATTCAGACTTTGTCGCTATCGAAAGAGAAGAAGTTGCCTCGGCAAGGCAAAGCTTGAACGAAGCATTGAAATTAATCCAGCAGGATTATTCCGTTTTGATTTTTCCCGAAGGCACTCGTTCTGCCGATGGAACACTTGGCGAATTCAAACGTGGTGCACTTTATTTGGCTATCAAGAGCGGGAAGGAAATAGTTCCTGTCACAATTATTGGAGCACGAGAAATTTTGCCCCGCGGAAGTTTCTACTTCCGCACTGGTAAGATAAAAGTGGTGATTGGGAAACCTTATCTAAACAAAAATATTCTCGACAAGACTGAAATGAATAAGTTGAAAGATTATCTTTTAAAAGAAATAGAAAGCAATTTATATAACAATTGAAAATTAACTTTGTTTTGTGAATTTGATTTTGCTTAGTCAGTTAAAAATTTCTTTTTGACTAAATTCTTATTCCAAAATTGAAACCAAGGAAGAAACCACCGAAATCTGTAATGGGCTTGTCTTTGACACTTTCGAGGCCTTTCCCCCCAAAAGGTATCCAGAATTGACGAGCAGAAATTCCAATATAAGATTCCTCGGTAACGGGAATATTGACCCCAGTTCCAACAAAGAAACCCAGTCGCACATACATACGAGCATAACCAAACGATGTGAAAAATTCCTTGTCGTAAGGTGTTGTCAAAATGAAAGTGGGACCAAGCCCAAGATTTAGGTAAGGAGTAAAGTTTGTGTTAAACAAACTAGTCAAAAAAGATTGACTAATTCCAAATGTTAGTGGAAATATATAGATTCTGTTTATTTTGCCTGGGATGAAAAGCTCACCAGTCCAAGGGTCGTAATATTCAAATTCATCGGTGTTTCTTGCACCAGAGATGTATAAATTAGCAAACAAAGATGTGTTTGTAGCAATACTATATTCGTAGAAACCTCCGATTCCGAAGCCGTTGTTCGATAGTATCAAGCTCAGCCCCCAGTAGTTTGATTTTTTCAAGTTGGATTTATCCGATGTTAGCAAAGGTCGAGGACTTTTGAACACAATTGTGGAGTCAAATTCTTGACTAATATCTTTACTAAAAGAAAAAGGAGGATTACAAGTTACAAATAAAAAGAAAAGCAAAGCGATAGTGAAAAAAGATGTTTCTCTTTGTATTTTTTTCCCAATCATAATATTGTTCAATTGTTCAACATAAGAAACGAAGATGTAGTTTTAAATTGTATATTTCGAAAATTTTTTTTAATTTTGTTTGCTTTTTTTTGAAATTTTGATGACAATCGAAGATTTTGTTGCTAAGCTGGAAAAGATTTTACCATTTGAGGCAGGATTAGAAAACGATAAATTAGGATTACAGATAAAAACGGATAGTGGAGAAATAAGTAATGCCTTGATTTGCTATGAACTTACGCCCGAAGTAATTGAAGAAGCCCTAAGCTACAAGTCGAATTTGATAATTTCTTTCCATCCTTTGATTTATCATCCTTTGCAGAATATCTTGAATACCGAGCGAGTCGGTACTTTGGTTCAAGGACTGATTCGCAACGGCATTTCATTAGTTGTTTGCCATACCAATTTCGATGCTTACCAAAAAGGCACAAGTTGGATTTTTGCCAACAGAATCGGTTTGGTTGTTACGGGATTTTTATCGGAAAATAAGTATCTGCAAGGATTGGGGTTCGGGGTGGTTGGTGAATTTCCTTCCCCAATAACTGAATTGGATTTTTTGAGTCGAATATCGAAGATAACTTATTCGCCATTGCGTTGGTGCAAAGGCAAAAGCGATTTCGTTTCGAAGGTTGCTGTGGTTGCCGGTAGCGGATTTAGTTTTGCAGAACTTGCTTACGAAAAGGAAGTCGATGCTTTCGTAACTGCGGATATTTCTTATCACAATTTCCATAAGTATAATGGAAAGATGATGCTTGTCGACCCGGGGCACTGGGAAATGGAATATTTTGTTGCAAAAGCTTTAAAAGAACTTTTCGAGGAATTTTTCAATGGAGAAGTGAGTTTCTTCGTCTCTAATATTTACACAAATCCTGTTAGGTATTTTGCGGAAAAAAATTATAATTTGATTCAGGAGAATAATTTGTTAAATATATCTGGGAAATAATATGATGAAATATCCCTTGCAATTTCTTGTTGCTCTTTCTTTGGTGGATAGGCGGCAAGACGATTTGGAAGATGAATTTGGAGACCTTCCGGAAAAAATCCAGAAGGCAAAGGAGAAATATCAGGAACTTGACTCTTATGTGAAAGAAACGCAAAAGGTTTTGGAAGAAGTTCGCAATTTTATTGTAAAATCGAAAAAAGCTCTCGAGGAATTGAAGGCACGCGAAGAGAAACTTTCGAAACAGCAGTTTCTCGTTAGAAACAATAAAGAGTTCGATGCAATAACAAGGGAAATTGAATTTGCTCGCTCGGAGTATAATCGTATCTCTCAAGAACTACAGCAGACAAACATCAAAGAAGAAAACTTGGTGAATGTATTGGAACAGCAGAAGAAAGAAGCCGAAGATGTTTTGAAGGAACTTCAGGAATTGGAGCACGACTATGAGCTTATTGCAACGAACCAAAACGAGGAGTTGAACGAAATTCGTGCTGCTCGGGAAAAGATTATTGAGAAGCTGGACAAGCATACGCTCGAGATTTATCAAAGAATCAGGAATACTCATAAAGACGCAATTGTGAAGGTTAAAAAGAATAGCTGCACTGGTTGTTTTAGTCATATTCCGCCCCAAAGGATAGTCGAAATTCGTAACAATTTGGATAGGCTTTACACGTGTGAAAATTGTGGACGCATTTTATATCCCGAAGATTTAGAGATAGATAGTGAATATATTTTATAAATTTTCTAATTTAGTAGGGTAGAATCGCTCTTTGATGGAAGGATGGGCAGTCGCAAGAGCGAAAGCTCTTGAGGAAAGTCCGAACTCCTTGGAACAGCCCGCTTCCTAACAGGAAGGCAGCGAGCCAGTTTGGCTGGCGAGCTGACGGAAAGTGCCACAGAGAATAGTCTGCCAATCCGGCTTGCATCTTTTGCAAGCGGCACGGAGGCGATGGTGAAACGGTGGGGTAAGAGCCCACCAGCACTTCGGGTGACCGAAGTGGCTCGGCAAACCCCGGGCGGAGCAAGGTCAAATAGGGAAGCATTGGGCTTTGCCCAGCCGGGTTGTTCCACCGGTAAACTCTTCGGAGTTTGTGCTTCCGGGTAGACCGCTTGAGGGCATTGGCAACAATGCTCCAAGATAAATGACTGCCTCCACCAATCTTTTTGGTGCAGACAGAATTCGGCTTACAATCCTTTCATCGAGGCGATTCTACCCAAATTGAATTTTTTATGAGGGTAAAAATGAAATTATCGGATGACCCATTTGTAAGAGAATTGTTACCGGAATTCGTTGACAATTGGATTTCCGATATCGATTCTCAATTTAAGCAGCTTATCGAAACAAAGAATAGCGACGATTTGTATAGGTTCGCCCATACTTTGAAAGGTTCTTGCTTCCAATTTGGGCTCGACCATATTGCTCAGCTTGGAATTGAATTGATGGGCTATGCAAAAGAAAAAGACTGGGAAAGCGCAGCTGCTATGGAGGACAAGATTCGCTCCTCATTCCTCGAAGTAAAGGAATTTTTGCAAAATAACCCTATATAAAATTTTGGGAGGGCTCGAAATGAAAAAGTTTACTGCTTTTTTCATTTTATTTTCTCTTTTTCTGCCTGTTTTAATATTTGCTCAAATCCGTGTTGCAGTCCTGCCATTTCAAAATATGGATGGCGACCTTACTTTGAGCGTTTTGAGCTACAAATTGCAAGATAGTGTTGCGAATTTATTAAGGCAATACGACTCAACGCAGAAGCATTTTGTAATAATTCCTTCCGATTCGATTGACCTTCTCGTTAGCCAGTTTAATCTTGACCCGACGAATCCACAGTATCCAACAGATATGTGGAAAGCAGTTAAACTTTTGAATGCTAACGCTGTCATTAGTGGTACTTTCAATCGTAAGGCTGGAAGGATTTTGATTAATGCTTACATTTACGATGTGAATACCAAACTTGCTTATCCCGATTATCAAGCGAGGGACATCTTTAAGCCTGAAGACAAAGTAATGGAAGCGGTTCCAATCATCGTCAAAAAACTACTACCGGGACTTTTGGAATAATCTCATTTGAAGAATACAGCCAGCCATAGTGTTGGGCTGTGTGGGTCGGTCCATTCCACGCGATGTTTTTGGTGTGGTTCAATTAGTATTTCATCTCCGGGATTTAGTTCAATTTCCTTCCCTTCTTCGAAAAATTTCAATTTTGCTTTGCCGCGAAGCAAAACTACCCATTCATATTCTTCCTGGTCGTACCAAAAGCCTTCGGGGGAACTATGTCCCAACGATACAATTCGCTCGATTTTTACATTTTTTAAAGAGCAGATAGTTTCGAAAAACTCTCCATCGTTGAAATGAACTTTCGATAAATCGAAAATGTTGCTCATTTTCGGCTTTGTTGATTTATCGCAACAAATTTTTGCTTTCTTTTGTTCGATTGCGATTGTTCATTCTCGGAAAAACTCTTTTGGATTTTCTCAACAACCCCATCTCTTTTGATAATAATGTGGTTCTTAGTATATTCTATTTCGTTATCTTTATCGAATTCCATCTTGAATTTGTCTTTTCCGTAAATTATTTTTCCTTGGTTTTTCATTACTTCTTTTGAAAGTAATTAAATTTTAAAATTGTAAAATTATGAATTTTTATCACATCGATTTTTGCTGAGCAATGATAAGTTGCGATATTTTCAATTCATCTTTAGGAAGGCTGGTTAAAAATAATACATAACAAACAAAAAATATAAAAAGTTTGAATAAAAATTGCTAAATTCCTTTTTTAATTTCTTAAAAGGAGACAAAATGGCTACACGGATTGAACGCGATTCAATGGGCGAAATCGAAGTCCCAGCAAATGTTTATTGGGGAGCCCAAACCCAACGTTCCCTTATTAATTTTCGAATAGGGGAAGAGAAAATGCCAAGGGAGATAATTCGAGCCTTTGGAATTTTGAAGAAAGCTTGTGCAATTGTTAATTATGAGCTTGGCTTACTGCCGAAGGAGAAGATGGAGTTAATCGTTCAAGCTGCCGATGAAGTAATTGGTGGAAAACTTGATGCTCATTTCCCGCTTTCGGTTTGGCAAACAGGGAGCGGTACCCAAACAAATATGAACGTTAACGAAGTTATCTCGAATCGCGCTATTGAACTTGCTGGCGGAGAACTTGGGAGCAAAAAGCCTATTCATCCAAATGATGATGTGAACAAGTCCCAAAGTTCGAACGATACCTTCCCAACTGCAATGCACATTGCCACGGCAGAATCGCTTAATAATTTGTTGTTACCGGCTGTTGCTGCTTTGCGTAAGACTTTGAAACAAAAGTCCGAAGAATTTAAAGACTTAATTAAGATTGGCCGTACCCACTTGATGGATGCAGTTCCCTTGACATTAGGACAGGAGTTTTCTGGCTATGTTCAGCAATTGGATAATGC
>Ga0068706_1000747_pt1 | contig 14546 bp, 14 predicted proteins | sample YNPMSBMetaG_FD_65632 | JGI IMG/M metagenome (GOLD analysis project Ga0068706, IMG submission 65632) | Anoxygenic and chlorotrophic microbial mat microbial communities from Yellowstone National Park, USA - YNP MS-B MetaG | ecosystem: Environmental > Aquatic > Thermal springs > Hot (42-90C) >...
GAAGCAGCTGAATTAGTATAATTCACTGTGGTAAAAATGTTAATTTTATTTAGAATTTTATTACTTGTTGTTACACGGAAAGTACCTCTATTGAATGATGAGTTCGGCACAATACCATTTTGAGTTAAATAGGAAGAGGATATTCTGTAAGATGAAACTTCATTACCACTACTTAAAGAAAATGTAGTGGTGTTTCCGACCCCCGTTTCAAAGAAGTTCTTTTGGTTATCATACACTTGAACCGTAGTTGAATCGATGATGTTTCCGAAGTTATCAAATACAGGTACTAATCTTTTGCCTTGTAAGGTATCTAAGGAAGCTCCATAAGAAAAACGCATATTCGGAGCTCCAGTGATAGTAGTAGGAGGAATAAACTTTCCATTCACCCCCTGAGAATATTTTTTTTGGATTGGGTCTAAGCGATTAGGAGAAGAGAACTCAAGGGTATTACCCACCTCTATATTAATACCATTTGATTTTGCACCCTTTTTAGTAGTAATGACAATAGCACCATAGCCCGCCCGAGTTCCATACAAAGCGGATGCAGCTGGACCTTTCAATATAGTAATACTCTCTATATCATCAGGATTTAAGTCTATAGCACGATTGGATTGAGGAGTAGATTTTAATAAATTATTAGAACCATCAATGGGATTTCCAGATGTATTCGTACTATTATCCATAGGAACCCCATCAATAATGAATAAAGGTTGGTTTTCGCCTGTAATGGAAGCGTTTCCACGAATTAAGATTTTAGTAGATGCTCCCGGTACTCCAGTTGATTGAATAACCTGAATTCCTGCTGCCTTTGATGATAAACTCTGCACTACGTTTGCTTCACCAGATTGGATTAACTCTTTTCCTTTCAATTCTTGAACAGAAAACCCTAAGTTAGCTTTCTTTTCTTGCATGTTTAAGGCAGTTATAACAACCTCTTCAATACCTATTACATCAGGTACTAAAACAAAATCATAGCTCTTGCCAGCACCTTCTATATCCACTTGCCCCGAACGATACCCTACATAACTTACCTTAAATGCATACTTCCCCTTAGATAAATCCACTAATACCGTGAATTCGCCTCTGTCATCCGTATAAGTACCGGTAACAACAGCTCCCGTTGATTTGTCTATTACAGCAACCGTTGCCCCTGCTACCGCCTCATTTTTGTCATCTACTACCTTCCCCTTCAACATATCCAGCTGAACAACGTTTTCTTTAACGTTTGTGTTTTCTTCCTTTGTTTTTTCTTTTGTTCCCTTTTTTCTAATATCGGGCTGTGCACACAGCATCACGCCCATTAACATCAAGGGAATACCCATACATACTGCCTTTTTCATGTGCATATTATTGTTAATTAGGACCTACAAAGCTAATTACTTATTGTTTAAAAAAACAAATTTTTTTTATATTTTTTTTCGTAATCTTAGATTTTTTACAATTGACTTTTTACTTGCTGTTTCTTACCTTGTTAAATTAGCATTATTATATCTAAACTGTTACACATTTATCAATTTTTACTTGAAATTCTTAAAAAGATAGTAACCTTAACAAATAACCTATCATCAAGTAAGTTTATATCTTGATATTGATTTTATAAAACCAGAATTGTTATTACAATAGTATATTTTTTTTAAAATCCCACTATGCTAATAGATTTGTGGAAATCTGTAAATTCGTGGTTAAAATAAAAAAATACCACTAATGGATGTACAATTTGCATCCATAAATTAAAAACGGAAAGAGTTTCTTAACGGATTTTTGAAGTTAAAGGATATTTAAGGAAACTCATTTCTTTGATATCTGCTTTGATAGAACCTACCAAAATAGGAGATTCAATTCGTAAGGGCACATGATTTGGGTCATCAGTAACCCATAATTTCATACCATCGGTATCCTTAAATATTCTGTCAGCAACCACCATAGGTTGTATTTTAATAGCTCTGAATTTTCCTAAATCAGTTTTGATAATTTCTTTACCGAGTACCTTGAAACCGAGTTCATACAATTCATTATCTAACCAAATTTTTACTTGAATTAGTTTTCCCGTAGGAAGTTCCCCTAAATTCAGGCAACGCGTTGCATAAAGACTGGTAAGCATATCATGCGTTTTTCCCTGAACTTTAAATTCCCCTTTTTTACTGATAATTTTATTTTCTTTGCTAAAATCAACTTCATCCACAAAATTGTATCCACCTTCATGCACTGCCCGATAATATTTAACGGGATACAAAGTTTCTTTGTCCATATAACTATAAAAAGTATCCCTGACCGTATAAAACCAATCAAAAGTTGATGCCGATCTTCCAAATCCTTTTAACAAATAACAATTACGGTTTGCTATGGTTTTCGTTCTATTATCAATTTCAAAAGTTGCCTCACCAGCAGTAAACCAACCATAATGCACCCTCAGAACAATCCTTTCCCCCATATTAAATGCAGTTTCTTTGATTTTGTACTCATGAAACTCTATTTGTTCTATGTGTGTTGAGTAATTTGAAACTCTGTTAGGTACCCAAGCTATCAGGCTTAACGTCATTCCTATCAAAATTACTCGTCTCATCTTTGCAATGTTTTTGTGGTAAAGTTACAAAAAAAATACCATATTTTAAAAATTTTTTATGGTCTTTGATTTACGACATATAAATGATTGATTTTCAGACCAATGATAAACATTCATCACTTGATTTTTTTCATAGTCTAATACCCTATTTTTATAATCAATTCCTATGCTAAAGTAATGTAAAAGTTGAGAATGAATTTTTTTGTGATACTCGTGAAAAACTTTGGGTAAATTCAAATTTTTATAAAGCATTTTACCGCCCGTAAACGGTGCAGGTAACATTTGATAATCAAAATATTCTGTAAATAAATGGGCTATCGCAAATTTTTGTGAGTAAACTTTAAGATGTATTTCAGGGATTAAAAACTTATCTCCTATGTACAAAAGCCCCATTTCATTTTGGTTATTTTTTATTAACGCTATAAAATCATACCATGTTCTTTTAGGCTTTTGATATTTTTTTAATTCTATAACCATTCCATTTGCAGAGTTACTTATTTTCTCTTGTATCATTTCAGGTTTTATTCCACAGAACCAACCTAAAAAGGAATTTTCAGAATTTAAAAAAATAACTACCTTTTTTCGGGAATGCCATCCTTGTTGAAAATTTGCTGTAAAAATCAGATTTATGCCTTCTTGTACTGTTTGAATATTTGAAAAATCTTGTATCCATTGAGCCCAATTCCATTGTAATTCTTGATTGCAGGCAATAACAAAACGTTTAGGTAATATTTTTTTTTTCAAATTGAAAGCAAAGATTTTAGAATTTGAGTAAAATGCCAGACATCTTGAAAACTATTATACAAAGGAGCAGGAGCCACACGAATCACATCCGGTTCACGCCAATCTACTATCACGCCGTGAGGTTCTAATTGTTCAAATATTTTTTTTGCATCCTCGCGTAGGATTTTTATGGATAACTGGGCACCATGTTTTGGAGGAGTAATGATTTCAAGCCTGTCATCATCAACCAGCAAATCTAACAAAAATTGTGTTAATTTTTTTGATTTTTCTATTCTTTTTTCATGGGTAGCTTCATAAAAAATTTCCAAAGAAGCCAACAAAGGAGCCGTAGCAAAAATGGAAGGATTACTTAATTGCCAGGCTTCAGCAGTAGAAAATGGAACAAAATTTTTATTCATCAGAAACCTGGTTTTTTCTTCATGCCCCCACCATCCCTCCAAACGCTTTAAATCAGCATGATGATGTTTTTCATGAACAAAAATAGCCGCAATGCTTCCCGGTCCTGAATTTAAATATTTGTAACTACACCATGCCGCAAAATCCACGCCCCATTCATGTAATTTCAGTTCAATATTTCCCGCAGCATGTGCTAAATCCCAACCAATCACTAAATTGTATTCATGTGCAACTCTCGTAAATGCTTCTATATCAAAAGCTTCTCCTGTATAGTAATTTACACCGCCCAAAAGTATTAAAGCAATTTCCTGATGATGTAAATCTAAAAAGTTTTTAAATTGCTCAACTGTTGTACCGGTTTGCGAGCCACCAAAAGGTAATTCCAAAATAGCATCTTCATAACCGTGAAACTTTGCTTGCGATTGCACCGCATAAATATCAGATGGAAATGCCTTTTCTTCAATTAAAATTTTGTATTTTGACGGATTAGGTCTATAAAATGAAACCATCAACAAATGCAAATTTACAGTGAGGCTATTCATAGGAACTACCTCTGTAGGCTTTGCACCAACTAACCAAGCTAATTTTTCCTGAGCTTCATGATGGTATGGCATCCACGGACGACGTGCTTTAAAGTGCCCTTCTACGGCATATTTTGCCCAGTCTTCTAATTCCTGTTGTATATAATTTGCAGTAGTTTTAGGTTGCAAACCTAATGAGTTACCACACAAATATATATATGAATCTCCATTTTCTCGTATAGGAAAATGAAATTTTTGTCTAAATTTTTGTAAAAAATCATCCTCGTCTAACTTGACGGCATCTTCTAAAGTCATTAGACTTGAAATTTTTTTTTTGAATTGCAATGACTAAAATTCCATTAGACAGAAATAGCTAAACCTGTTTTAAAAATACTGGATTTTACTAATCAACTAAGGATTGACTAAAACCCTAAATTTTCCATTAGTAAGTTTAATAGCGTTATTACTGCCGATGTTTCCCGCAAAAGTACCTTGAACCACTCTTTTACCGTTTTCCTTTTCTTCAAATTTCTCTATCACGATTTTATTTCCCGTATTAGTTGCCATGGCACTGGTTTGAGTAAGCCCCCAAGTTAAAGAAGATGGGCTTAAGACACTATCTAATGGGTAATTACCTGTTGTTGCTTGAGAAAGCGTGTCCTTATTAGTAAATATTGAAATAGTTAAGTTGAGGTTATTGAGGGATTGAGCAGTGAGAAGAATAGATTTAGTGTTTTTTTCAAATTTACCGATGGGAGTATTCACATCAAACTTAAAAACACCGCTACCAGTGTCTGCATCACATTTTACATAATATTCTGATACCTGGTCTATTACTTGATTAGCTTGTTCTTTGGAACAACTCAAGAATAAACCCGTAATGCATAAAGACATCAATAAAAAGCAGTTTTTTATTTTCATTTAGATTCCAATTTAATTTGCAAAATTAAGAAATGTTCAGAAAATCAAAAAATTTTTTTGAGAAAAATTTGGAGGGAATGAATTAGTTAAAAGCAAAATCATATGCAACTAAAAATTAACTAAAATTTGCCAATCACTTTGGAGACAGAGTAATCAAAGGGACAATGACTTCTTCCAGACTCACCCCACCATGCTGAAAAGTGTCTTTGTATAAGTTAACATAATAATTGTAATTATTTGGATAACAAAAATAACCATCTTCCATGGCAAAAGCATAAGTAGAGGTTACATTGGTTTTAGGGAGCTTGGCATCCTCAGGTTTTGTGATAGCAAAGATTATTCTATTTTTATCGTAATTCAGGTTTTTACCTTGTTTATATCTTAAATTTGTAGTAGTTGCACGGTCTCCTATAATCTTAAGAGGTCTTTTCACACTTACCATGCCATGGTCTGATGTAATAATAACTTTTGCATTTAAATCCTTAATTTTTTTTAAGATAGATAAAAACCATGAATGTTCAAGCCAAGCTTTCGTAACTGAACGTAAAGCTGATTCATTAGGAGTAAGTTCTTTGACGAGGTTCATTTCTGTTTTAGCATGCGCAAATAAATCAATGAAATTGAAAACAATTGCATTGAAAGGAATATCTTTTAACACATGAAACTTTTCATCCAGTTCTTTTCCTTCTTCATTTGAAATCACTTTGTTATAACTAAATTTAACATTCAATTTATTTTTAACGATAAGTTCGGTCAAAAACATTTCTTCATTTAAATTTTTACCACCTTCCTCGTCATCATCTAACCAAAGTTTAGGGTATTTTTTAGCAATTTCAAGTGGAAATAAGCCTGAAAAAATGGCATTTCTTGCATATTGTGTGGCAGTAGGTAAAATAGAAAAATAAGCATCTTCCGATTCTACGTTGTAGTATTCTTTGATGACAGGTTCAAAAACTTTCCATTGGTCAAAGCGCATGCAATCAATCAAAATAAAAAAAACTTGTTCTCCGTTTTTTAAGTGAGGAAATACATGACTTTCCATTACGTCAGGAGACATCATCGGGCGGTTTTGTTTTGTTGCATTCACCCATTTGACATAATTTTTAGTGTAATATTTACAAAAATATTGATTTGCTTCGTTTTTTTGGTTCTGAAAAACCTCTAACAAACCTTTATCCTGAGTTTTTTCTAATTCCAGGTCCCAATAAATTAGCTTTTTATATACATCAATCCAACTTTGGAATGACATATCTTCATAAATTGCCATACTGATATTGCGAAACTCTTGCAAATAATCTTTATTGGTTTTTGAGGAAACTAAACTTTTTCCTTCTAAAAGTTTTTTGCAAGATAAAAGTATTTGATTAGGATTGACAGGTTTGATGAGGTAATCAGCAATTTTGGAACCAATAGCATCTTCCATGATATGTTCTTCTTCGCTTTTGGTTATCATCACAACAGGAGTATGAGGTGAAATTTGCTTAATTTGTTGTAAAGTTTCAAGACCACCAAGCCCTGGCATATTTTCATCTAAAAAAATGATGTCATAAGGATTTTCTTTTACCTTATCTATTACTTCGTATCCATTTGTCACGGTATTGATTTCATAACCTTTTTGAGTTAAAAAAAGCACATGAGGCTTTAAAAGCTCAATTTCATCGTCAGCCCAAAGAATTTTGCCGTTCATAATTAACTATCGTTTTAAAGGGTAAATTTATTTTCATTCACAAATTTCTTCTGCAAATTTATGAAACAATTTCAAAAAATCCTAATTTTGCGTTATGTACTACTACAATGTAACAATAAACCTAGAAAAACATATTGTAAACGATTGGTTGGAATGGATGCAAACCAAACATATTCCGGATGTTATGGCTACGGGGCATTTTCTTTCTTATAAAATAGCTCAACTTATTGAACCTGAGCCAGAACCAAATTCTGTTACTTTCGTTATTCAATATGAACTGAAATCCCTTGAAGATCTAAAAATCTATCGGCAAACAGTGATGCCCTTACTTCAAAAAGAACATAATGAACGTTACAAAAATCAATTCGTAGCTTTTCGTTCTGTCATGCAAGTAATATAATTTTTTTACTTATGGAAGAATTTTTCAATCAATTTTCTGAATTATTTTTAAAAAGCAACTCACAAAATTTGATTAGTTTCATTATATTTTGTGCTTCAATTGTTTTTTTTGTCACAATTTTTATTAGTTTTATTAAAATACTTACAAAAAAATCGCAAGAAAATCTTGAACAGGCAGTTAATAATTATTTACAAAACAAAATAAATATTTACGAAAAACAAAATAATAACTCACTTCACTTTCATGAAAAAGACATAGAACAAGAAGCTTTAGAAAAAACTCTCCAAAAGAAACAAAAAATTTTTACTAAAAAAATAAAAAATATTGAACAAGAATCGCTTGAGCATTCAAATTCAGACCACAACCATAGAATTTTACAAAGTAAAAAAGAGGGAAAACAGTCAGGCTCTGAGAAATTTGAGAATAAATCCTTAAAAAAATTAATACAAAAAAAAGAAGACATCAAAAAAGCGTTTATTTTAAAGGAAATTTTAGAAAGACCGTACTTTTAGTATGGAAAAAAAATGGCTAGAAAGAACCGAGTTACTTGTCAAAAAAGAAGGAATAGAAAAGTTACAAAAAGCGCATGTTTTAGTCATAGGAATGGGAGGCGTTGGTTCTTTTGCAGTTGAATTTTTAGCTCGTGCAGGGATAGGTAAAATGACCATCATTGACGGAGATGTGGTAGATACTACTAATCGAAACAGGCAATTACATGCATTAGCTTCTACGATAGGCTTACCCAAAGTAGAACTTATGGCTAATCGTGTTAAAGATATCAACCCCGATATTCAATTAACAGCTATCAACGAATTTATCACTCCCGTGCGTGTTAAAGAAATTTTGCAAAATGATTACGATTACATCGTGGAGTGTATTGACAGCTTGACCCCCAAACTTTATGTAATTCAATATGCCTTAGAAAGAGGTTTGAATCTTATTAGCAGCATGGGGGCAGGTGGTAAAATTGATGCATCAAAAGTTCAAATTTCTAAACTTTCTAAAACAAGAAATTGCCCACTGGCTAAATATGTCCGTAAAAGACTGAAAAAAATGGGGGTTAAAAAAAATCCGAAAGTGGTTTTTTCTTCTGAAATCCCTGATAAAACAAGTATTCGTTATACCGACGGTTCTAATTATAAAAAAAGTTTTTATGGTACCATTTCTTATATTCCGGCTTTATTTGGTTTAATGGCTGCAAATGCAGTTATTTTAGATTTATTAAAAAAATAATTTTTAACTAATTTTTTTAAAATGAGTTTAAAAAATGAATTCTTAAAGAATTTTCTTTTAGCGTATTTATGGGGAATAGGGTTAATAGTTTTCTCCATAATAATTTTTTATTTTTCTAACAATTCCTTCAAATGGATAAATTTTTTACAATTTGATGCTGTACATTATTATAAAATTGCATTTATCGGTTACAATCACAAACGTTCTGCATTTTTTCCTCTTTTTCCTTTCATATGGCATTTAATCGGAAATTCAATGAGTTTAATATTGATAGTTAACAATATATTTTTTTCGCTTTCTTTTGCTATTTTAAATGCAATGTTTTCATGGAATTATTATCAGAAAATTTTATTTTTATCTATACCATCAGGAATTTTCTTTTATTTACCTTATTCTGAAAGCATTTTTGCATTAGCTTGTTCTATTTTATTGTATTTCATGTTTCAAAATAATCAGTGGGGAATCATTTTAACGTTTTTTTTTCTAAGCTTCATAAGACCTTCGGTCACAATTTTATTACCTGCTTTAGCGATTTATTTATTTTTTGAAAATTATACAATTTTAAGTAAAATTATAATCATATTCAGCTGTACTTTACTAAGTATTTTAGCTTTTTGGGTTGTAAACATGTATCAATATAGCTATACCAACATACCATGGGGTTTTTTTTCTGCTCAAAGTACATACTGGGATAACCATTGGAGAATACCTACCTTTCCACTATGGACTTATGGAGATAACTTAATTTTAGGATTAGACTTATTCTCTTTTTGGGCTGCGTGTTGGTCTTTTTACTTATTGATTATCAACTTTTTAAAAAAAATTAGAGCCCAAAACTTATTATTTCCACCTATTTGGATTTTTGTTTATAGCTACATATTGGGTTCTACCTTGTTAGTTCTATTAACCAGAGGAGGAAGTTTGTTTAGCTTGAATCGTTTTATTTTTGCTACTATTTTTGGCGGTTTATTTGTTAATCACTTTTCGCTTAACTTTCTTTTACTTTTACATAATAAAAAAATTCTGATGGGGTTAATTATGGTTGTTTCATTTATAAATAAACCATGGTTACACATAAAACATTTTTTGACAATTAAAACTACTTTCCTTCCAATCCTTTTAATATATTTACAATCATACAAGTTAATAAGAATTTTGTTAATTTTATTATTTGTTACTTTACAGATAATTTTGATACAAAAATTTATGTCAGGAATTTGGGTCGCTTAAAATTTGATTACATTTTTTACAAACCCCTTTCACGGAAAAATGAGTATCTATAATTTCATAACCATCCGGAACCTCAATATAAGGAATTTGAACCTGTAAGCAAGTCGTTTGGTTACATTTAATACATTGAAAATGAAGATGCTCATGTTTATGTTTTTTGTCATGATGTTTACAAAAATCTATACAAAGAGCATATTTTAACGTACAAGAGTCGTCCAAAACTTTATGAATAATGCCCTCATGCTCAAAAGTATTTAGTGTCCTATACAAGGTAACACGGTCTATGGTATCAATATTTTTTTCTAAAAAAGGATGTGATAAAGCAAATGGATGATTTTGAAATAGTTCTAATACTCTAATGCGTGCATAAGTAACTTTTAATTCGTATTTTTTTAAAATTTCCTCCGGTGTCATTTAACTGTAAAATTTGTTTTTCCAATTTCGTAACCTTCTGAATATACAATTACTTTGTACTCACCTTTTTCATAATATAAATCATCAGGTTTGTTAAAAATTGCACAAGCCTGTAGTTCAACATTCTGAAAATTTATATTTACTTTTGTACTGTAAACCTCTTCTCTATTGCGATAAGTAAAATAACCCGAATTATTTTTAAACTGCTTTAAAATTTCTTTATTTGGGCTGACAATTTGAACATAAATAGTTCTAATTCCCGGATTTGCAACATAATTTTCATTGATTTTAAAACAAATTTTTAAATTATGAAGTTGTCGGGACTTAAATATATCATCAGGGATTTCTTTACCTCTTGTATTGATGTTATAAATCACAAAGTCGGATGCCTTTAAAATAGATGCTGCTTCCAATTTGGTCTCTTTATAAGATAAATCTTCCTTCAGTACTTGATTTAAACTATCTTTTTGCCCGATTTGATTATTCAAATTTTCAATTTCCGTCTTAAGTTTTTGATTTTCTTCTTTCAAACGGTTAATTTCTTGTTGATACTTAGCTAAGTAGTAATTTTTTTGGTCTAATTGACCTTGCAACTGCTCTGCTTTGATTTTAGTAATCTTACCTTCACTTTCATATTTTTTAACTAAATTTTGAAGTTTAGCTATTTCATTTTGAAGTTCATTGACTTTGCGGTCCTTGGTTTCTATTTCAGTATTTTTATCGTTAATTACAGTCTCTAATTCAGTAATTTTCGCGTCTAATTCTTTAATTTCATTTTGAAGCTCAATTTTCGTTTCTTCCAGAGTTTTTTTCTCCTTCTCAAGTTTTTGATTATCAAAATAAAAATAAATACCTATCCCTATCAGGCTTATTATTAAAATGGATAAACCAATCCGCAAAATCAGGTTATTCTTTGGCTCCATATTTAGATGGCAAAACTAATCAATTTTTGAACTCTATGAAAATTTGTATTAAAATAAATCTTGTCTTAAATTGTTAAACAAAAAATTTTATTTTATTGATTATCAATGTTTTGAATTTACTTTCTAAGTGTTTTCTATTATTCATGTTTTATGTTTAAAAAATAAATAACTTTGCAGCAAACAAACTTAACTTTCTAATAATTATGAGAGCTATCCTATCAAGTTTTATTATTGTTTTAGTGCTTTTTATAATAGGTTTTACAAGTTGTACGGAAAGAATAGATGCCGGTCATGAAGGCATCGTCGTAAAATTATATGGCTCGGATAGGGGCGTACAAGATATTTCCTTAGCAAGTGGAAGAGTTTGGTATAACCCTCTAACAGAAGAAGTATATGAATTCCCTACTTTTGTTCAAACAGTTGATTATAAACCTTTTACGGTTAACGCAAAAGATGGTTCCGTTTTTACAGTAGACCCTACGATTTCTTATTACATTCTGCCCGGTGCCTCCCCCAAAATTTTCGCTAAATACAGAAAAGGTATTCATGAAATTACTATGACTACACTCTATAATTATGTTAAAGATGCTTACCGCATTCAAATGAATAAATACACAACAGATGAGCTGATTAGTAATCGCGAGAAATTTGAAAATGATGTTCAAGCTACTTTAGATTCTTCTCTTAATAAAGACGGTTTTAAATTAGAGCAACTTACGAGCGGTTTAACCTACCCAGAAGCTATTCTAAAAGCTATTGATGCCAAAAATCGTGCGGTTCAAGAAGCTCTGCAAGTAGAAAATGAACTCAAAATTACAGAAGCGCAAGCTAAAAAGAAAATTATTGAAGCTGAAGCAGAAGCCAAAGCCAATCTTCTACGTCAACAAAGTTTAACTCCTCTGCTGATTCAACAACAATTCATTGAAAAATGGAACGGTAAAACCCCCTTATATCTTAACTCGCCTGTTTTATTTCAAAATCTTAAATAACTGAAAATCATGAAAAAAAACTTGTTTTTTCTCGGAATCTTATGCTTAATGACTTCCTGCATGGAACGTATTGATTCAGGATACGAAGGAATTTTAGTCAAACTATATGGTACAGATAGGGGAGTACAAGATGCCGCTTTAGTTACGGGAATGGTTTGGTACAATCCTTTTACAGAAGAAGTATATGAATTTCCTACTTACGTACAAACTGTTCATTATCAACCTTTTACAGTAAATGCAAAAGATGGTTCTGTTTTTACCGTAGACCCAACCTTCTCTTTTAATATTAAACCGGGCATGGCTCCCAAAATTTTTACTAAATACCGTAAGGGAATTGAAGAAATCACTAAAACCACGCTCTATAATTTTGTTAAAGATGCCTTCAGAATCCAAATGAATAAATACACTACTGAAGAACTGATTAGTAATCGCCAACGCTTTGAGAATGACGTCCAAAAAACTCTTGACAGTGTTCTAATTGGAGACGGTTTTCATTTAGAACAACTTACCAGCGGCTTAAAATATCCTGAAAGTATTTTAGATGCCATAGATAAAAAGAATAAAGCTGTTCAACAGGCTCTTCAGGTAGAAAATGAACTCAAAATAGCTGAAGCTAAAGCAAAAAAAATTATCATGGAAGCAGAAGCCGAAGCCAAAGCCAACAAATTACGCCAACAAAGCCTTAGCCCCCTTTTAATTCAAAAACAACTCATAGAAAAATGGGACGGTGAAACTCCTCTTTACGGAATTACTCCTAACTTCTTTAAGTAAACATTAAAATCATAAACTTTCAATTCCTAAACAATATCTCCTGTATTGAACATAAAGTTTATGGTTTGACATCTGATACGTTAATAACTTTCAAGTTTTCATTGATTTCATAAATTTTTAATTTGATTTTATGTTTTGAAACATATTCTTCAATCTCTTTTCTATCATAAAATTGAAGGACGTTTCTTTTAGAATAGTAATGAATCTGCGGATTGACAATAAACTTAGGGTACAATATGCATGGCAAGTAATCCTTAGGTGTATTTTGAGCTATATACTCTCCTAAAATCTTAAATTCATTAGATACCGTTACATAAGAAGTTACTAAATTTTGTTTAAAATATTGTTGAAAAGAAAGGTTATTTCTTATCAAAAAAAATGAAATACCTAAAAAAATGATAAAAAAATTAATAGCAATTCCAATTTTCTTACCTAAATTACTCTCTAATGAAAATAGTTTTTCCAAAAAAATTGCAAGCAAAAAAATCAAAAACGGAGTAGCAATTAAAGAAGCTAAAGGAGGATGACCCGTCGTAAAATTATAAAGTAAAATATAGTGAAGCCAAACCGGCACCAAAGCAAATAAAACTATTTTAACATAATCACGATTAACAAAAAGCTTCTGTGTAAAAATTAAATTGATATGAGCGTATAAAGCTAAAAAAATGGTAAATTGATAAATAAAAAAATTCAAAAGAAAAAAAACGAAAGGTTTCCATTCTCCCCAATTATGAGAACTAGCTTGTGAAGTTCCTATTCTTTTCAAAAACTTTTGGAATAAAGCAGAAAAATAGTTTTCATAACCTAAAAAACTTCCATATTGCCATAAAGTAAAACCTAAGTTCAACAATCCCCAAAATATAAGCAGAAAAAAGGCATACCAATTTTTATTGTAAAGGAAAAATAACCCCGCAGTAAATAAAACTAAATAACCTAACCATTCTGTTTGACATAACAAAAAATTTGTTAAAAACCAATAAAAAGCATTTTTGACGTTAGAATTCTCTAAAAATTTTTGTGTAAAATAAATTTGAATTATAAACCAAGTCAAAGATAGAACATCTATAAAGTAAACATTCCCATGAAACCAAAGTAAATTAGGATGAAAAAGGTAATAAAGAACAGCTAAAAAAACCGTTTGCGGTTGAAAATATATACATAGAATCTTCCAAAGAAAAAAACATTCTAAAAAATGCAATAAAATGTTAAAAATCTTTAAGATTAAAGGCAAATATGCATGCCCTCCAGTAAGCAAATAAGGAATCACCAAACCAAAAGAAGGATACGAAATGTAGTACATTCTATGATTTTTTTCGGCAGAACCTAAATCTCCTATATAAATAGGCTGTTTTAAGGTGTCTGCGTAAGAATATACAGGTAAAAAACCATGTTGAAAAATTCCTTCTTGATGCCAAATTTCGAAGGTAATAAGTGTATGAGCTGTTAACCATTCATAATTTCCGCTTAGCGGTCTATTCAGATAAGGTAAGCGAAGTATAAATGACAGGACAACAATAAATAAAAAAATCAAAGAGAACCAAAAATAATCAATAAATTTAATTTCTCGCATTGATGTTTAATTTAAATCGCTAATTATTTAATTCATTGAAAACTTGCGTTCTTCGTACTTTTCGTGGCTGATTAAAGATTGCCACGAATGCACAAATACATTTATTGAAAACTTGCGTTCATCGTGCTTTTCGTGGCTGATTAAAGATTGCCACGAATGCACAAATACATTTATTGAAAACTTG
>Ga0068706_1000749_pt1 | contig 14530 bp, 17 predicted proteins | sample YNPMSBMetaG_FD_65632 | JGI IMG/M metagenome (GOLD analysis project Ga0068706, IMG submission 65632) | Anoxygenic and chlorotrophic microbial mat microbial communities from Yellowstone National Park, USA - YNP MS-B MetaG | ecosystem: Environmental > Aquatic > Thermal springs > Hot (42-90C) >...
GCACCAGACATCGCTATCAAAATATCACCTTTATTAATTTTGAATTTTTCAAGGTCTTCTTTATAATCACTTGGTTCAAAATATTTTAAATCGTTTAAATCAACATTTTTGCCATTTATGTTAGTTATTCTAATAATAGGTAAACCAGAATCTTTAAATAAATTACTTTTAAATGCGAATCCATTCTGAAAATTACACACCTCCCCCAACTTTTTCCACTCCACGCCATTGGGGCAAAGCTCGGCAATAAGTTTTTCTATCTTGTTCATAGCTTTAGCCCTCCAACTCTTGTACAATCGCATCAATGGCTTTGCGCAATTCTGCCTGTCTTGCTACAATCCGTTCTATCTCGGCATTAAGCGCTTGGATGTCTATCTGTTCGCTTTCATCTTTTTGCTCTACATAGCTCGATACTGCTATGTTGTAGTCGTTTTCTACAATTTTATCATAGTGAACCAGGCGGGCAAAGTGGTCTATATCTTTACGCTTTACAAATGCATCCATGATGCGGTTAATGTTTTCGTCGGTAAGCTTGTTTTTGTTGCCGCTTCGCGCAAACTCTTCGGAGGCATCGATGAAAAGAATGTTATTGTCAGTTTTGTTCTTTTTAAGTACCATGATGGCGGTAGCAATAGTTGTCCCAAAAAAGAGGTCGGGCGGTAGCTGGATGATGGTATCAATAAAGTTATTATCAATAAGATATTTGCGGATTTTTTGTTCAGCGCCGCCACGGTAGAGCACACCGGGGAAACAAACAATAGCTGCGGCGCCGCTTGGCGAAAGCCACGCGAGCATATGCATCACAAAAGCCAGGTCTGCTTTGCTTTTAGGAGCGAGCATGCCCGCAGGAGAAAAACGTGGGTCGTTTATTAGTATAGGATTACTGTCGCCTTCCCACCTGATGGAATAAGGCGGATTTGATACAATGGCATCGAACGGTTCGTCGTCCCAGTGTTTGGGTTCGGTTAGTGTATCGCCGTGGGCTATATCAAAACGATTGTAGGGTATATCGTGCAAAAACATATTCATACGCGCAAGGTTGTAAGTAGTTAGGTTTATCTCTTGTCCAAAAAAACCCACGCGTACATGGTCTTTGCCGAGTATTTTAGCAAACTTCAAAAGCAGCGATCCGCTGCCACAGGCAGGGTCGTACACTTTATTAATTTCCGTTTTGCCATCTAGGGTAAGACGAGCTAAAAGTTCGCTAACTTCCTGTGGAGTAAAAAACTCGCCTCCCGATTTACCAGCATTGCTTGCATACATGGTCATCAAAAATTCGTAGGCATCGCCAAAGAGGTCGATCGTGTTCTCGGTAAACTTACCGTTAGAAAGAGGCATGTCGCCAATGGCATCCAGGATTTTGATTATCTTTTGATTGCGTTTTTCAACCGTTGGACCAAGTTTATTCGAGTTTAAATCGATATCATCAAAAAGTCCTTTGATATCGTTTTCGCTGGGAGCTCCTTTCGCTGAATTTTCGATGTTTCGGAATATGCGAGTAAGGGTTTCGTTGAGGTTTTTATCTTCTTTGGCTCGTTTACGCGCATTACAAAAAAGCTCGCTAGGAAGGATAAAGAACCCTTTTTCGCGAACCGTCTCAGCGCGGCCAAATTCAGCTTCTTCGTCGGAGAGTTTGGCATAATCAAAATCAGAGTTGCCCGATTTTCGTTCCAGTTCGTTAAGATAGTGGGTAAGGTTTTCGCTAATAAACCTATAAAACAAAAATCCTAATACATATTGTTTAAAATCCCAGCCATCGACGCTTCCTCGAAGGTCGTTGGCTATCTGCCAAATGGTTTTGTGAAGTTCTGCGCGTTCTTGTTCTTTGTTGTTGCCGTTGGTTGCCATAAAATTCTTATAATTATAGATTAAAAAATTGATAATTCAAAATTAAAGTATTGCTATAAAAGATTTTCTTTCTAAATATAATAATCTAATTTTGTTATAATTAAATTTATAAAAACCCCTTTCCTTACAAATTGGCTCCGATTATAAAATATTGTAATGTCTAGAATTTTTTTATTGTAATTATTTCCAACTCTTTAAATAATTCGCATATGAAAAAAACTACAAAATTTAAAATAAATTAAATTAAAATTTAAATCAACTCTAAATATATTAGATGCGACATAAAGCGAAGGAAATATAAAAGCTGACAACCAACGCTTGAATAATATGCGATAATACCAAGATGTCAATGGCATAAATGAGAAAACGCTATCTGTTGCTTAAAAGAAGATCGGAACAAGAAATGAAATTAAAGATGCAATCGACATATAAAGAAAGCGAAAAAAAAATCGAAAGCGAAAATTTAAGAGCAAATAGAAACGTTAAAAAATTTAATCTAAGTTAGTCAAATTCATTGTTCAAAGGATTAGAAAAATTGCATTGCATAATTAGTTATAAGATTGAAAGAATCTTTTCAAATAAAATTTGTTATATGACTCAGCGTCCAACTACGTTAAATAAAATCGCATAGTTAAAATCCTGAAGCGTAAAAAATCAAACCAACAGTCAAGCCTATTATAAAATTGAAAGCCTTAATTTTCAAAGAATCTTTAAAAGAATAAGAAAGCAATGGCAACATTCCATGCCCGTCTTGAACTATTGAACTTGTCAACAATACTGAAAATGGAATAAGGCTCTGCGCGAAAAGAGTTGCAAATATTAAATGAGGTCCGGATTCGGGAATTAACCCAACTAGAGCTCCAAGAAACAGAAAAGCAATTTTATATTCGGAAGTAAATTGTTCAAGACGCAAATATTTCAAGCCAAATTCTACAATAGCCAAAGCTCCCAAAGTCCACAAGGCGGTTTTCCAAAGATGATTTTTAATTATGTGTTCCCAGATATGTTCCATGAAGTAATGCTTAAAATTGTTTTCATCTATATGAACTCTCATTTCTTTACAATTTTTACAAACTGAAATATTAAATTTTTTTACAAACGAGTCAATTAACATTCCGCTAAAAATTCCAATAATGAATAATATAAAAAAAAGAATGAGCGCTTCTTTTGGAAACATTGCTAGCATCACAAAAGCTTCGTTGCCTGATACCGCTATCATTGATCCAGCAAGAGCCCCAAAACTTATCAAACCATGAATGTATAACGAAACATTTGTAAATGCTCCGATGCAACCCGGCATTGCTCCGATAAATGAAGATAGAACATATTGTTTAAATTTTTTAGCGTTAATAAAAAAATTTTGAAGCTTATTTTTTGATAGAACATTTAACGCATCTACTAAAATCATCATTATTGCGACTAAAATTGAAATTTGAGCTGTTTCTTTCAAAATCTTTATTACGGCATCCATAATTTAAACCTCAATTAAATTTTGTCATATCGTATGCTGGATTAGATGAATAAAAGAAAAAAAGTTTACAAATTTTTAAACTAAAATCTCAATATTTTCAACATCTTTTATCATCTTGTTTGTCTTTAAATCGAATAAAACGCATTTTTGAACAACTGTAAAAAAAAAATCTTATCTTCTTCAAAGATTTCTATTTATAGAGAAAATATTCCGCGACAACAATCGATCAATTTTATTTTGCCAACTGGTTTATCGCCAAGGGTCGATTGTTTTTTATATTTCATTTCGGAGCTAATTACCGCCAAATATATATTCTCTTCCAGCATTTTTTCAATAGGAAAAAATAAATCAAACAATTTTATTCTAAAATATTACAGCCAACTAACATAAACAATATTGCTAACGTAACAAGCAAAGTCAATGTCATAAGGTTTTATTTTAATTTTTTCTTCAAAACTAAGCCCCGAATAATTTTTATACATTGCATTTTTCTGTTTTATGATTTATTCTTTATATCTTAACTGTAAATATCGTTAATAGTTGTAAAGCGATTATTTTTTTAACTAAAAAATTAAAACTTTACATATTGTATCTAAATTTTTTTTTATTTTTTTTAAATAAATAATTTAAAATCAAACAAAATTTATTCATATTGTTTATATCTATAATCTTTTATTTTATTTATTTGCGCAACGCATCCAGAATTTCTCGCTAAACTGCGTTATATCTCTTTCCTCTTTCATATATTCCTTAATTGATTTTAATTTTCAAGCTAACAATTATATCTAAAATTACTATGTCGTTTAAATAGCATTATAAAATAACGTTGCTTTTTTTTCTTAACATCTAACTTGTTTTACGCAACTTCGCTATTATTTTTAATTTTCATAAAGGAGTCTAATTTTTAATAATTTCTTAACTCATTTTTATTTCTTAATATGAAACCTCCGCTTTATTTAGTTAAAAAAATGCGGTTGCAATATTTTTCACAAATTGTATTTATTAAAAAAAAATTCTTATATTATAAAGATTAAAATCAATAAATATGAAAAAAATAATCGCTATAGCAAATCAAAAAGGCGGGGTTGGAAAAACGACAACAGCGGTTAATTTAAGTTCGTCGTTAGCGGCTTTAGAGAAAAAAAATTTGATTATCGACATCGATCCGCAAGCAAATTCGACTTCAAATTTAGGAGTAAACTCAAGCGACAATACTATTTATGAAGTCTTAGTCGGCATCAGAAATATTAATGACAGCATAATCTCTTCGACTATGCCTTTTTTAGATATTCTGCCTTCGAAAATAGATCTTGTCGGCGCCGAAGTCGAAATGGTTAATTTTGAAAATCGAGAATTTATTTTGAAGAAAGCGATCTCAAACATAAATAGAGAATACGATTTTATTTTTATCGATTGTCCTCCATCGTTAAATTTGCTGACTTTAAACGCTCTAACAGCCGCCGATTCGGTTCTCATTCCCGTTCAATGCGAATACTTCGCTCTTGAAGGATTAGGTCAACTCTTGAACACAATAAATATAGTAAAGAAACATTTTAATCCCAACTTAACGATCGAAGGCGTTTTGCTAACAATGTACGACGCGCGTCTTAGACTTTCAAAGCAAGTAGCAGACGAAGTGCGAAAATATTTCGGCGATAAAGTTTTTGAAACTATCATACATCGCAATACAAAAATCTCAGAAGCTCCAAGTTTTAGCAAACCTATAATTTTATACGACGCAATTTCTTCCGGCGCTCAAAATTATATGGCTTTGGCGGAAGAGTTTTTAAAGCGAAATCAAATCGTTTACAACAAATTGATTTAAAAAAATGAAACAAGCTTTAGGAAAAGGCTTAGGCGCTTTAATAAAAAATTATAATGAGAACGTTCCTCTTTCTACGGAAAATTTAAAGTTTGACGACGGAACTACCGTCGAAGCCGTATTTAAAATCGAAGTCAATCAGATTACTCCAAATCCATATCAGCCGAGAACGGAATTCGATCAAAATTCTCTTGAAGAACTAAAAAACTCTATAAAGCAAAACGGATTAATTCAACCAATTACCGTAAGACGCGGCGGACCTCTAAAATACGAGTTAATAAGCGGCGAACGGAGATGGAGAGCTTTTAAGGAATTAGGATACGAATTTATACCAGCATACATTATTAACGTCGATTCTAAAGAGAAACTTTTAGCTTTAGCTCTTATAGAAAATCTGCAACGTGAAAAATTAAATCCAATTGAGATTGCCCAAGCGTATAAAAGATTAAATGAAGAATGCTCCCTAAGCCACGAAGAAATCGCCGCTCAAGTAGGAAAAGATAGGAGCACAATAGTCAATTTCATACGACTGTTAAAACTTCCGCAAGAAATTCAGGAAGCTTTAAAGAAAGAAGAAATAACAGCCGGTCACGCTCGAGCCATATTAAGCGTCGAAGATCCCAACAAACAAATCGAATTCTATAAAAAAATAATCGCAAATAAGCTTAGCGTAAGACAAACTGAAAAATTCGCAAAAGATTTTCTTGAAAACAAACTTTCAAGCGAAAAAGATATTTACGCTCAACTTCCCAAAAAATCTATCGATCATATAACTCTTAAAAGCATCGAAGACAAGCTAAGAATAAAATTCGGCTCCAAAGTTATCTGTCGCCAAAAAAAAGACGGAGCTGGAGAAATTGTTATCGAATTTTATTCAAACGAAGAGTTAGACAGATTATTAGAACTTTTCAATGAAATCGGCGCTTAGTTTCTTTTTATCGATCCTTTTATTGCAGCCTATCGCTGCTTTAAATAGCGATTTTAATTTTCAAATGTCGCCTGTTATTGTCGCAAACGATTGCATGAATGCAAATCAAAACCAAAATGAAATCTCGGATTTAAACGTCATCTTATTAAAAAACCTTAGCGAAAGATTAACTTTAAATTCGAATTCGAACGAAATTGAAAATTTGAAATTCGAGATAAAATTCGACAATCAAACTTTAATTCTCATAAATATAGATTCAGTTGATGAGAAACCAATTGAAAAATTCCATTCGACAAAATCTCCGACGCTTGCTCTTGCTCTCAGCGCGATTCTTCCTGGACTTGGACAAATCTATAACGAGTCTTACTGGAAGGCTCCTGCAGTTTGGGGATTTATCGGCTATTATGGATATGAATGGAACAGATTAAACGACAATTATAATTATTACAAACAACTATATAAAAATTCTTTACAACAATCGGCTCCGAAAGACCTTTTGAGAAAATACCGAGATTTTTATAGAGATCAAAGAGATCTATTCGCCATATACTTCGTTATAGCTTATTTAGCCAACATAGTCGACGCTTATGTAGACGCTCACCTTTACGATATAAATTTTATCTTTAATCAAAGGGATGATTTTTATATAATCAAATTAGGATTTCGATTTTGAGCAAAGAGAAGTTTATATTCTGCGTAAATTGCAAAATTGAAAATTTCTATTTATTGCATAAATGCATAAGCTGCGGAAGTTTGCTTCGAGAAAAAATTCCGCATATTAATTTTTGGGAAAGTTTTTTTATTTCATTATACGATCCTATCGCATATTTCGAGAAAGCCTTTGTATCTGAAAAGAAAAACTTCGTATTGCTTTCGTTCTTATTTCTCGCAACAAAAATTTTTATTATAACTCAACCGTTCGCAAATTTATTATACGACAAATATGATTTATATCGATTTATTTCATTTGACAATTTTCAAGTTCTTTCTTTCGTATTGATTTTTCTTTATTTGTATGCTTTAATTATTGCCAATTCTTTTTTAACACAAAGAAAAGTTTTAGATCAAACAAAAGTTATTTTCCCATTGAAAAATTTTATCGCGTTAAATTTATATGTTTTTCTTCCAAATGTCGTAATCTTTCCCGCCTTGTTCTTTTTGCAATTGTCTATATTTGGAGAAGGTTTGTTCAAATACGACCCTTTTCTCTATTATTTAAAACCATTCGCATTTTATTCTTTAATTTTTTTAGAAGCGATTTTTTTCTTGTGGACTGCGACGTTGAAATTTTTTTCAAACGCTCTTTTTGCAAATAAAAGTTTTAATTTGCTTTTATTTTCTTTTTTATTTATTGCAATTATATATTTGCCGTTGTTTTTATACTCGCTTGTTTTGATTTAGGCGAAAATTTATTTGTCCATTATTTAAAAGCATACAAAATGATTTATCTTCGTCTTCAATTTTCTTTCATAATATTTACTTTTGGCATTTTATTTTTAAAATTTAACGAAGGTTATCGCCCCTGTTTGACAGTTAATTATCTTAATTCTCTCTAAAAATGAATCTGACCTTTTATTTCTCTTATGTCGGATAAATCATTTTCTTTTGCTATATGAAACTCTGCAAACTGCATGATTGTATTTTTATTGCTTTCATTTAGATTGTTTTAATTTATAATGAATAAAGAATTTAAATACTTGCCTAAAAAAACGCATAAAACATTTTTCAATTATATTCTAACGATTAAATAACTATAACATAAGCAAGAAAGAATTCTTTAGATAATTGTTTTAATTCATAATAACAGGATCAAAAACATATTTTAATTATAATTAATAAAGCTCGATATTGTAAGCGAAGTTTTTATTCATATTGCTGAAATTAGAAGAATATAATGTTGAGAAAATTTTTAATTTAAAATGCCAAAGTTTCAATTCATATTAGCGAGTTTAAAATTAGTTTTTTTTAATTTTGCTAATAAAGACTAAATGTAAAAGAAATTAAAAGTTAAATTATAAACTCCATCGAAGCTTTTTTCAAACCTATCGTTCCTCTTTCTAAATAGTTTCTCGAATCAAATATATAATAAATTATAGAATCATTTTCTTTGTCAATTATTTTTTCAAGATCTTTTTGCAATTGCATAAAAGAAGATTTTGTAATTTCCCCTTCGAAAACGGAATTTTGAACCCAGTTTAGTTTTTTTCTTAAATATTTTAATAATTTTACGCCCCTTTTTGGATCGGCGTCGTAAACTAAAATTAAATAAATATTTCCGCCATATTTTAAAAGATTTGTATTCTTGATCTCCAAGCAAATGTTTTATAAGTTTATAACATTCATATCTTATTAAAGTCTGATACGAAACATTTCGATTTAGTTTTCGATGTTTTATTGTAGTCGATAATTTTTCATCATATTCTTTTATGAAAATTTTCTTGCCGTCATCATTCAGCAAGCAACTATTGAATCTAAAATCAAAAGAGCTTTCCTTTATTATTTTCTTATTTAAGATGGAAAATATAAGTCTGTCAACTATTAAAGGCTTAAAAACTTCGGAAATATCAAGACAAAGCGAGAATCTCCTTTCGCCTGGAGAATGCAAATAACTTACAGTCGGGTTTAGTTGATTTCTATATATTTCGCTTAATACCGTCGTATATAACAAGCTGTTTCTAAATGAAATAAGAGCGTTTGCGGAATTTGTCGGCGGCCTTTTTTCTCTTTTTTCAAAATCAATCTGTTGATTTATTATAATTTTCCAGCTCTCATAATATTTTTTTCTAGTTCCGCCTTCTATTCCCATTAATTCTTCTATCGTTTTTGCTTCTTCGATTCTATATTTTGCTTCTTTAGCATATTGAATATATTCGGGAAGTTCTTTTTCGCGATTATTGTAGTATTCAAGGTTTTTTATGATATTATGTACGGCTCCCCTTATAAATTCTTTTGCTATTTCCAATCTTTTTCTTTCGTCTAAATAGCTCGAAACTTGAGAAATTAACAGTTTGCCTGAAGCTTGAGTTTCGCGAGGATAAAAGGTTCCAGAATAAAAACCATAGTAATTAAATAAATGCAAAGGAATATTGTTCTGACTGAGGAAATTAAAAAATTTCGAATTAAATCTTAACTCGCCAAAACAATATATGCTATCGATCGTTTCAATTGGAATATATTTTCTTTCGATAGTTAAAGTTTCTTCTTCGCTTTCATCGTATTGAATTAGAAATTCTTCGTCCACATAAAAATCTGCATCGCATATTTTTTTTCTTCAATTTCATCAAATTGGTTTGCAAAAGGCTCAAAACAAATCGTATTATCTTTCCTTCTGAGTTTTCCGCTTGTAAAAATGTAAAAATTTTTTTTCATATTTCATCCTTTATGTATAGCATAATTCAAAATAGGAGCATTTTCTGAAACTTTTGTTATATATAACTTTAGGCGGAATTTTTAGTTTGACAATTTGTCGAATTTCTTCAAAAGTTTTTTTTAATATCTCTTCGTCTTCTGGTTTTAATTCTACTTTTATTCTTTTTTTCAATTTTGGAAAATCTATAATTCCCTTTATATCTTTAAATCCCATCTCTTTTAATCTGTACATATAAAATCTAACCTGCCATATATGCAATATTTCCATTTTATTAGTTTTTTTTACCTCATGAACGTTATTCGTTCGATGATCGAAAAAATCTATAACAAACTCGAACTCGCCTTCCGAAACGTAAATTTCTCGATTTTTATTTTCATATGCTGTCTCTGAAATTACTTTCCCTATGGCGACAAGCTCGCTTGTTTGCTCCATGCCAATCTGGTTTGAAAAAAACCACAATTGCCTTTTGCAATGAAAATAATAATTGACGCAAGTTCCGGTTATTTTCATTATAAAAATCTTGTCTCTATTTGATTTTCTATTTCGAGACTTAATCCAATTTCTTCAGAATAATCGGCTTTGATTATATAAACGTTTTTTGTCCATCTTTATAATTTTTCAATTTCATCTTTTGTTAAATTGTCGTCTATGACATCTGCAAAATTGCTTTCTATCCAGTACTCTAGTTTATAAATTGGATTTCTTTGTTTTAAGCCGATAATATTTACGAAAAATTTCGCGATAATTTGATGTTTAAAAAATGTATAAATTCTTTCAGAATCGCGATATTTATTAAAAAATTCTTTTACGCTTTGCTTAAATTGCTCAAGTCTAATTTCTGGTATTACCAATGTAGTTGCCATTGATCTGAAAATCTGTTGAGCTTCTAAACGACTATCTGATATATAACCAGCGTCCAATAAATCTAACGTTTTAAAGAAATCTCTTTTAAAAGAACTTTCGGAACTCTGCGATTTATATAATGAGTTGTTAAGAACATACTTATCGTATTCAGAAAGCAAAACGCAATCTTCGAATTTTATAGATTCTTTGTTATTCTTTTTATCATTTTTTGATTGATCATACTTTTTAATTGTATTTTCCAATTTTGAATCGACGATAAATTTGTTATTTTTATATTTTATATAGTTTTGAAGATTATTTAGAATTTCTTCTTCGTTAACGTCCTTTTTATCGATTAAAATTGAAATCAAAATTGACAAAGACGTCAATAAAATTTCTTTAGAATAGACTCTGCTATTGCCTGATTCCAATCCTTCTTCGAAAAAAATAATTTTAACGTTAGGCTCGCTATCGTAAACAAATTCCCGATTGTGTCTTCTTAAAATTCTGCCCATTCTTTGAACGAGCGCGTCTGAAGGAGCAAGCTCGGTATAAATTACGTCTGCGTCGATATCCAAAGACGCTTCTATTATTTGAGTCGCTACAAGAATTTTTCCTTCGTGTTCGTCATTGGGTTTAGGATTAGAAAATTCTTTTATTACTTTTTCTTAAATTTTTTTGCGATCATAAAAAGAGAACCATGAATGCAAAAGATATGCGTCGATTCTATAGTCCTTGAAGTTTAAAATTTTATTATAGACAGATATCGCTTGATTTATAGTATTGCAAACGACTAAAACTCTTTTTGTTTTTGCTTCTCTCGCAATTTTTTTTATCAAATTTTCAGAAAACGAAAAATCGATTTTTTTATCCTCAAGTATTTTATTTTTAATTTTTACTAAACAAATTTTGTGTTTTTTAAGCTTAAGCAAATCGTTTTTATTTTCTTCGTAAATATTAATTATTTCATGTTCCAAAAGATTATATTTCTTAGATCTTTGAAGCAGCTCTACTTTTATAAAATCAGGAAAAGTAGCCGACATTAATAAAATATTTCCTCCTAATCTTGCTATGTCCTCCGCAAATTTAATAGCAATAGCGGAAGCCTTTGGATCGTATGCTTGAATTTCGTCGACAACTAATTTTGAATAAGAGAAAGTAGAATAAATTTTTTCATATCCCGGCGGCTTTAATGCATAGGGAAAGAATTGATCTCCGGATGCAATATTTACGGCTAATGATAATTGGTTTGAAGTTTCATATAGTTTAATAGAGTTTTCGTTTTCGTCGTCGCTGATAAGAAAAACGTCGGCGTCTGAATGCAAAATGCCGACTCTATTATTATTGTCGCAATTAAAAATATCGACAGCTCTGTAAAAAATTTGTTCCGCCGCAGCTCGCAAAGGTAGAACATAAAACATTTTTTTTCCATTCGACCATAAAAAAGCGAATTCGGTTTTGCCTATTCCGGTCGGAGCTATTAAGATTACATTATTATTTTTGTTTGAGTCAATATATTCAAGCTGCCAGATTTTTTTTGATTCTAATTTTTTTAATCGAAGATTTGATTTGATCGAAAGAAATATTTTCAACTTCGATAGGATGATCGAAATTATCTTCTTCGCAAAATGAAGCGAAATGATCGCAGCGCATTAAAAAGCCGGATATTAGCAGCCACTCTTTTTTCTTTTCATCGTCATTTTCTAATCTCTGAGGTAGAAAATAAAGTTGATAAGGAACGGAAACATAAGAATCAAACGGAACGCCATCGGCTAAACCTTCAATTACAAATTCGTCGAGTTGAATAAGTTTAAGGTTGAAATTTTTTAGATTTTTGTTTCAATCATTAAATTTTCAATCAGAGCTTTTTTGAACTTAAGAGGCTTATCGCGAAATTTTTTAAAATTTTTCGCTTCCAAATCTTATGATTTCCTCAAATCTATCTCTCCAATGATGAAAAACGACTGCTGAAAGCGCAAAATTTGCGTAATCTTCGTTCCCCAATTCTTTTAATAATTCGTTCTTATTTATAAGCATAGTTGAAAAAATCGAATGATCTAAATCTATTTCCACATCAAACGGCTGATAATCTTTATTGCCGATTTTATTTCTTTGAAATTTCGGAAGAACTTTTCCTATATCATGCAAATAAATCGCCGTTTCAATTGATTTATGAAGTTTTGATGGAATATATTTCTTTAAATTCTCAAACTTGTTTAATAAATCTTGAATATGCTCTGAAAGCGATAATGGCGTCGAGCTTTTCTCTTTAGCGTTTTTAATTTTTTTAGCCCAAATTATTTTTTCGCCGCTAATTGAAAATCTCCTAAAAATATTGGAGCAAAAAAATCCAAATCGGAACTATCGTCTAATAGAACGTTCGTTTTACTTATCAATCCGTCGTTTAATTTTGTTCGCATGTAAGAAAAACTTCGCTTATCTCTGTGATTATAGGCATTTGAATAATTTTCTATTTCAGAAAAAACAGGCAAATTATAAATAATTCCATCAAAATCATTGTAATCGATTTTTCTATTTTTAAATTGATAAATTTTTTCGGGTATCCAAGAGAAAATTTTATAATCGGAGTCTAAGCGTCCATATTTAAGATTTTCGACCTCGAGATATTTAGGCTCGTCTTCAAAAACTATCCAATCTTCGGCTCTGCCTAAATGCAAAATTTCCAGTCTTCGATAAGCGTTGGAAAGAATAGTATCTCTTATAGTTTCAAGCAATACAAAATCTTCGCGATAGAGTTAAATTAAAAGACGAATATCGTTTAATACGTCTATTTTTGTCGGAATTTGACCGCCGTAATGTTCTATCTCTCCGTTTAAAGTTCTATTTGAGTAAGATTCGAAACGCTCTTTGTGAGATTTTTTTAAACTGTTTCTCAGCCAGATATATTCTACTGTTTTACTTTTAAAATTGCCCGAGATTGATATTTTAATTTTTTTGAGACCATCTTGATAAATTTTTTCATTTCTATCAAAAATGCCGAGCAAATTTATTAAAAAACCACTTACGGTCGAATACGGCGGTATAGGATAAGTATGCCTTCTTTGAAGAGAAAAGGAATTCGAAAATGCGCATGCGGCTGATATATTTTAATTCGCAAAAGTTTCATTTCTGATCTTAGCATTATTTAGTTTAATCCTATATTGTTTAAAAACTCGTTCCAATCTTCGTTAATTTTTTCCGAAAAATTCGATTTCATTTTTTCGCTTTTATATAAAAATATTTTATCATTTTTATCTATCCATATGTTTTTAACGCAATCTTTCAGTCCGATTATATCGAATGAATCGTAGTTTCTTTTAACTTCCAAATAAGAATGAAAAATTGGAGATGGAACTTTAACGCCGCTTGCTAACATAAATAATAGAACTAGCGTATTAGCTTCGCCGCTTGTTTGCGAGTAAAGACCGGATTTTAACGCTTCAAGAATACTTATAACTCGTTCTTTTTTCTTTTCAAGCTTTAATTGGAAAATAATTTCATAAACTTTATCGTTTAATTTATTAATTAAAATTAATCCATTTTCATTTTCATTTTCATATTTCTTAAATTTTTCTTCGTCGACAATCATCTTTGCCTTAATTGTTTTTATCAAATTCTTTTCAAATTCAATTGTAAGATATTCGTCAAAAAAATTGACATTATCAACGATCCATCTATCCATTCCAAACCATTTGCCGTCAATCGTAAAGCTCAATTTATAGAGAGAAAGATGCTCTTCTTTGCTAAACGGATTTGGATGAGCTTCATAACCTTTTGCATTAGCTCTTTTAACGAGACCATGATTAGAATAAAACGCCATATCTTGATCATAATCATACAACGAAACCGCTTTTATTATGCCAACCGCCGATTTTCGCGTCAAAGATTTTCCCTCTAAAGTAAACATATAACCAAACGCGTCTAATTCAGCGTTGGAAAGAATATCGTCGTTTGCCAAATCTAATTGAATTACATCTTTGTGAATTTTCAAAGCGGAAGGATTCCAGATATCTGAAAAAGCTTTTAACAAAGTTTCGAATAAATAATGTCGAATTGCAACCTTGCTGATAAAAGATTTAATATCGCCATCTACGCTAAGTTTTTTTATGGAAAGAATATTTCCACCGATTTTTCATCTCTATTCATCGCATAAGCCTCGAAAATTACAGTAGCCGTAATATTTTTGATGTTATTGTTTAATGTTTCCATAAAAAGTTCTCCTTTATAAAATTATTGTTTTCTTAATTT
>Ga0068706_1000774_pt1 | contig 14164 bp, 17 predicted proteins | sample YNPMSBMetaG_FD_65632 | JGI IMG/M metagenome (GOLD analysis project Ga0068706, IMG submission 65632) | Anoxygenic and chlorotrophic microbial mat microbial communities from Yellowstone National Park, USA - YNP MS-B MetaG | ecosystem: Environmental > Aquatic > Thermal springs > Hot (42-90C) >...
TTCATAATATTTATCTTTTTTATACAATAAACTTTTTAATATATGTAATACTTCTGATAGCAAAAATGTCTTTGCTAATCTTTTTTTCTTATCATCAGGAAAATCAATATCTAACAATATATATTTAGTTTCTATCCCATATTTATCTATTAGTTCTTTTGCATATTTTGACCTGAACTCTTTTAAGTTTATAATTTCATTTGTGTATTGATTTATATATTCATATACTTCTAAATTTAATTTATTGCTTTTCATTTCTCTTAATTTGAACATATGAAAGATATATTAAATAAAATAATATAGAAATTTGGTCAAAAAAATCTTTTCTTTTCAACAACATTTTCATTCTTTTATACAAATATTTTAAACTTGTATTTTTCTTAATATTTACATTACCTAAATTTGATTTTATAAGTATATTTTTATTTTTATCTAATCCTATTTTTATATATCTAAAGTCTTTTTTATATACTGTTGCATATTCATCTAAATGCTCTATATAACCTTTTAAACCTTCATATGTAAATTCAGTAACATCAGCATGCCAATATAAACTGCCCGGAAAATCTAAAAAATCTTCATCTATTATTTCACAAAAAATTAAGTCTAAATAGTAATTATAATAATCATATTCTATTTCATCTTTAATACAATCATAACTTTGTAAATTATAAAATATTTCTAAAAGTTTATTACGTTTCTTTTTATTATAACAATTTTTTATATATTTTGTTAACTTTTCAATTCTTAAATCTAACATATTATTTTAAATTTATTTTATGTGAATACTAAAATATACAAATTACAATTTATTACCACCAAAATATTTCTTGTTCATGATAATATGTCGAACCAATACATTTGTATGCATAATAATTATATTTAATAAATATTAAACATATTTTATTTTTATATTTATATTACCATAACCAATGATTACTAAAATCATTACTTACTATAACCATATCTACAACAGTATCTCCTAATTCATCTCTATTAACATATTCAGATATTAAATAATATGAACCAAATTTGCCCTCCCTCTCAAACTTAAATCCATATCTTTCCCAAGCATAATCTATATACACTTTCATAACATAATCATCATTAAAACTTGGAACTCCTCTAAATATGGCTTTTATTTTGTATTTGCCACTTTCAATATCCTCTATTATATATATATCGGAAGCATCTTGTATAATCTTGTGCTTATAATAATATACTATTTCTTTGTCTTTACTTTCATATATTTCTACTGTAAACTTATTAAAACCCTTTTTTATTTCTTCTCTTATAAAATCTGTATTATCTGTTCTTTTCATTATACTTCTTTATTTATCTAATACTTTTAAATTATATTTAATAACTTTTTATATGTCTATATCAATTTATATTCCCAATTGTTATTAAGAAGATTTCTACTTATTACAGCAATATTTACAATATTTATACCTAATTTCTCTTTATATAACCAATCAGACTCTAAATAATGTATATCAAAGAATTTTTCGTCTCTATTAAAATTAAATTTATGTACTCCATAAATATAATCATTTATATAGCTTTTCATCTTTTTCCCATCTTTAAAATTTGGTATACCTTGAATTCTACATCTTATTTTATACTTATTATTTTCTTTATTTTCTATTATATAAATATGAATAGAATCTTTTGATATATCATCTTTGTATTTATATATTATTAAATTATCAATATAATAAAAATCTTTTACAATAATATTACTGTATGCTGTTTCTATTTCTTTTCTTATAAGTTCGGAATCATTGTATACATTCATTTTTAATTTTGTTTTTTACTTTTTTTATGAAAATCTTTACAATACATTATATAATTATATTGAACTTGTATTTTTATTTATTAAATAATTTGAAAAATCATTACTTATAATAACCATATTTAAGATTGCTTTTCCTATTACCCATCTTGGTAACCAATCACTTTCTAAATAGTATATATCTTTAATATTATCTTTTTTAAAATAGAAATTATATATATACAAAGCTCTATTTATATATGATTCCTTTATTTCATTATTTGGAAAGTATAGTTCTCCTCTAAATTCATTTATAATTTTATACTTAAAATTAAAGTCATTTTGCATTATATATATATCAGAAAAGTCATTTAAAATATGATGAATATACTTATATTTTATAATACCATCTCTAATATCTTTTATTTCTAAATTAAAATCATTATATATTTTTATTACTTCTTCTCTTATAAAATCTGTATTATCTGTTCTCTCCATATCTTTTTAAACTTAAACATACAATTCATATAAATCCTTAGTATAATATGCATATTTACTCATTATTGTATCAATTATATCAAATATATAATAATTGTATTCTTGTCTTAACGGTACATATTTAGTTATTAAATCATTTGGATACTTTAAATATCTAACAAATTTATAATCTAATTTCTGAAAATTATCTTCCAATTCATGTTTAATTACTCTACCATCAGGTAATTTAATTGTTCCAATACCTATGTCTTCTAAATTTCTAATTTTATTGTTTAACTTATCTCTATATAAACTATCGTATACCGTCTCATTTACTTTTATATCATGTTCTATATATACAAAATTTCTTTTCTCATTTAAACAAATAGTGTATAACTTATATTTATACCTTGTAACTTTATGTAAAACCTCATATATAGGTGTTATTTCTTTACCATAAAGTATTTCATATTTTTTTTGACTAATTAAAAACTGATTCTTTAATTTTGGATTTATAACAACTATATGTGGATATAACCCTTCTATTACTGATATTAGCTCTAAACAAAACATTAATTCTAATAAAGCAACTCTTGATTTTAAATCTTCTTCTTTTGTTAATTCAGGAACTTTCATATGTACTAAAACTTATATCAATTAAATATAATAATGTACTTAGTGAATATATTATATCACTTATTGCTTGATAAATGTTAGTTCTATATTGTATCTTTATAAGGTTTTGTTCATCTATTGTTACTATATAATTTTTTAAAACAGTTTCTTCTTGTTCATCTAAATAATTGTATCCACTTATTAAATCATAAAAATTTAATTTAGAAAATTTTTCTCCATTCAATATACTGCAAAATAATTGGAAAATAGTTCTTTTTACATCTATTCTTTGCTTGTCTAATTTATATACTATATTCAAGTATTCAACTAAATCATTTATTGGTGGTATAACATATATATAACTAACAGTTATAATCAATCTTATATCATGATTTATTAGTGATATGTGTGTTAAAATATCATATGAATTCTTTTCATCACTCAGCATAAAACATATTTGTTAAGTACTTACAATAATTTCTCCCTGATAATAATAATATCTTATTATCTCGCATAGGAATAGGATATATTATATCTAAACTATTTATAAATTTCCATATATCTTTTATAGGCAATAATTCTATACTATAATTTAGATTTAAACCATCTATCTCTAAAAAACCAAATTTATACCAATTTATCTCATATAATTTACCCTTATTCCTATACATCATTTTTAAAGTCTTTTAAATTCCTTATATATTCTATAATTTCTTTTGGTATCTTTTCATCATATATAATATCTAATAAAAATAAAAATATTAGTTTTATACTATTTGTACCTATATCTTTAAACTTTTTCATTATTCTTCTCCATTAATTGTTCTATTAAATTTTCTAATTTTATATGCATATAATCTATATTACCTATTATAGTTAATATATCTTTGTATGTTTCAAAGTCTATATTATTCATATTGTCTAAATATCTTATGAGACTTTTATAATCTCTATAAAATAGAGCAGAATAGATATCTTCTATTAATCCTATTTCATTATTTTTCATATGTATATCACTTCTTTACTATAACCTGAATATTTTGGATTATTTATTTGAAATATATATTTTCTAAACATATCATCTATAACTGATATATCTTCTTTTGTAGGTAAAACTTGATATAATGACATATCATATGGAGGACATTTCTCTATTGCTACTATATATAATTGTAAATCATTTATATCTATGTTATGAACTATACTATATCCCAAAGCATAAAATATACATTGATACCTATAACCATATTTATTTATATCATAAATAAAATTCTTTGGATTTGCTGATATAGTAGTTTTTAAATCTATAATTATATTATCTTTTACACAATCCAATCTACTTTTTACTTTCAAAGTATACCCATCTACATTATAATCATATAATAAATTATATTCTTTTTCTCCTTTTTCTATACATTCTTTTATATTAACATATGATTCGTAAGTATTTATAATATTTTGGAAACTACCATACATGTTTAATATATTATGATGGTCTTCCTCTGATATAATATATTTATATGTTTCCATAGATTCTTTAATTAACTGTTCATATATTTCTTTATCTTCTTTCTTTCTTTTATCTAATTTTGGCATTACTAAAATCACTTCATTTAGGTCAATATTTTCTAATAAATATAAATGTATTATCTGACCTAATATTTGAGAATCTGTTGGTTCTTTTTCTTTTTCCTTAGTTTCATAATGCATTAAACTATAATTGTAAACTTCCCATAATTTATGAAAGTTTAATGCATCTATTTCTTTATATTTGTTGTAATCCTCAAAGAACTTGTTTTTTTCTATCATTTACTTTTTCTTTTAAAATTCTTAATAACTCTTCTATAGTATTATGTAATTCTATTCTTATTTTAATACTATCCATAACTAAACCTGAAGCTTTGTTAAATAGCTTATGTTCATAATCTACATCATAAGCTAAATACAATTTTTGTAATAGATGTAATGCTGTACTGCTCTCATGTTCACTCTTTAATATATTTATAATATCTATACACATGTCTAAAACTCCATCATTATATATTTCATTATTATTTATAAAACTATTTATTTTTACACTACCACTAATTTCCATAACTTAGTAATTTTTTGTATTCATCTGTATTCTTTATAGTATTATAATCCATAGTCTTTAAATTCCTTACTATACGTCTTAAAACACTCTTCATATCCTCATTCATATTTTCTGATAAATATGAAAAATGTCTTATTATTTTTTCATAATCTTTGTCTTTATAATACAACTTAACATATTCATCTATAATTGAACCTAAATTTTCTTTTGGCTTTTCTTGTTCATTACTTTTAATATTTGAACTTGTTTTTAAAGAATTCTCAGATTTAACATTATTGTTTCCATTTGTGTTACTACTATTGTTGCCATAATTGTTATCTAATGAATCAAGGTCTGAAGAACCATCATCTATTAAAAACAAACTGCACAAAGCATATTTCTTAGCATAAGTAGATGCACTTCCTGTTATTTGTGCATCATCCATCTTTGCCCTTGAAAATGCTTCTCTTGCATAACCTTTACTACTAATATATACTTCATCACCTATATCAAAACTGTAAAACCGACATTCACTAATACAATAATGTCTATCCTGTATATATTCTATACTATTATTAAATATAATATAACAACCCTCAGCCTCTAATAAAGGTTTTAAATTCTCTAATATATCATTCAACGTATGATAATAGAAAGAACCAAATTGATTATACGCTCCTTTCTTTACTTTTAGTTTGCTAACTATATTAACAAACTTCTTACCCAATAATTTAATTGCATCTTTTTTTTCCATATATGTATTATTATTATTATCAAAACGGTAAATCATCAAATTCATCTATATTATTATTTTCTACTTCTATATCCCCATAAAATCTTATAAAGTCTTTTGTATAATCAGGTGCATATATCACTTTACCCTTATATTCTTTTTTCTCAATATTTATTTCAACATATTTATTGTATTTCTTATTTAAATTTTCTATTTCACTCTTTAATTCATCTATATCTTTTACTTTTTCTATAATACTTAAACATTCTTTTTCTGATTTAGTTATATTACCACTAAGTGCATTCATAATCTTTAATAACACTTTTACAAAAAAGTTTATTGCATTTTCATTCTTGTTGTAAAAATTAAACTTCAATATTATATCTTGAAGATTAATTTCTTTTAATTTGTTATTAACAATTTTTTTATCAGTTTTAAATACAAATATAATTGTATCATCCTCTAAACCACTCTTTCTTACAATTTTTTCTAATCTACATATATATATACCTTCTTCTGTAACATAATTATTATTACTCCTATTTAAATAATCTTTAAATATCCCCATATCTATTTTAATTTTTTTCTTTAATAAAATAACTTATATATTCTTTTGTTTCTTTATATCCACAATTATATATATAATCACTTATATCTTTATATTTATCTAATATCAATATATTTATATCTTTATAATAATCTGACCAATTTATCATTGCTTTTATTCCTGTCTTATCATTATCAAATAATAAATATATATCCCAATCATTATTACGAAATATATTTATATAAAATTCTATACTATTAGGATTTATAGTTTCTGACATAACACTGATACTATTATACCCTAATGACCGCAAAACTAATACATCTTTGAATGACTTAGTTATAATTACTCTTTTATCTGAATTAGATAGTTGATTATAACCAAATACATCTTTACTATTACAATTATGAAAAAACTTAAATTTACTACATGGCATATATATCTTATATATCCCTTCTCCATATCTTATAGCAAACATATACAAATTATTATAAATAACTTTCTGTTTATACTTATAATATTTTAAACTTTTTACTTTATAAAAATTTAATATATCTAAATTTACACAATAATTATTCCAATAATCCAAATCTTTTTCACTATATTTTTTCTCTTTTATTTCTATTAGATAATTTAAAGTATCATTTTCATCTTTATATCTGTATTGATATAATGAATTTGTTCCATTTAATAATTTATATAAATCTGATATTCTACCATGTTCACCTGTACCAAAATCTTTCCACCTTAATCTACCATTATAATCCCTAAATATACTAAATGATTTATGTCTATCTTCTCTTAAAGGTGAATGTAAACTCTTTCTTATAGGTATACCTAACTTATTTAATAATACTTCATCACTTACATATGACATAATATCCAATTAGAACGGTAAATCATCTTCACTTACTTCTATATTGTTTATATTATTATTTTCAAATAAATTACTTTGATTTGTATAATCTTTTATATTTTTAAATGTTTGATTTCTTTTGTTGTAACTTAAACATAAATTAAAGTTTGATAAACCATTTCTATTTTTTGATATATTTATAAATAATTTATCTTTTGTTTCTATCATAGTTGAATTACCATTACTATCTAAACATTCCCATTCCATACATTTATACTGATATGGATTATGTAATAACAAAGTAACATCACTAAATTGTTGTATAGCATCTGCTCCAAATAAATATGTATTATTTGGGTCACTATACCTCTTATCTAAATTCTTTTCATATTCTCTATTTAGTTGTGATAATACTATGTTTAATATTCCTAACTTCTTAAATTGATTACATGTCCTTAATAATTCAAATATTCTTTGTTCCTCATTCCTTTCATAACTAACTACTAATCTACTATGGTCATATATACATATAATATCAAAATCTTCATACTTCTCTTTTGTACTATTAACTAAATTAGAAATATGGTCAATATTATTATATGATTCTATAAAGAATATATTTAAATCATTTATGTATTCTTCAAATTTCTTATATTCACTTGTTTTTATATATTCATAATAATTTTTTTTGACTGTTAATATATCAGTTTGAAAATAGTTACATAATAGACGAAAATAGACCTGTTCATTGCCCATTTCCCAATTGAAAAACAATATAATAATATTTCTATCTTTATTATACTTATAAAACCTTTTACAAAGTTCAAGAGCTAATGCAGTTTTACCTATACTTGGTCTTGCTCCTATAATAATATTATTCCCTAATTCAAATCCTCCTAAATATAAATCTAAATTACTATAACCCTCATTAAATCCTGTAAGTAAAAAATTCCTCTTTCTGTTATTACTAGTAATGTAATTGTTTATAGAACTTAACCTCATTACATTACTATCAATACATATACTATCTATTATACGATTTTCCATATATCTTATTCGTCTGCTAAATTATCTAAAAATCTTATATTATCATAATTTATAATCAAATTTATTAAATCTATAACTTCTTCTATACTTGATACTTGATATAATTTCGTGTTCTTATTTTCATTATTTTCTATCTTTTCTAATAATTTCTTTTTTTCATAATTTATGCTTTCTATACCATTCTGTATTATATTTTCTAATATTTCTTTTTTTGTCATTAACAAATAAGTATTTAGTGACTTTATACATTCATCTATATAATATTTATAATCTTTTTTTAAACCTATATTATAATCCTCATTTAAAGTCTTTTCTATACATTTTTCTATTTCTTTATTTATACTTTCTAATTCTTCTTTTATCTTCTCCATAATGATTTATTGTTTATTAAATTATCCATATATAATAAAGATAAACTGTCTATTATAATCTTTATAGCATCTTTATATCCTTCTTTTTCTAAATTTGATACACTTATTTTACTATACTTATTTTTCATTATATCATCTTCCATCTTCTCTATATCCATTTGCATAGTAGCTAACATCCTATTTAAAAATTTTTCTATAATTTCTTTTCTTTTTATAAGTATGCTTAATTTTAGTGCATTTAAACATCTAAAATAATAATAATACTTATCTATATCATTCTTTACTATATTTTCTTCTGACGCAAGATTCTTTAAAGTATAATGAATCTCTTTTGCTGTTTCATTACGCAAATCTATAATTTGCTTCTTTACTTTTTTATTCCTCAATAACTTATTTATTGTCATATTATTATTTTTTTAATGTGCATAAGACGGTAACAAAGATAATTATAAAACTAAATTTAAAACCAAAAACTAAAATTAAAACTTATATATGTATATTTTTATATTGCATTATAAGGTAACAAAGAAAATTTTTATATCATATAAATATATATTTATCCAACTTTTATATCATACATATATATATTTATTTGTTGCATTATAAGGTAACAAAGAAAATTTTACATCATATATATATATATTTATTTGTTGTATTATTTGGTAACAAAGAAACCTTTTTTTAATATTGTCTATTTGCTTGATTTTCCAACGCACGAAATCTTAAAATTGCATTTGTGAACGAGTTCATCTGCATAAAATCTATCTTTGCTTTACTTTCTCCTTTATATATACCAGTAGTATATACTTCTCCTGATAAACTATGTGCAACAAATTCATACATATTTGATAAATATCCTACTTGTGGTAAACCTAATTCTGCAAATAATGATATTGTACTATTTGCATCATACATTAACATATTCTCTCTATATATCCTTGTTAATAAAGAATATAAATACTTCGTAGTTTTATCTGCACCTTTTAATCTTCTCCTTCTCTTACCTCTTACATAATTACCTTCCTCATCATAAAATCCATATTCCTCTTCTTCATATATATCTCCTGCTAATGTCTCAATAGCTAAATATATTGCTACTAATGTTAATATATGTATACCAAACCTTCTAATATTGTTTATATCACTTTTATATTTTAACTCACTTGCATCACCAGTTATTATACAAGGCAATAAACTTATTGTCCTAAATAAACTAAATCTTCCTTGATTATTCATAAATAAACTACCCTTACCAAATAAACTTTGATATATACCTCTATGATATTCATTAAAAGCTCTTGAATATGTATCATTATGAAAATAATTGTCAAACATGTTAAATAAGAAACTTTTAAATAGTGTTAAGTGTCTGTATATAGTTCTATTTAACTCTACATTACCATTGTTATATAAAGTATTCTCTTTTAATATTTCTGTATAAATACTCATTAATCTTGATATAACATAATCATCAACAGGATATATCATTTCCCCATTATCATCAAAACAATCTAATATGTTTATTCTTTTCTTTTGACCATTTTCCACTACATCTACATATACATGTTCACAAGCTAAAAATAAAGCAGTATTTTTATGTATGCTTGATGGAATATGATTAACTATATTTCTAAAATCTTTATACCTCTTCAACCATACATCTACATTATTATTTATTTCCATATCTCTATAAAATGGATGGTCATATCCTATTTTACGTATCATTTCATCAGAATTCAATATTTGTTGTATTTTTTCTATCTTTTTGTCAGAATACATGGATGACTTCATAGTTTGAGCATAACCTCTAAACATAGCTTTTAATACTTGTACTAAACTAAAATGACGACTACTTAAACCTAAATTGAAAAAGCCTATTGTGCCAAATGCTAATTCTGCTACAAACGTACCTAAATTCCATGATAATACTGTACTTGCTGTCTGTTCCGTAACAGTGTTTATCAGCTGTTCTATACTAAAAACTTTTTGTGCATATTGCTGTCTCTTTATTTCTTGCTCTACTATTTTTTTTGTCTGTACTACATCTGTATTGCTTACTTTAAACATGTTTCGTAACATCCTTTGTAAATCTCCTATACTTATAGTCGTAGTATATAAATTATACAACTCTGCTTCTTCACCTTCAAAGTTTTTATTTTTCTCCTGATTTTCTTTTTCTATCTTTTTAAATTCTTCTATTAAAGTATTGTTTTCATATTTTTTATCATTTATATCTATTAACATTTCTGTATCTATGTCTTTTGCATATCTTGTTATTAGTTTTGATTTCTTTGATATATTAGTGTATATACCTTCAACTGTTTTCCCTTCTACTTGCCATATCAATTTTCTTAAAGGATTATTAAATGGTACGTCTTCATAATATAAATCACTTCTCCCTAATACTGCATCATATATCAAAATAAAATCAAGTGCTTTAACTTCATTAGTAATAAAATATAAAAATTCATTGTCATCCATTTTACTAGTATCTTTACCATTCAAGTATTTTTCCCTTTCATCTTCATAACTTGATATTCTATTAAACCCTTCTCTAAGTTGTGTTAGCCAATGTTCATTCTTTGCTATTGTGTGTAATATAATACTATTTAATACTTTATTATGTTCTACTACATTCTCCATTAAAATAGGATTGTTCATTATCTCTATATATAAGTCCATCAAAAATGCGCTAAATTCAATATGTGTAACTTTTTCTTCTGACATCTTAGGTTTATTTAAATTAATGCCATGTTGTGACAGTATGTTATATATAGATAATCTATTTTTATAAAATCTATCCACTTTTTCCATCATCTTTTCATAAAACTTACTTATGTTAGAATTTATTAACTGCTCTTTATCGGTTAATAATCTCTTTTCTATTTTTTCAACTCCACTCTTAGTAAGAACAGGAATATCATTTAAAAATAATCTTCTTTTATTATACCCTAACTTTGCTTCTATTTCATTTTTTATCTTTTTAATTATATTATCAGGTCTTGTAATATTTGTTCCACTAACAACTGCATTACTACTAATTGACATTATATATGATTTCCCATTCATAATTAACTCTTCCCCAGCTTCATACTTGTTTCTCTCCATTGTAGAATTTATCAAATTCAAAAATAAATTCTTTGACATTTCCTCTTCTCTTAAAGTTAATGACCTCTTGATAGGTATATTCCTTATCATAGTTGCGTCATCATCATATATCTGATATGTAACATTTGCATTCTCATTTACTAATTGCAATAAATAATTTTCTTTAAATGTCTCCCATACACCACCATCTCTTATCTTTTCATCATAAGTTTTCTCTGCTTCCCCAACAAAAACTTTATTACCTATCCTACTGTACATGTCTATAGTTCCTACATCTTTATTCAACTTTAAAAAACTTTCATAAAAATATTCATAGAATTCATTTAGAAGGTCTTCATCTATCCCTTCTTTTTTATTTGTAATTATATATTCTTGATATTCTTTACTAAGTGTTTTACTCGTTTCTTTATAGTTCAAATTATTATACTTTAATGCTTGACTTAATTTGTATATCTTAGCAAAATTTGATTTCTCTGTTTTTATCTTTGTCTCTTCTAATTTCTTTATATTCTCTTTTAATTTATCATCTTTTCTTATTTTCTCTAATCTCTTTTCTACATCATTATAAACATCATTCATATACATAAAATAAGTACCTATATCGTACCTATCTAACAGTGTCATATAAGAGTTAGCTATCGTTGCTATATCATTATAAGTTAAATCTTCTAATCTAAGTTTTTCATCTGTACCCCGTTTTTCACTACTTTTCTTTTTCTCATTTATTTTATTTTCAAAATAATTTCTTAACTGTTTATGATTATTATCTATCATTAACTTCATGAACTCTATATACTCATCACTTATTACTCTGTTCCCATTATCGTCTTTAATATCTTGTAGCTTTTTTAAATAATCATCTAATTTCTTTTTAATATTATTTAGATATTCTGTTAACTCTATATCAGAATCCTTCAACTTTAAATTATTATTAAAATAATTTTTACCAATTACTGTATTAGCGTTTCCTGTAGTTCTTATCATTGAATACTGTAAAACAACATCATTATATACTGAATCTCTCTTGGTAAAATTATCTACTGCCCCAGTAGATTTGACATACTCAAAACCTAACAAATCAAATATAGATGGAACAATATCTATTTGTTCTATTAATGAACCATATGTAGTATTATCTCTTATAAACTTATACAATTCATATAAATCACCATTCATATTACTTGTTCTGAATGCATCATCCACTTCTACTAATTTTTTATTATCATACTTTGATATAAGATAACCTGTCCTTACACTCTTTGTCTTATCACGCTCAAATAAACTATTCATAGCTTGTTCCATAGCTTCATAACTACCAAACCTATCTAAAAAATGATTATACTTTTCTTTAATATTGTCTAAATCCTTTTTATTTCTATCTTTTAATCTTATATCGTGTAAACTAAACAATGTTTTTAATGATGTTACCTCAGCTATGTTTGTATTTTCAAATTGAATAAGAAACTTATTATACCATGTTATATCCTTATCTATATTACTTGTATCAGATAATTCTATTATTTTTTTTAACTCATTAGCAGTAAATTTTACTTCATCAATATCACGGTCATTTTTCTCTGTTAATTTGTTCTTTTTAAAATATTCATAGTTTGTCCTTAATGAAATTATATCCACATATAATTTACTTAATGAATTCAATATTTCTAAACTCTTATTATCTTTCTTATTCCCTAATATAGCATCTTCTAAAGTTTTTATATAAAGTCTTGTTTCTTCTACATAAGATAATTCTTTATTCCCTAAAGTTGACAAATATTTAGTTATTTCTTCTCTATTACTCTTTATCAAACCATGTAAATTCTCTATTAACTTTATATGCTCATGTAAAGCATGAAGACTCTTTATTAAATTTTTTATAGCTAAACTATCAAATACATCAAATAATTTTTCTATACTTTGTTGATAAAATTCTGCATTTTCATCACTTATTTTTTCTACTGCTAAATATAAATTTGCAACAACATTTTCTATTGTTGGTTTCTTCTTTTCCTTCTTATCTTCTACTTCTTTTGTTTCTATATCTGGTAATTCTACTTCTCTATTTCTTAATATATCATATGGTCTTGATACATATTTATTAAAGGCTTCTACAAAAGTTCTATAATTCGCTTCTAATACTTTTAATGTTTCTATATAATTTAAATCTTCATTCATGTTAAATAATTGTGAATATAGTTGTGCATCAAATAATCCCCCAGCTTTAGCTAATTCATCAAAACGTCTTATAAAATCATTTAAGCTCCTATTGAAATCTTGTTGTACAGTCTTTAATACAGTATTTGCAACTTGTTCTACTTTATTAAAGTCATCCGGTGTTAAATCATATATTTTCCTTTCAACTTCATTTAAAGAATATAATATATCTGCTTCTCGTTGTTCAGGATTATCTATAATTTCTGCATCAGAATGTCCTAATACCTTAGCTCTGTAACTTACACTATAATGGCTAAGTATATCTTGGTCTACATTGTTTATGTCTGTTAAATTTGATAATATATTATTAAATACATTTGATATATCATCAAATGTATTTTCTAAAAC
>Ga0068706_1000780_pt1 | contig 14123 bp, 16 predicted proteins | sample YNPMSBMetaG_FD_65632 | JGI IMG/M metagenome (GOLD analysis project Ga0068706, IMG submission 65632) | Anoxygenic and chlorotrophic microbial mat microbial communities from Yellowstone National Park, USA - YNP MS-B MetaG | ecosystem: Environmental > Aquatic > Thermal springs > Hot (42-90C) >...
CATCTCGGTTAATGATGATATTTGTTTTCATAGGGCATTTATCCTCAACTTTTTTTCAAATTTAATGAGGGTAAATGCCTCTTTCATTATATCTCTTTACACACTTTTTAAAACGCTAATTCTTTTTTAATGGACGGCTAGTTTAGTTTATGCGTATTTTCATCATATTTGTCTTTAAGCTCGTTGACTAGAGTTTTTTCCCATAATTTAACTTTATCGAAATAACCCGCTCTGCCAATAGCATGAGCCGCGACTGGAGCTGTTAAAAATAAAAAAATAATTATTGTAATTGATTTCGTAAAAGTTGAAATATCAAGCCAGGTTAAAGAAACTCCGATAAGAGTTAAACTGACGCCTAAGGTTGAAGCTTTTGTAGTCGCAGACATTCTTGTAAATAAATCTGGCATTTTTAATATTCCAATCGCGGAGATTAGAATTAGCAAAGAGCCAGTTAGGATAAATATGCCGCTTAAATATTCAATCATTTTAACAATCTCCTTTCTAAATAATAAGCGTAAGCTATGGTTCCTAAAAAAGCTATTAAAGCCATTATTAATCCGATATCAATAAAAATATTGTTCATATAAAAAAGAGAGTAAACGGAAAAAAAAGCGATTCCATTAGCCGTAAATAAGTCAAGAGCTACAATCCTATCTTCATTTGAAGGACCGACTAAAATTCTAAAAAATACAAGAATCAATGAAATGCCGATTAAAATAAAAGAAATTTGAACGCATAAATTTAAGAAATTCATCTAAGAGCCTCTAATAATTTTTTTTCAATGCCGTTTTTTATTTCGAGTTTAAATTTATCTGGATTGTCGACATACATTGCATGGATGTAAAGAGTTTTTCTATCGTCCGAAATATCTAAACTTAAAGTTCCGGGGGTTAAAGTAATAAAATTAGCTAAAAGAGTAATTTCAATGTCGGTTTTTGCGTCAAGAGGTATGGCTAATATTGCAGGTTGCATATAATCTTTTGGAGTAATAATATCGTACCCTACTATTAAATTTGCTTTTATGAGTTCTTTAATAAAGTAAAACAAAAATTTCATCCAGTTAATTATTTTTGAAAAATACTTATCGTCGTTAAATATATCTTTTGCAAGATATAACAAAAAGAAAGAAATAAAAAAACCTTCAAAAAAAGTTTTAGCATTTATTTCTCCATATAGCAATACCCAATTAAAAGCTAACAGAATATTTAATAAGAAACTTCTCATATTATAATTTGCCTAATATTTTTTCGAAATAAAAATTTTGATTTAATAATTGTCGCGAAGCTTCATCGGCGAATTTAAAGAAGAAATCAGGAAATAGTCCAATTAATAAAGTTATTGCCGCTAATATTATTGATGGAAGTAAAATTATAAATTTTTGAGTATAAGATAATGACAAACAATAATCTTCAGAAAGGGCTTGCGAGTTTTTTTTCCAGAACGCTTCGTTCCATATTTTTATCATTGAAAAGAGGGTTAAAATGCCAACAAATAAAGCTATAGAGCCATAAAAATAATAATTTGCGTTAAAAGCGCTTTTTATAATTAAAAATTTAGCCCAAAACCCAGATAATGGGGGTATGCCTGCAAGGGAGAAAGCTGGAATTAAAAATAGCAATCCAATCATAGGATGGTTTTTATATATGTAACCTAATTTTCTCAAATGAAAATTATTCTGAAGCTTATCTACAATGCCGGCAACGTAAAATAAATTTGTTTTTACAATAATATGATGAATGACATAAAAAATTGCTGCGGCTAAAGATAATTGAGTTAAAATTCCTAAGCCAATTGTCATATAGCCAATTTGACTTATTATATGAAATGACAAAATTCTTCTTATATCCATTTGAGACGCTGCTCCAAAAACTCCTATTAACATAGTTAATGCTGAAAGTAAAATTATAGTAGAGAATAAAATATCTAACTTGGCGTTAAAAATTAGCGTAAATACCCTTATGATGCTATAGACTCCGACTTTTGTTAATAATCCGGCAAAAATTGATGAAATTGAAATTGGCGCGACATGATAAGAAGCTGGAAGCCAGAAAAAAAGCGGAAAAAGAGCCGACTTAACTCCAAAAGATGTTAAAAGTAAAAAAGATATTGAATAATTCAAAAAATCATTATCGCTAGATTTAACTTTAAAGGCAATATCTGTCATATTTAAGGAGCCATAAATTCCATATATAAAAGCTATAGAGACGAGAAAAAATGTAGATGCTAAAAGGTTTATTGTAACATATTTTATTCCGCCTTCGAATTGCTCTTTTGTACCGCCCAATGAAATTAATACGAAAGATGAGATTAGCATTACTTCATACCAAACATAAAGATTAAATATATCGTTTGTAAGAAAGGAACCGTTAACGCCCATCATTAAAATTTGAAGCATGGGGTAATAAAATAATTTTTCTCTTTCTTCGTCGATGAAATTTAAAGAATAAATTGAAGTAGTAAAAAATATAATTGACGATATTAATAACATCGCAGACGATAAAAAATCAGCCATTAAGGCAATTCCAAAAGGAGCGAGCCATGAGCCTACATATAAAGTTAAAATTTTGTAATCATATACTAAAACGATAATCCATATAGATGACGCTAAAAGAGATATCGCTCCAATAAGATTGATAGTTCTAATTATTTTTTTAGATTTTGAATGAAAAGCAATTGTTAAAATTGCAAAGAATAATGGCAAAATAATCGGCAAAGATATAACATTTGAAATCATACTTCCTCTTTAAATTCATCGGTTGATATTAAACAGTCCATATCTTCAGTTTGAGTAATTTGATATGCTCGTTTATACAAGACAATTGCATACGCAATGGCTCCAAAGCTAATAACAATTGCCGTTAAAATTAAAGCTTGAGGCAAAGGGTCTGCGAAGGGCTCGGTTATTGAGCTTGAGGCTTTATCTATAAAAGCCGGCTTGCCTTTTATGTTTCTGCCAATTGTAAATATTATTAAATTTGCCGCGTGACTTAGAAGAGCTAATCCAATAATAACTTTTACTAAGCTTCTTCTTAACAACATATATACTCCCGTTCCAAACAATACTGATGAAATTAAAGCTAAGAGAAGGTTCATTTTAATTTGCCTCGCAAAGTGAGAAAATAATTTTTAATACAATTCCCATTACAACGAGATAGACGCCTAAATCAAAAAGCAAAGGCGTTCCAACTTTGCCTACTACAGGGAAATTATAATCGAGCCAATGACCAGTAAAAAAAACTGTCGAGAAAAGTAGAGAAATAAAAGAACTTAATAAAGCAATTAAAAGACCAGTAGAAATTAATTTTACAGGGTCGATACCCAATAATTTTTTTGTGTTTTCTATTCCATTTGCGATTAAGTATAAAGAATAAGCCGCAGCTGCAATCAAACCGCCAATAAAACCTCCGCCGGGTTCATTATGTCCTCGTAAAAAAATAAAAAAAGAAAAAATAAGGAATAAAGGAAACAAATACTTTGAAGCAGTGGATAAAATTATCGAAAACATAGTTTAATATCTTTTGTTTTTTAATAATGTATAAACTCCAATTGCGGCAATTGATAAAACTGTAATTTCGCCTAAAGTATCCAATGCTCTGAAATCTACTAAAATAACGTTAACGATATTTCTGCCTTTTGCTATATCGAAACTGTTTTGCGCAAAAAAATTTTTTAATTCATAATTTTTATCGGATTCTGAAGCGAAATAAATTAAAATAAAAATAAAAAAGCCGCATAAAGTTGAAATTAAAATGTCTCTGCTTTTCGCTTGCAAAGAAGAATAATTTTCAAGTTTGGGCAATTTGTAAATTACTAAAACGAAAAGTATAACCGTTAAAGTTTCAACCGCAAATGTTGTTAATGCGAGATCTGGAGCGCTATAAATAACGTACAAAGTTCCAACAAAAAATCCTATAGCTCCTAAGCCTACTATTGATTTTAATCTTGAATCAGAAAAAACGACAAAAAAAGCGGCGGATATAAGTAATATCGCGATAAAATATTCATAAATTGAATAGTCAAAATTAAAAACAAAACTTGAGATTTTTGTTTGTTCAAGCAAGTAATTGCCTGAAAAAATTAGCGCGAAAAGAATTATGAAGCTTAAATAAAATCTTAAATATCCGCTTTGAACAATTCTTGTGGTAAGTTTTGCGATAAAGATAATAAATTTTAGCGAGCTTTCGTAAATCTCATCTGCTAAAAGAAATTTTCTAAGTTTTAGATTGGATAACAAATAAAAAAATTTGTTTCTAAAATTGTAAAACAAAATTCCTGTAAGCATAGTTAAAAAGCTTAAAGCCAATGGAAAATTAAAACCATGCCATAAACTTATTTTTAAGGCAAATTCTTCAATTCTCATTGAGTAGACTGTTTGCTCAAGAAGACTTTGTAAAAAGAATTTTGGAAAAAGACCAATTAGCAGTCCTAATATAGCTAAAAATATAGCTCCGGTTAACATTTGAAAATGAGGTTCGCGCGGCTGTTCTTCATAATGATATGAATAGCCTAAAAAAGGCTTTATCACTACAAGCATTGTAGCCATAAAAATTGCGGCGTTTGACAAAACAGCAATAGTTATAAAAATGAAATTGTAGTGTTCGACTTCTAAAAGCGCCGCATAAATAGTTTCTTTGCTTATAAAACCGATAAGCGGAATAATTCCCATCATAGAAGAGCCGGCAAGCAAGGAGGATAAAAATGTTATCGGCATATATTTTTTGAGTCCGCTTAAAATATCGACATTCCTTGTTCCAGTTTCATGATCGATTATGCCGGCCGTCAAAAATAAAGAAGCTTTATATAAAGAATGAGCCCAAAGAAAAATATAGAAAGCTTTTAATCCCAATTCGCCGCTAATTCCCAATAATAATGATAAAAAACCTAACGCGTTTATTGTAGTATAAGCAAGAATTTTCTTTAAATCAGATTGCTTAAAAATAACGATAGCGGAGAGTATAATTGTAATAGTTGCGGAAATTATAATCGAATATTGCCAGATTTCAGTTCCGCCAAAAGAATGATTAAGTCTAGCGATTAAATAAATACCTGCTTTAACCATAGTAGCAGAATGCAAATATGCGCTTGCGGGGGTGGGAGCTTCCATAGCATTAGGAAGCCAAAAATGAAAAGGAAATTGAGCCGACTTGGTAAAAATTCCAAATAAAATTAAAATCGCAGTTATGTTGTATAATGGAGATGATACTAAAAGCCAATGTTTATCGAAAATTTCATTCAATTCGTATGTATTCGTTATTTGATATATTAAAATAAAACCAGCTAATAAGGACAATCCTCCAATGCCAGTGACAAGCAAAGCTTGGAGAGCCGCTTTTCTTGCGTTTTCTTTATGATGATTAAATCCAATTAATAAATAAGAAGAAACGCTAGTCAATTCCCAGAATACAAAAAGAACAATTAAATTGTTTGAAAGGACAACGCCTAGCATCGAAATCATAAATATAAAAAGATAAATAATAAAGCGCGGGGCGTCTTCATAGTCGCTCATATACTTAGCGGAATATAATATTATAGAAATTCCGACTAATGTAATAATAATTGCAAAGGTTAAACTTAAACCGTCTAAAGTAAAAGATAGAAAAATATTAAAAAAAGGGAACCAATTTATTTTTTCTAATATTGTTTTTCCATTTGCTATCGTATTATATTTTGAGATAAAAAAAATTAGAGCAATTAAGGGATATAAAAACAGAAGCCAGCCGCTGAAATATTTAAATTTTTTGTAAAAAAAATTAGTTGTTAAAATGAAAATTAAGCCTAATGCAAATAGATTAGTCATATATTGAATTGTTATTTATTTAATTTGCTTATCACGCTATTTATTTTATCATCTATAGTTTGATGTTTATCTATTCGGGTTCCGATTCTTATATTTGTGGAAATTCTCGGAATTCCCATTTCGTGAGCTTTTTTGTGACATTTTTTTATCGCTTCAAAAATAACGTCAATATCTCCTTCGACGTTAGTTCCATAAGCGTGAAGATTTGGATTCAGGTTTAGTTCTTTAAATATTTTTTCAAATTCAGCTATATATTTAGATAACGATAAATCCGCTCCTATTGGAATTATGCAAATATCGGCAATTGCTTTCATATTAATTTTAATTAATATTATTTTAACCTACTAAATCAAATAATTTTTTTTAAAAAAATAATATAAATAAAAAAAAACTCAAAAACAACTTGGTTGATTTAGATATTATTGAAAAACAAAAGTTTCTTGACATTTAAAATTATTAATTTTATATTAAAAAACTTAATAAAGATTAGTTTAGGAGGATGAATTGAAGCAAGAAAAATTGACAAGGTTTGTAAAATCCTCTGAAGCGTCTAAAAAATGGTACTTAGTCGACGCTAAAGATCAAACATTAGGAAGAATTGCGTCAAAGATAGCCGCAATCATACGTGGAAAAAACAAACCTACTTTTACTCCAAATATGGATACAGGCGATTTTGTAATTGTAATTAACGCCGATAAAGTTAAAGTAACTGGGAAAAGAGCATTTTTGAAGGAATATTATCATAATTCGGGATATCCTGGGGGAGCAAAATTTAGAAATATTAGAACAATTCAGGCTAAAAAACCTGAGTTCTTAATTGAACATGCCGTTAAAGGGATGTTGCCAAAAAATAGGCTTGGCAATAAATTGTTTCATAAGTTGAAAGTATACGCTGGCGAAGAACACCCTCATTCTGCTCAAAAACCTGAGTTAATTAAATTATAAGGAGATAATTTAATATGGCAGATACAATTTATGTTGGAAGAAGAAAAACGGCAATCGCAAGAGTTTTTTTGAGACCTGGAAAAGGTGAAGTTAAGGTCAATGATAAAAAGTTTGAAGAGTATTTCCCAATTGAAACAAGTAGAGAGGATATTCTTATTCCCTTTAAATTAACCAACACTTTGGGCAGTTATGATGTGGCTGCAAATGTTACTGGCGGCGGTTTTTCAGGTCAAGCAGAAGCCGTTAGATTGGGAATAGCGAGAGCTTTGGCTGGAATAAGCGAAGAGTATCGAAAGATTTTGAGAGAAAACGGATTGCTTACAAGAGATCCAAGAATGGTCGAAAGAAAGAAATACGGACAAAAGAAAGCAAGAAAGAGATTCCAATTTTCGAAGAGATAATTTATTATTTGAGTTAATAAATATTTGTTAAACAAACATATTCTCAGATTTGCCGACTGTGTCTCAGCAATGAGATGTTAGGCAAAGACGAAGAGAATAGAAGAATAACAGGAGCAACTTTATGAAAGATATTACAATTAAAGAATTAGTAGAAGCGGGAGCTCACTTTGGTCATTTGACCAGAAGATGGAATCCAAAGATGAAGCCGTATATATTTATGGAAAAAAACGGCATTCATATTATTGACTTGATGAAAACCAAGGAAGCTTTGACAAAAGCTGCCGAAGAAATGGGAAAAATAGCCGCGCTGGGGGAGCCAATTCTATATGTAGGCACTAAAAAACAAGCTAAAGGAATCATTGAAAGCGAAGCTCGAAGATGCAAAGTAAATTGGGTGTCGGAAAGGTGGCTTGGCGGAATGTTGACAAATTTTGCTACGATAAGAAAAAGCGTTCGAAAAATGAAGGCTATTGATAAACAGGAAGTCGACGGCACTTTTGATAAATTGACAAAAAAAGAAAGATTAATGAGATTAAGAGAAAGAGATAAATTAAGAAAATTTTTAGAAGGCGTAGAAAGTTTGGAAAATTTGCCCGGAGCTTTGTTTATAGTTGACGTAAAAAAAGAAGCTATTGCTGTTGGCGAAGCAAAGAAATTAAATATTCCTGTGTTTGCAATAGTGGATACAAATTGCGACCCAGATCCAATTGATTATGTTATACCAGCAAATGACGACGCTGTCAAAACTATTGAGTTAATAACAAGCTATCTAAGCGATTCAATAATAGAAGGCTATGCGAGAGCTGAACATATAAAGGCTGAAGCGAAGGCTGAAGCTGAAAAAGAAAATAAAATGAACGAAAAAAATGACGAAGATAAGCCAAAAGTTATAAGAAGATCAAAAAAGAAAGTTGAAGAAGAAAGTAAAAGTTCTTCTGAACAAAATTAATCATAAATAAGAGCGAGGAACAAATGAATATAACAGCTGAACAAGTAAAAGCGTTAAGAGATAAAACAGGCGCTGGAATGATAGATTGTAAAAAAGCTCTAACTGAAGCCGAAGGTGATTTTGAAAAGGCAATAGAAATTTTGCGCAAAAAAGGAGCGGCTGTCGCTAGTAAAAGAGCTGATAGAACCGCAAACGAAGGAATCATTTTGACAAAAATTTCCGATGATTTAAAAAATGGATTGATATTAGAAATAAATTGCGAAACTGATTTTGTCGCAAAAAATGATGACTTTAAAAATTTTGCCGAGTATGCTCTTGAAGCTATCTGGAATAAAAAACCTGCAAATTTGGAAGAAGCATTATCCATTGAATATAAAAATACCAGCATAAAAAATGAATTGGATGCTCTTGTAGGAAAAATTGGCGAGAAAATAACAGTAAGTCGTTTTGGTTTCTTAAGCGTATTAAATGGAATAGTTGGCGATTACATTCATTTTGGCAGCAAGTTAGGCGTATTAGTATCAATATCTGCGAAAGAATTAAGCGAAAAAGACGAGTTAAAATTATTGGCAAAAGAAATCGCGATGCAAATAGCCGCTATGAAACCAGGTTGGATTTCAAGAAACGAAGTTCCTAAAGAAATTACTGATAAAGAATTAGAAATATACAAAGATCTTGCAAGAAAAGAAGGCAAACCTGAAAATATTCTCGATAAAATTGCTCAAGGTAGATTAAATAAATTCTACGAAGAGAATTGCTTGTTAGAGCAAATTTATATAAAAGATAACAACAAAAAAATACAAACTTTGATTGACGAATATAATAAAAAATATAAATCAGAAATTAAAGTTGAAAAGATGTTTAGATATCATGTCAGCGACGAAGTAAAACAATAATACAAAAGGTCTTGGTTTCAAGACCTTTTTTTTATATTATGAACATATTATAATTATTATGGCAAATTTAAAATATAAACGTATACTATTAAAGCTTAGCGGCGAATCTTTGATGGGACAAAGAGGTTTTGGCATTGACCCTGAAATGCTAAACTTTTATGCGTATGAAATTAAAAAAGCTCATGATCTAGGGGTTCAAATTGGAATAGTTATAGGCGGAGGCAATATCTTTAGAGGATTGAACGCTGAAAAATCAGGAATAGATAGAGTTACTGGCGATATGATGGGAATGTTGGCGACAATGATTAACTCATTAGCATTGCAAAATGCCTGCGAGAAAATTGGTTTATATACAAGGTTAATGAGCGCAATAAAAATGGAAGAAATTGCCGAACCTTTTATAAGAAGAAGAGCTATTAGACATTTGGAAAAAGGAAGAGTAGTGATTTTTGGAGCTGGCACAGGGCATCCATATTTTAGCACCGATACAGCCGCTACTTTAAGGGCAGTTGAAATAGAAGCCGAAGTAATATTAAAAGGCACTAGAGTCGACGGAGTTTATAACTCTGATCCGGAAAAAAATCCAGAAGCTTCAAGATATGAATCTATAAGTTATCTAGAAGTTTTAACAAATAATTTAAGGGTTATGGATTTGACTTCTATAAGTTTATGTCAAGAAAATTCATTGCCGATTATTGTTTTTAATATGAATGAAAAAGATAACTTAGTTAGACTGTTGACCGGCGAGAATATTGGAACAATAGTCTCAGACGCAACTATAAATAAAAAATAAAGGTGTTTTATGAACGAAGTTCTAAAAGATGCCAAGAATAGAATGGATAAGTCTGTTGAAGCCTTTAGAGTAGAGATTGCAAAAATAAGAACAGGAAAAGCGACAACCGCTCTTTTAGATGGAATTAAAGTAGAATACTATGGGCAGCCAACGCCTTTAAATCAGCTGGCTAATGTATCAGTTTTAGATAATCACAATCTTTCAATAGTTCCATGGGATAAATCAACAATTCAAGCAATTGAAAAGGCTATTATTAGCTCAGACTTAGGTTTAAATCCAGTAAACGACGGCTCAATATTAAGAGTTCCAATACCGCCTTTAACTGAAGAAAGAAGAAAAGATATAGTAAAGTTGGTCAAAAAAATAGCCGAAGACGCTAAAGTTGCCGTTAGAAATATAAGAAGAGACGCCAATGAAGCTTTAAAGAAAAAAGAGAAAGAAAAAAAAATATCCGAAGATGATAGAAAACATGGCGAAAACGAAGTTCAAAAAATAACCGACGAACATATAAAATTAATAGACGAGCTTGTAAAGAAAAAAGAAAAAGAAATAATGGAAATTTGATTTTGTAATAAATTTGTTTTAATTTTAAAGCCGATTCAAAAAGCGAGTCGGCTTTTTTTATTTTTAAATATCTATAAAATATTTCAAAAAAAATTAAAAGGAGAGGGTAATGAAAATAAGAAAAGAAGAAGCATTAGAATATCATAGTCGACATCGAAAAGGAAAAATTGAAGTAATTCCTTCAAAGCCATGTTTGACTGCAAAAGATTTGTCGTTGGCTTATACGCCGGGTGTTGCGGAGCCTTGTAAGATTATTGCTAAAGATCCAGATGCTGTTTACAACTATACCGCTAAAGGTAACTTAGTAGCTGTTGTTTCAAATGGCACGGCAGTTTTAGGTTTAGGCGATATTGGTCCTGAAGCTGGGAAACCGGTTATGGAAGGGAAAGGCATTTTATTTAAACGTTTTGCCGATATTGACGTGTTTGATATTGAAATTAATTCAAAAGATCCGCAAGAAGTTATTCGAACAGTTCAACTTTTAGAACCGACTTTTGGGGGAATTAATCTTGAAGATATAAAAGCTCCAGAATGTTTTGAAATTGAAGAAGAATTAAAAAGAACGATGAAAATTCCTGTTTTTCACGATGATCAACACGGAACCGCAATTATCTCGACAGCCGCTCTTATTAATGCATGCGAGTTGCAAAAGAAAAAATTAAGCGAAGTTAAAATTGTTATTAACGGAGCGGGAGCTTCCGCTATTGCATGCGCGAAAATGTACTTATTGGCGGGAGCTAAAAAAGAAAATATTATTATGTGCGATTCAAAAGGGGTAATATCTAAATCAAGAACGGACTTGAATAAATATAAACAAGAATTTGCAGTCGATACTGATTTAAAAACGTTAGAAGAAGCGTTAGTTGGAGCAGACGTTTTTGTGGGATTATCGGTTGCTGGCGTTGTTAGCCAAGATATGGTTAAGAAAATGGCAAAAAAACCAATCATTTTTGCGATGGCAAATCCAGATCCAGAAATTACATATCATGATGCTGTTGCGGCTAGGCCTGATGCCATTGTTGCCACCGGTAGAAGCGATTTCCCGAATCAAGTAAACAATGTATTAGGATTTCCATTTATTTTTAGAGGAGCTCTTGACGTAAGAGCGACTTCAATTAATGATGAAATGAAAATGGCAGCAGCAAAAGCTTTAGCTCAATTAGCTCGCGAAAAGGTTCCTGAAATGGTTATAAAAGCATATGGAGGTCAAGAATTTAGTTTTGGGAAAGATTATATTATTCCTAAACCGTTTGATCCAAGAGTATTGTGGACGGTGGCTCCAGCTGTGGCAAAAGCAGCGATAGAATCAGGAGTTGCGAAAAAAATTATTACCGATTGGAAAGCATACGAAGAAGAGTTGAAAGAAAGATTAGGTATTTCGAAAGAAATTTTGCGTATGGTTGTAAATAAAGCTATTAAACAACCTAAAAAAATTGTTTTTCCCGAAGGAAAAGAAGAAAAAATTATACTGGCGGCATCTTCTTTGGTTCAAAGCGGAATTGCTTATCCCATTTTAATAGGCGATGAAAATTTAATCTTATCAAAATTTAACGAACTAAAAGTAGAAAAGAACAATAATATTTTGATAATCGATCCATTGAAAAGCGACAAATTGGAATTATATGCTAAAAGGCTTTATGAGAAGCGAAATAGAAAAGGAATGACTTTGACGGCAGCTTTTGAAACAGTTAAACAACCAATATATTTTGCAGCTATGATGGTGGATTCTGGCGACGCAGACGGATTGATAGGAGGATTGACTACTCATTATCCAGCTACTATTAAGCCAGCTCTTGAATGTATAGGCGTTAAGGAAGAATTTAGCGTTGTTTCAGGGCTTTACATTATAATAGCAAAAAATGAAGTATATTTTTTTGCAGATACAACTGTAAATATAAATCCAGATTCTGAACAATTGGCTCAAATTGCAATATCGGCTGCTGATACAGTAAAAGAATTTGAAATTATGCCAAGGGTTGCAATGCTGTCGTTTAGCAACTTTGGAAGCTCAAGAAATGAATATTCTGAAAAAGTTAGAAAAGCTGTTGAAATTGTTAGAAAAAAAAGGCCGGATATTTTAATTGATGGAGAGATGCAAGCAGATACAGCTTTATCGCCAGATATCTTAAAAAACGATTTTCCATTTAGTCCATTAAAGTTAGGAGCAAACGTTTTGATTTTCCCTGATTTAAATTCCGGAAATATTGCTTACAAACTTATGGCTAAATTGGGTCAAGCGACAGTAGTCGGTCCTATTTTGATGGGAATGAAAAAATCTGCTCATGTTTTGCAAAGAGGCTCTTCGATTGACGATATAATAAATATGACGGCAATAGCCGTTGTCGACGCTCAATCAAAACAATAAAGGGGGGCGCAATGAAATTATTATTTAACCTAGTTTTTTTTGTTGTAATCAACAATTTAGTTTTTTGCCAAACGGCAAGAGACAGCGCCGCTTTTATTGAAAGGAAAGCGGGATTTTATAATCAAATTTTATCCGAAATTGAAGAATTTAAAACTAAGCCAATAAAAGATAAAAGAAAATCTTTTGTTGCAATAATTGATACGACCAATTTGCCCAAAAGGAAAGAAGAATTTAAGTATTATTGGCACAATGAGCCAAGAAATCAAGGAAGAACGGGAACTTGTTGGGCATTTAGCGGGTTGAGTTTTTTTGAAAGCGAAATTGCAAGAATTTATAATAAAAAAATAAAATTGTCTGAAATGTTCATAGCTTATTGGGAGTATGTGGAGAAGGCAAGAAGTTTTGTCGAAACTCGAGGGAATACTTATATCGGAGAAGGCTCTCAATTGAATGCCGTTTATAGAATAATAAAAAAATATGGAATTGTTCCATTAGAAATTTTTGATGGAAAACTTCGAGGACAAAAACATTACGATCACGAAACAATGTTTGATGAAATATCGAAATTTTTAGAAAACGTTAAACAAACAAAAATGTGGAATGAGGCATTAGTCGAAAACACAGTTAAAAGCATTTTAAATAAGTATATGGGGACGCCGCCTGAGAAATTTGTTTACAACGGAAAAACTTATACGCCTAAAGAATATTTTGAGAAAGAAGTAAAGTTGGATTTTTCAAAATATATCGATATAATGTCTTTTATGAAATATCCATATTACACATTTCAAATTTATGACGTTCCAGACAATTGGAATAAAGATTCGAGTTATTTGAATCTACCGCTTGATGATTTTATGTATGTTGTAGATAACGCTATAAAAAATGGCTTTACTTTAGGAATTGGCGGCGATGTCTCAGAGCCTGGATTAATTTCAGATTTAGAAATTGCTATAATTCCTACTTTTGATATTCCCGCAGATTATATTAATGAATTTGCCAGACAATTTAGATTTGAAAATTCAACGTCTACAGACGATCATGGCGTTCATTTAGTTGGCTATTTAGAGAAAAATGGAGCGAAATGGTATTTAATTAAAGATTCTGGAGCTGGCTCTTTCAACGGGCCTAACAAAGGATATTTCTTTTATAGACACGATTTTATTAAACTTAAAATGTTGACTTTGCTTGTTCACGTTGACGCTTTAGGTAAACTTAAAGAAAAAGTTGTAAAGTTAAAAGAAGGAAGATGAAGTTTAAATTTTAAAATTTTAATATAAAATCTTTTTAAAAGATATTTTATTTTGTATAATTTTTCAGGTAAAATGGCAAAGCTTGATAATTTAAAGAAATAGCGTAAGTATTTATAGAATAATTAGTTATATATTCCATGAGGGATTCAATAATGGCACAGTA
>Ga0068706_1000783_pt1 | contig 14092 bp, 13 predicted proteins | sample YNPMSBMetaG_FD_65632 | JGI IMG/M metagenome (GOLD analysis project Ga0068706, IMG submission 65632) | Anoxygenic and chlorotrophic microbial mat microbial communities from Yellowstone National Park, USA - YNP MS-B MetaG | ecosystem: Environmental > Aquatic > Thermal springs > Hot (42-90C) >...
TCGGCGTGGCGATGACCGAGGCGAAGGCAGCGGAGTGAGCGCGATGACCACCCCCCGCGTCCTGATCGCCGATAAGCTCTCCCCCGCGGCGGTGGAGATCTTCCGCTCCCGCGGCATCGAGGCCGATGTCAAGACCGGCCTCGCGCCGGCGGAGCTTCGCGCCATCATCGGCGGCTATGACGGGCTCGCGGTCCGCTCCGCCACCAAGGTGACGGCCGAGCTTCTTGCCGAGGCGAAGCGTCTGCGCGTGGTCGGCCGCGCCGGGATCGGTGTCGACAACATCGACGTCAAAGCGGCGACGGCGCGCGGCGTCGTCGTGATGAACACGCCGCACGGCAACGCCATCACCACGGCCGAGCACGCGATCGCCCTGATGTTCGCGCTCGCGCGTCAGATCCCGGAGGCCTCCGCCTCCACCAAGGCCGGGAAGTGGGAGAAGAACCGCTTCATGGGCACCGAGCTGTTCGGCAAGACGCTCGGCGTGATCGGCTGCGGCAATATCGGCTCCATCGTGGCCGACCGGGCGATCGGGCTGAAGATGAAGGTGATCGCCTACGATCCCTTCCTGTCGGATGCGCGCGCGCTCGAGCTCGGCGTCGAGAAGGTTGACCTTCCTGAACTCTTCGCCCGAGCCGACATCATCACGCTGCACACGCCGCTGACCGAGGCCACGCGGAACCTGATCGACGCGCGGGCGATCGCGCGCATGAAGAAGGGCGTGCGCATCATCAACTGCGCCCGCGGCGGGCTGATCGTCGAGGAGGATCTCGCCGCTGCCCTCCGCTCTGGCCATGTGGCGGGTGCGGCGCTTGACGTGTTCGAGACCGAGCCCGCGACCGACAATCCGCTCTTTTCCTTCGAGAACGTCGTCTGCACGCCGCATCTCGGCGCCTCGACCACCGAGGCGCAGGAGAATGTCGCGTTGCAGATCGCCGAGCAGATGAGCGACTTCCTGCTCACCGGCGCGGTGGCGAACGCGATCAACATGCCCTCGGTCTCGGCCGAGGAAGCGCCGCGGCTTGCGCCCTACATGGCGCTCTGCCGAAACCTCGGCGCCTTCGCGGGGCAGCTCTCGGTCGCGCGCGACGGCGGCTTCCGCAAGGTGACGATCGAGTATGAGGGCCAGGCGGCGGCGCTGAACCACAAGCCGCTGACGGCCGCCGCTCTCTCCGGCCTGCTCGGCCCGCTGATGGAGGGCGTGAACATGGTGAACGCTCCCGTCGCGGCGCGCGAGCGCGGCATCGAGGTCGCCGAGACGGTGCATGACCGGCCCTCCGAGTATCAGACGCTGGTGCGCATCTCGGTCACGACCGATCGCGACACGCGCGGCGTGGCAGGCACGCTGTTCGCTGGCCACAGACCCAGGATCGTCGAGATCAAGGGCATCCCCGTCGAGGCCGACTTCGCCCACCACATGCTCTACGTGACCAACAAGGACCAGCCGGGTTTCATCGGCCGTTTCGGGGCCGTGCTCGCCGAGGCCGGAATCAACATCGCCACCCTCCATCTCGGCCGCGCCGAGAAGGGCGGCGATGCGATCTGCCTTGTTTCGGTCGACGAGCCGGTGCCTGAGAGTGTGCTCGCCGCGGTGCGTGCCCTGCCGCTCGTGGTGCAGGCGACCCCGCTCGGGTTCTGAGCCGCCTCTTGAGCCTTCATCCCTCGCTCCTGCCGGCCGGCTTCGTCGACGTCCTGCCCCCCGAGGCGGAGACCGAGGCGGCAGCGATCGAGGCGATGCTCGGGGTGTTCGCCGCGCACGGCTACGAGCGCGTCAAGCCGCCGCTGCTCGAGTTCGAGGAGAGCCTGCTCGCCGGCACAGGCGCGGCGACCGCCGAGCAGACCTTCCGGCTGATGGACCCGGTGAGCCAGCGCATGCTCGGCCTGCGCGCCGACATCACGCCTCAGGTCGCGCGAATCGCCGCCGTGCGGCTTGCCCGGGCGCCGCGTCCGCTTCGTCTCTCCTACAACGGCCAGGTGCTTCGGGTGCGCGGCTCGGAACTCCGGCCGGTAAGGCAGATGGCGCAGGCCGGGGTGGAGCTGATCGGCGCCGACGCTCCGGAGGCCGACGCCGAGGTGATCGCTGTGGCGGCGGAGGCGCTGGCCGCTCTCGGCGTTCCCGCCGTCAGCTTCGACCTCACCCTGCCCACGCTTGCCGACGAGCTGCTCGCCACCCTCTCCGTTCCGCCCGAGCGCGAGGCGGCGCTCCGCCATGCGCTCGACCGGAAGGACGCAGCCGAGGTCGCCCTGCTCGCCGGCCCGCTCGCCGACGTGCTCGACGAACTCCTGCACGCCGCCGGCCCGGCCGACCGGGCTCTCGAGGCGCTCTCGGCCTCGCCGCTCCCGCCCCGGGCGCGGGCACTCGCCGAGCGTCTCGCCCGGACGGTGGCAGCGGTGCGGGCGCGCTCTCCAGGGCTTGCGCTGACCGCCGATCCGCTGGAGTTCCGCGGCTTCCGCTACCATCGCGGCGTCGCGTTCACCGTGTTCTCCGCCGCTCTCGCGGAGGAGCTCGGCCGCGGCGGGGGCTATCTCGCCGGCGAGGAGCCGGCGACCGGGGTGACGCTCTACCCCGATGCCGCGCTGCGCGCCGCACCGCCGCGGCCCCGCCGGCCGCGTGTGTTCGTGCCGCTCTCGCTCGCGGCGCGCGCTCCTCTCCTGCGTGCCGAGGGCTTCGCAACCGTCGCCGCCCTCGGGCCGGTCGCCGATGCTGCCGCCGAGGCGCGCCGACTCGCCTGCACACACCTCGCCACCGAGGACGGCGCCGTCCCGCTCGAAGGAGTGTGACAGATGCCGAATGTCGCGGTGATCGGCGCCCAGTGGGGCGATGAAGGCAAGGGCAAGGTCGTCGACTGGCTGGCGAGTCGGGCCGACATCGTCGTGCGCTTCCAGGGCGGCCACAACGCCGGCCACACGCTCGTCGTCGGCAACGAGACCTACAAGCTGAGCCTCCTGCCCTCCGGCGTCGTCCGCGGCAAGCTCGGGATTATCGGCAATGGCGTTGTGCTCGACCCGAGGGCACTGCTTGCCGAAATCGACCGCGTCACCGCCCAGGGCCTCGAGGTCGGCCCCGACAATCTCAGGATCGCCGAGAACGTGCCGCTGATCCTGCCGCTCCACCCCGCGCTCGACCGCGCGCGCGAGGCGGCACGCGGGGAGCGCAAGCTCGGCACCACGGGGCGCGGAATCGGCCCGGCCTACGAGGACAAGGTAGCGCGGCGAGCGATACGCCTTTGTGACCTCGCCGAGCCGGAGACGCTATCGGCGAAGCTCGATGAGCTCCTGCTCCATCACAATACTTTGCTTCAAGGCCTTGGTTCTGAAATATTCTCTAAGGAGGCGCTTTACGCCGAACTGATCGATCTGGCGGATCGGCTCCTGCCCTTCGCCGAGCCGGTGTGGCAGCGGCTCGATGCCGCCCGCGCCGCCGGGCAGCGGATCCTGTTCGAGGGCGCCCAGGCGGTGATGCTCGACGTCGACCACGGCACCTACCCGTTCGTGACCTCGTCGAACACGGTCGCCGCGACCGCCGCCTCCGGCTCAGGCATCGGGCCGGCGGCGATCGGCACCGTTCTCGGCATCGCCAAGGCCTACACGACGCGCGTCGGCTCCGGCCCGTTCCCGACCGAGCTCACGGACGAGACCGGCATGCTGCTCGGCGACCGCGGGCGCGAGTTCGGAACCGTCACCGGGCGGCGGCGACGCTGCGGCTGGTTCGATGCCGTGCTGGTGCGCCAGGCGGTGAAGGTGGGGGGGATCCAGGGGCTCGCGCTCACCAAGCTCGACGTGCTCGACGGACTTGCCGAGCTCAAGGTCTGCACCGGCTATCGGCTCGGAGGGGAGACGCTGAGGCACCTGCCGGCCGCTCCGGGCGCCCAGGCCGCTGTCACGCCGATCTATGAGACGATGGAGGGCTGGTCCGGCTCGACGCGCGGGGCTCGGAGCTGGGCCGAGCTTCCGGCCCAGGCGATCAAGTACGTCCGCCGCATCGAGGAGCTGGTCGAGGCGCCAGTGATTCTCCTGTCCACGAGCCCCGATCGCGACGACACGATCCTCGTGAAGGACCCCTTCGCCGGCTGAGGCGCTGCCGTTCACGCCTCCTTAACCATCCACGCGGCAGCATGCGCTGGCTCGGGTGCGGGAGCGTGGCGTGGCAGGGCGCGAGATCGAGATCGCGGGCTATCTGGTGGACCCAGGGCGGAGCGTGCCCGGGCTCGTCGGCGGCGGGCTTGCCGCCTTCGCCGCACGGCCGGCGCGCGGCGAGGGGCCCGCCGGCTTCGCCGTCCGGTGCCGGACGCACCACCCGCCGCGTCTGCGGGTGATCGACCGCCTTCCCGATGCCGATGCGCTTCCGAACCTGCTCGTGCCGCTCGGGCATGGGCTTGCGGGAAGCGGTGAGGAGGGGCCGCAGCGCTGGATCGTCTATCCGCTGCCGCCAGGCCCGCCCCTGATGAGCCCGGGCGAACGCCGCAGCCCTTTGCGCGAGACCGACCTGATCCAGAACGTCGCCAAGCCAGTGGCGCGCGTTCTTGCCGAACTCGCCGACCGTGGCCTTACCCATCGCGGCATACGGCCCGACAATCTGTTCCGCCCGGTCGCGGGCGGGCCGGTCACCGTGGGCGAGGCCTTCGCCCTGCCGCCGGGGTTCTGCCAGCCTGCCGCCTTCGAGCCGCCGGGGATGGCCATGTGCGTGCCCGCTGGCAAGGGCGAGGGGACGCTCGAGGACGATCTCTATGCGCTCGGCGTCACCCTGCTTGCGCTCGCAACCGGCCAGTGGCCGCTCGCCGGCCTCGACGACCGGGCGGGAATCCGGCTCAGGCTCGAGCGAGGCAGCCTCGCTGCGCTCGTGGGCAACGCGCGGCTTCCGGCCTCGATCGCCACGCTGCTGCGGGGGCTCCTGTCCGATGACCCGGGCTTCAGGCCCGGGCTCGACGAGATCGCTCTCTGGCCGGGCGGCGCCCGTGCCCGTCCCTACACCGCGCGCGCCGTGCGCAAGGCCACGCGCCCGTTCGATTTCGCCGGCGAGCCGGTGCTCGACTCGCGCAGCCTCGCCTTCGCGATGGCGGGGCGTTGGCAGGAGGGCGTTCGCGCCGTCCGCTCCCCTGCCTTGCTCGCCTGGCTCGAGCGCGCGCTCACCGACCAGCCTCTCGCCGAGCGGGTGCGGGAGCTCCTCGACGCCGAGCCGCCGGGCGTCGACTCTGACGGCGATCTCCTCCTTTCGCGCATCCTCGCCGTCCTCGACCCGCAGGCGCCACTCTGGTGGCGCGGCCTCGCCCTGATGCCGGATGGCCTCGGCGCAGTGCTCGCGGAGGCCTATGCCACGGCGCAGCCCTCCGCCGAGCGGCAGCGCGATCTTGCCGACATGATCGAGGCGCAGGCGATCAGCCGCTACGCCGCCGAGCATCTCGACCGGCCGGGCATGATCGAGCACGACAAGATAGGCCGGCTCGTCCGCGCCCAGGCCCGTGCCCCCGTTCTCGGCGCCGGGCGCGAGCGCCTGCTGTACCAGCTCAACCCCGGCCTGCCCTGCCTGTCGCCTCTGGTTCGCCGCAGCGGGGCCGCCACCCTGCCTGCCCTTCTCGCTGCGCTCGAGGCCGCCGCTGCCGGGTCTCCGCCCGGCGGCGGCGCACCGACCCCGCTTGACCGGCATGTGGCGGCGTTCATCGGCGCGGCGATGGACGGGTCGATCGATCTGTTGCTCGCGGCCGCGGGCGACACCGGGCGTCCTGAGGAGGCAGGGCTTGCCACCGTCGCGGTCTTCGCGCGCCTGCAGCGGCTTCAGAGGGGGGCGAAATTCCCCAATCTCGCGCGCTGGGTGGCCACACTCGCGGCGCCAGCGGTGGCGACCTGGCACTCCAAGGCGGCGCGGGCGCGCGTCGAGAAGGCGCTGCCCGAGGCGGCGGCAAGCGGCGACTTCGCCCAGCTCCTCGAGGTGCTCGACGGCGAGGCGGCGCGGGCGGAGGACCGCGCAGGCTTCGCCGAAGCGGCCGCGACCTTCGCCCGCGCGGCCGCGGCCGGCGTCGCACTCCAGGCCGAGGCGCCGTTGCGCCGCGCCGAGGCGGCGCGGGTGGGCGGGCTCGCCGCCCAGGCGGTATCGCTGACGCTGCTCGGCGGCACCGTCCTCCTCCTTGCGGGAGGCTAAGCCGATGGCGAACGCGGCAGCGAAGCCAGCACCCGTTCAGGCCGGCCGGCGCTCCGGCCGCCGGGCGCGCTGGGCTTTCTGGGCCTTCGGTCTTGGAACCGGGCTCGCGCTCGGCGTCGCACTGCCGACGGGGCTTCTCCTGCTGGTCGGCCTTCTCCCGGCGGCAGCGGCCTTCGCGAGCGACAGCGACCCCGACAAGATGACCGCCCGCCCGGTGCTCTATCTCAACCTCGCCGGGCTGATGCCGGCGCTCAAGGCTCTGTGGCTCGGCGAGCATGACCTGCGGGCGCTCGCCTCCCTGCTTGGCGACCCGGGAACGCTCGCCCTTGCCTACGGCGCCGCCGCCTTCGGCTTCCTGCTCGCGCGCTCCCTCCCCTACGCCGTTCTCGCGGTGCTCGAGGCGCGCGCGGCAACGACGATGAAGCTCCTCGAGGCGCGGCAGGACGAGCTACGCGCACTCTGGGGCGACGAGGTGGTGGCGGAAGCCAACCGGCTCGCCGCCCGGGCGGCTCGGCTGACCGAGGCAAAAGCGCAGGAGACGAAGCAAGGCGGCCGCGAGGCAGGCCGAGGGTAAGCGCCGTCTCCCCTCCGTTCCGACCCGCGACCCCAGTCACGGTCAATTAACACCTGTGCGTAACGATCCGCGACCACGCAACCACGGAGGCGATGGCAGATGGGCAAGCTGGAACGGCTGCGCAACGCATCGGCATCGGCGAGGAGAACGTCACACCGCTTGGCGGCTTAGGCGCGGGCGAGGCCGGCGGAGAGGAGCATCTCGACCGCTTTCTCGGCGCGATGGCACGCGGCGAGTTCGGGGTGGAGCCGCCGCCCGGCGCCGCCTACGGCCCCTGCCAACGCCTCGCCGAGGCCCTCGCCAGGGCCGCGGCGGAGAACACCTCCGCGATCGTCGAGACGGCGATCGGGGCGAACGAGCTCGGGATCGTCGCCGCATGCCTCGTTGCGCCGGCGAGCGTCGTCAGCGAACGCGCCGCCGCCGTGGCGGCCGCGACCCAGGAGATGGTGGCGACGGTCTCGAGCATCGACCAGGCCGCAAGCGCCGTAGCCGAGGCGGCGGAAGCCGCCGAAGCCTCGATGCGCTCGAGCATCAGCGAGACCCGCGCCACCATCACCGCGATCGACGATCTTGCCCGGCTCGTGCAGCGGAACGCCGAGGAAGTGCGCCGGCTGGGCGAGGCCTCGACGGAGATCGGCGGCATCGTCGGCGCGATCGAACGGATCGCCGTCCAGACGCGCCTGCTTGCCCTCAACGCCACCATCGAGGCGGCACGCGCCGGCGAGGCGGGGCGCGGCTTCGCCGTTGTCGCCAAGGAGGTCAAGACGCTTGCCCAGCAGACGGCGCAGGCGACGGAGGACATACGCCGTCGGATCGACGCGTTGCTGGCGCAGGTCGCGTCCGTGGTGGAGAGCATGGCGCGGTGCGATCAGCACGCGCGCGAGGGCCGGACGCGGATGGAACGGCTCGGCGACGAGCTGCAGGTGGCCGGCGAGCGCATCGACGCGGCGAGCCGAAGCATCCGCGAGATCGCCGTTGCCGTGTCGCAGCAGTCGCAGGCAACCGACGAGATCGCCGGCAACATCACCGAGGTGGCGGCCATGGCCCGGGAGACATCGGACGCCGTCGCGGCCATGGCCGGGTCGTTCGACAAGCTCGACGCTGCGCTCGGCCGCCAGTTGCAGGTGGCGGCGTCGGCAGAGTTCCCGGAGAAGGTGATCATCCTCGCCAAGGCCGACCATGTGATGTGGAAGCGTCGCCTGGTCGCGATGGCGACGGGGCAGCTGAAGCTCAAGGCGGACGAGCTCGCCGACCACCGCTCCTGCCGGCTCGGCAAATGGTATTACGGCGACCGCTCGAAACCGTTCCGGTGCGATCCGGCCTTCGCCGAGCTCGAGGAGCCGCACCGGCAGGTACACGCCCGTGGCAAGGAGGCTGCCCGTCTGTTCGCCGAAGGCCGGACGGCGGAGGCGCTCGACGAGATCGCGAAGGTGGAGGCGGCATCGGCCGAGGTGATGCGGCTTCTCGAGACGCTTCACCGAGGCTCGGGACGCGAGCGCCTCGCCGCGTGAGCGCGGAGACGACGCGCCTCGGCCCGTGTCGCCGGTTCGGCCATTTCTGCCCGCCGGTCGCCGGCCCGACGTCGCGATCGGTCTCGGAGGCGAGGGACGAGGCGCGGTCCCGCCGGCGCGAGCCAAGCCGAGCGGCTGCGACGAGGGGGAACAGGGCGGCCGGATGCGGGCTGCCCGCGATCCGTCCTGAAGGGGCGCAAAGGCGGTGCCTATTCCGTCGGCCAAATCGATCTCGGAGCGGTCGGGAGGAGAGAACGTCCATGGCTGGGCAGCTCACCGACGCGCAAGTCGCGTTCTACCGCGACAACGGCTATCTCTGCCCTTTGCCTGCGCTCGATCCCGAGGAGGTGGCAGAGGCGCGCGCGGCTCGACGCCACCGAGGCGATGCTCGGCGGTAGGTTGGACGGGCGAAACAACCAGAAGCCTCACCTGCTCTTCCCCTGGATTGAGCGGCTGATCCGCCATCCGCGCATCCTCGACGCGGTCGAGAGCGTGATCGGGCTGAACATCCTCTGCTGGGGCAGCCAGTTGTTCCACAAGCGCGCGGGCGACCCGGCCTTCGTCTCCTGGCACCAGGACGGCACCTACTGGGGCCTCTCGAGCGCGGACGTGGTCACAGCCTGGCTCGCGCTCACGCCGTCGACTCCCGAAAGCGGCTGCATGCGGGTGATCGCCGGAACGCACGTGCCCTGGTGCCGCACACAGACACCTTCGCCGAGACCAACATGCTGAGCCGCGGCCAGGAGATCGCGGTGACCGTGAACGAGGACGAGGCGATCGACCTCGTGCTCGCCCCGGGCGAGATGAGCCTGCATCACGTGCTCATCTTCCACGGCAGCCCGCCGAACCGCGCGAGCTACCCGCGCATCGGCTTCGCCATACGCTACGTGCCACCGCACGTGCACCAGCTCGACGGCACTAGGGGCAGCGCCACGGTGGTGCGCGGCGAGGACACGACCGGCCACTGGGAGCACGAGCGGCCACCCGTGTCCGACCTGTACCCCGACGCGGTGGCCCACCACGCCGCCGTGGTGGACCGGCAGCTCAGGACGGTCTTGCGGGGCGCAGGGGGCAAGGGGAAGCTCGCCGCCACGGTGACGTCACGACACCCCACCCAACGACCGGGGACGGACGACCCCGGACGACCGGGCCCAGGACCAGCCTCGCCTCCGCCGCTGCCGGCGTCGCCGCACCGCCCCGTGCCTGCGGGCAGGGCACGATCGCCATCCCCATGGCGCACAGGCTCTCGACCGCCGGGCCGGCCTGCTGAGCAGCGGCCACTGCCCCGCGCACGTCCCCAAGGGGTCAGCGAAGCGCTTCGCCTCGGACCGGCGCCGCGACCTCGACCGGCATCCGCCAGGCTGGGTTCCGGCTGGTCATGGCCGGCGCCTCGCTCCACATGCTACTCGCCCGTCTTGCCATGGAGGGCGCGCCTTCGAGCCGTGCTCTCAGCGCCGCGCTCGCGCCGCTCACGCCGCACTCGCTGCTCGTGACAGCCTTGCCCGGCGCCCTGATGGGGCCCGGACAGCGGAACGGCCGGGGTTGCCCCGGCCGCTGCGCGCAGCCCGGTGATCGACGGCGCGTCAGCCCGCGGCCGCGCGCTCGGCGAGCTCCGCCTTCATCGCGCGCTGCAGCTTCTCGAAGGCGCGCACCTCGATCTGCCGAACCCGCTCCCGGCTGATGCCGTACTGGTGCGAGAGCTCCTCGAGCGTGGTCGGCTCGTCCTTCAGCCGGCGCTCGATCAGGATGTGTCGCTCGCGCTCGTTCAGCGTACGCAGGGCGTTGGCGAGCAGGGCCTTGCGCCTGCCCATGTCCTCGCGCTCGGCGAGCTCGACCTCCTGGTTGTCGCTCTCGTCGACCAGCCAGTCCTGCCACTCGCCCTCGCCATCGACGCGCACGGGCGCGTTCAGGCTGTGGTCGGTGGCGGCGAGGCGGCGGTTCATCTGGATGACGTCCTGCTCCGGAACGTCGAGATCCTTCGCGATCTTCGCCACCTGCTCGGGCTTAAGGTCGCCGTCCTCGATCGCCTGCATCTCGCCCTTCAACCGACGCAGGTTGAAGAAGAGCTTCTTCTGTGCCGCCGTGGTTCCCATCTTCACGAGCGACCACGAGTGCAGGATGTATTCCTGGATTGCGGCGCGGATCCACCACATCGCATAGGTAGCGAGGCGGAACCCGCGGTCGGGGTCGAAGCGCTTGACCGCCTGCATCATCCCGACATTGCCTTCGGAGATCAGCTCGCCGATCGGCAGGCCGTAGCCGCGATACCCCATCGCGATCTTGGCCACGAGCCGGAGGTGGCTCGTGACGAGCTTGTGCGCCGCCTCGAGATCGCCCGTCTCCTGCCAGCGTTTGGCGAGCGCATACTCCTCCTCCGGCGTGAGCATAGGGAACTTCCGGATCTCCTGGAGATACCGGGTGAGGTTCCCCTCCGGCGCGATCGGAACGGCGAAGGCCGACGCCATGGGCAATGCACCTCCGTCTGCGCGGGACGTTCGGACTTGTCCCATCTGTGCTGATTGCACCCTCGCATGGTTTCGGGCCGAACAGGATCACGATCAGGGGAACAGGCGCGCCATCCCGGCGCTCGTCGACCCATCGCCCTCTTCCCCTGACGGCTTGGCACTCTCGGCCCGGGAGTGCCAACGCTGCAAGAGTGCCCGACCGAAGCGGAGTGTTGCAAGACAAATCAGACCAAACTGGTCGGGATTTCGGTCAGTTCGGGCCAGAGAGCGTTCACAAGCGCGCCAAGATCGGGCGGAGGTGGCGTCTCGAAGCGGAGCAGCGCGCCTGTGACGGGGTGGGCGAAGGCGAGGGTTGCGGCATGCAGCGCCTGGCGGGGAAAGCCCGCAAGCCTCGCCGCAAGCTCGGCCGGGAGGCTTCGGGCAGCAGCGGGAAGGCGCCGGCAATAAAGCGGGTCGCCAACGATCGGGTGGCCGGCATGGGCGAGATGGACCCTGATCTGGTGGGTGCGCCCCGTCTCGAGGCGGCAGGCGAGCAGCGAGACGGCCGTGCCATGGGCGCGGAGAAGCCTGACCCTGGTCGCGGCCGGGCGGCCGCGCGGCACCACCGCCATGCGCTTCCGATCGACCGGGTGGCGGCCGATCGGCGCCTCGATCCGGAAGGCCTGCTCTCCCGGAACGCCCCAGGCGAGGGCGAAATAGGTGCGCTCGAGCGCGCGCGCGGCGAAGGCTCGGGCGAGCCCCTGATGCGCCCGGTCCGTCTTGGCGACGACCATCACCCCGGACGTGTCCTTGTCCAAGCGGTGCACGATTCCCGGCCTCCCCTCGCCGCCGATCACCGGGAGTTCGCCCTCGGCATGGGCGAGCAGGGCGTTGACGAGCGTGCCCTCGAGGTTTCCCGGAGCGGGGTGCACCACGAGCCCTGCCGGCTTGTCGAGCACGATCAGATCCGCGTCTTCGTAGAGGATCGAGAGGTCCATCCGCTGCGGCAGCGGCTTCGCCAGTGCGGGGGGAGGAACGGCCAGAACGTAGCGCGCCCCGGGGCGGACCGGCTCGGCGGGGTCGCGGACGGTCGCGCCATCGCGCCGGACGTGCCCGGCCTCGATCAGCGCCTTGATGCGCGACCGCGACAGCTCCGCCACGACGGAGGCGAGCCAGCGGTCGAGCCGCTGGTTTGCGGCGCCACCATCGGCCACCATCTCACGCTCGGCCGGCTCCGTTCCGGCCGTCATGCGGGGAGTGTCCAGGAGGCCATGCGCGCCCTGAAGGCTGCCGTGATCGTCATGGGGGTGATGATCGTCATCGCCTCAATTATGCTCGCGATCGTCATCGCCAACCGTCTGTCTTCGCGCTCGGCCGCCACCATGCCGATCGAGGCGAGCCTCGACCAGCCGCCGGGAACGCGGATCGTCGGCGTGGCGAGCGTGGGCGAGCGGCTTGCGGTTCACGTGACCGGCGGCGGCCTCCCCGACCGGATCGTCTTCGTCGAGGCGACGCGCGGGCGGGTGGTTGGCACGCTGGTACCGGAGGCTCCGCCAGCCGGGGCGCAGGGGCGATGATCGGCACCGTTCGCCTCGAGCGGTCGGTCGCCGCCGCCCTGCCGCGGCTTGCCGCGGTCGCCCTGCCGCGCGAGGCCTGCGGGCTGCTCACCGGCCGGCGCGCGGGCGGCGTGCTCTTGCTCGACGGGCTCGCCCCCTCGCGCAATCTCGCCGCCGGCGAGGGGTCGTTCGAGATCGACGCCGCCCTTCATCTCCGCCTGCAACGGAGCACGCGCGCCGTGGCCGCCGTCTGGCACAGCCACCCGCGCGGCGGGCCGACGCCGTCGGCGCGCGACGCGGCCGGGGCCTGGGATGCCGGGCTCGTGTGGCTGATCACCGCCGGGGACGCGACCACGGCCTGGCTGCCCCTCGGCGAGGGCCTCGGCTTCGCGCCGCTTCCGCTCGAGCTCGCCTGAGGAGCAGGATGCGCCGCAAGGGCGACCTGCCCTCGAAGCCCTGCGCCGTCTGCGGCAGGCCATTCTCCTGGCGCAGGAAGTGGGCCAAGGTGTGGGACGAGGTGCGCTACTGCTCCGAGGCCTGCCGGGCGCGGCGTGGGCGCGAGAGGAAGGGAGAGCGATGCTGTTCCGGAGCGACAACGTCACCGCGGTCTGCGATGAGGTGATCGCCGCGATCCTCGCCGTTAACCGGGGCGATGCCGCCCCTTACGGTGCGGACGAGACGACGGCGCAGCTCGCCGGGGCCTTTGGTGCCTATTTCGAGGCGCGCGTGTCGGTCCACCCGGTCGCGACCGGGATCGCCGCGAACGCGCTCTCGCTCGCGGCCGCCATGCCGCCGCCGGGTGCGGCGATCTGCCATCGCAACGCGCATGTGAACACCTCCGAGAGCGGCGCCCCGGAGTTCTTCTCGGGCGGCGGCAAGCTGCTCGTGCTCGACGGGGCGCACGGCAAGCTCTCGGCCGAGGCGGTGGACGCACTCGTTCGCTCGTCCTCGCCCGACCGGATGCAATCGGCCCCGCCGACGGCGGTGACGGTGACGCAGGGCACCGAGGCCGGAACCGTGTACACGCTCGAGGAGCTCGCGGCGATCAGCGCCGTCTGTCGCCGCCACGGCCTTGTCCTGCACATGGACGGGGCGCGCTTCGAGAACGCGCGCGCAGCCCTCGGCTGCTCGCCGGCCGATCTCACCTGGCGCGCGGGCGTCGACATCCTGAGCTACGGAGCCACCAAGAACGGGGCGATGTGCGCCGATGCGGTGATCATCTTCGACGGCCCACACGCGGCGCAGCTCGGCCGCTTCATGGGCCAGCGCCGCCTGCGGGCGGGCCAGGTGTTCTCGAAGATGCGGTATCTCTCGGCCCAGCTTCTCGCGATGATCGAGGGAGGCGTGGCGGAGCGGAACGCCACCCATGCCAACCGGATGGCGGCGAAACTCTCGGCGGGGCTCGCGGCGATCCCGGGCGTGCGGCTCCTGCACCCGACGGAGATCAACGAGGTGTTCGTCTTCCTGCCCGAGGCGGTGCGCGCGGCGCTTGCGCGGCGCGGCTATTCGATCCGGCCGCGACCGGAGGACCCTTCCGTCGTGCGCTTCGTCACCGCCTGGAACACGGCCGAGGGCGACGTCGCGGCGTTCCTTGCCGCTGCCGTGCCGGAGGCGGTTGTGTGATCCCCTCGCGAGGGCGACGCCGGCCGGCTTGATCTCGACGGCTGCGGCGCGTATACGCCCGCGTATCGGGTCCCGTTCGTCTAGAGGCCTAGGACACCGCCCTCTCACGGCGGCAACAGGGGTTCGAATCCCCTACGGGACGCCATGTCCAGCTGTCAAACGTTGCAGTTGCGTGGCTTTGCTGTGTCCGCGCGCTTTCGCCCCTACACTCTGCACCCGCTTCGAGGGCTGAGCGGGCGCCAAGCGCCAGA